>Ga0247611_10004952_pt1 | contig 18088 bp, 33 predicted proteins | sample 177DNAGHGhighgp2_FD_192422 | JGI IMG/M metagenome (GOLD analysis project Ga0247611, IMG submission 192422) | Sheep rumen microbial communities from Palmerston North, Manawatu-Wanganui, New Zealand - 1770 DNA GHGhigh gp2 | ecosystem: Host-associated > Mammals > Digestive system > Stomach > Rumen... | reverse complement strand
AATATGCTGGATTGCTCATGCGCTTCCAGCTAAGCGGCATTTTAACGTCTTATGAATATTTGTAGATAACTCGGCCACAGCTTACCCTCAAACCAAATAATCATATCGACAACTGGTGGACACGTGCGGACTCGAACCGCGATCCCCTGAGTGCAAATCAGGAATTCTAGCCAAATTGAACTAACGGCCCGTAAATGGTTTAGCGAGTTGGGTTTGAACCAACGCCCTCATATTGTATGTTGAAAACATACTCTGTGTTCTCCCTTTTTGAACTACCGCTAAACTGGCACGCCCGACCGGGTTCGAACCGGTAACCTCTAGGATGAAAACCTAGTGACATACACCAATTAGTCGACGGGCGCATTGATTGGTCGGAAAGACACGATTCGAACGTGCGACAACCAGTTCCCAAAACTGGCGCTCTAACCAGACTGAGCTACTCTCCGATAATGCATTCAATTTTCAATGAACAACATATTGACATTTAAAATTATACAATCTTAAATGAAATTTTTTATGGTAGATGTGAAAGGATTCGAACCTCCACTACACAGCTCCTAAGGCTGTCGCCTCTGCCGTTGGGCTACACATCCAAAAAATGAGAAACTTCAATGATTCACCCGAATCAAATGAAAAACTCTATAACCAAGTTTTTTATGTTTGGAGCCGCCGAAAGGAGTCGAACCTTCAACCTGCTGATTACAAATCAGCTGCACTGCCAATTGTGCTACAACGGCAATAGAATGAAATAGTAATAACTATTTACATTCTTGCGAAAAAAACTTAGAGGTTGCACTGCTTCTTAGTAAAAGCCTTAGCCTTCCGCTTCATCGCATTGTAGACTTCACGCTGACGAGGAGTAGGAACAAAATACCTATTATAGGTCTTGCCTTCCTTCGTTGAAAGAGCATCAAACTCAATGACCGCAAGATCGCCACGACGAAGCTGGACACGTTTGTGAAGTCGACGGTCATATGCAAAGACATTGCCAACATGACCAACGGCATCAACATTGTCTTGTGTGCCAAACATAACTGGCATCATCTTCTGCGTGTCAGAGAAGTGAAGAACATCAGAGTGAGGATTGAAGTACATAGTGTTGTCCTTTGTTGTTAAATGTTTACGTAATTATTATACCAAAAACTGGAAAAATTGTTAACTATTCTTTTTCATCTTCATCATCCTTTTCATCAAGAACTTCGTAGAAGAAACCATTCACACAAAAACCAAACTCGTCAGAAAGTGCATTTGCAAGAAAATCATCAGGGTCACAATCTTTCCATTCATCCTCATCAACAATGACAGTGACTTCCTTTGGAAGATCTGGAACACAAACACCAGAAGCAAGTTCCTCTTCTTCCTCAAAATCAGTTGTGTCCCAATCAATATCAGTAACAAGAATGTTCATTGTGATTCTCCTTAGTTGTAGTCATTCAAGTTTACATATCTATTATAACAAATAGACATGACTTTGTTAACCAAATTTTTTATCATTCCATGAACTGATTCTTAAGCATTGTATTCTCCGTTCTAAATTAATCATCGTAGTCTGCATGCATGTCTTTCGCATACGTGCCAATGATAGTCATTTTTGTATAGGTCCTGTCAAATTTGACAAGATGCCAGTCACCACGAGTAAGAGTCCAAATCTCAAGTTTATGGTCTCCATCATTCCATGACATAAGACTGTGTGCATCTTTAACAGCTTGCTTCAAATATTTCTTAGGAATTCCAGATCCACGAAGCCAATCATAAAAATATGCAGGCTTGCCATAAATGTCCCATCCATTTATAAGAAATTGTTCACCACTATATTTTCGAACTGTGACCTTGCCAGTATCAGGATCTTCCTTGAACTTGTCATCATTGAACCAAGCAGCTCTATGAGAATCAGTTGGAATGAGACGGATGTAGAAGTTCATGTTGTCTCCTTAGCAATTGTTTGCATATCTATTATAACAAATAGACATGGCTTTGTTAATCAACAATTCTAAAGAAAATGACCAAGATCACGCATCAAATCTGTATTTTCTTTGCGAAGTCGCTTTAACTCTTCAAGCCACTTTGCTAGTTGAAGATGTTCATCTGCACAGCCTTTGCAGCCACTTTCCATCTGCTTGAAAGCTTGTTCTTTGCAATGTTCAATTGCTTCATCAAGTGTCATGTCATTCTCCTTTAAAATGGAGGCGGAAAAGTCATTTTGTTAAATCTGAAAAATGTTCCATTAAACTTTTTATTGTCAACAGATTCTGGCCAATTCCATATAATGGTAAAATCATTTTCATTCTTGATGCTTTCAGCTAAGAAATCATTGATTGCATCAATTTCAAGATTTGTTTCAATCCAATCTGTTGCAAGATCAACTAACTCATCAAATGTATATGTATGATCTGCTCTTGGATTATTTATGTCATCAAGATAATCCATACCAATAACATTTGATTCATGTCCTCTGCAAATTGTAAGAAATGGAAGCTCCATATTGATGCTCCTTGATAATTGCTAACATATCTATTATAATAAATAAAATAGGTAAAGTTAACTACTTAATGAAGAATCATCAACAATTTCATCAACGACTTTTGACAATTGATCATCAGTCAGTGTTGCTGCCAGTCCGGCAAAATCAATAAGCTGTTCAAATGATGGATTGGATTTAAAAAATTCTTTTACAATATTTCCATATGACAAAGAAGATTTTGAAATATCAGCCGTACCTTTATTTATTTTTCTTGCTTCTTCAACAATATGCTCAGGGATAGTCAAGCCATATTTTGTTGCTTTCGATGCTTTGTATTCAATTTCATCATTAGGTAATGAACTAAGCTTAGAGCATTCTGTTATTTTTGATGGATTGTCTTCTTCAAATATTGGATATGATGAGACAGGAGTTAATATATCACCAATTAGTGCATTATCATCAATATAGTCTAAATCACAGTCTAGCTTATATTGCTTATATTCTTTGTATTCGTTATATCTAATATCACGTATTTCTTGTACGAAGAAATTGTATGTATCACCAGTCTTGTCATCTTGAAATACAATTCTCTTTGCTTCTGGATCAAGAGATAATGCAGCATTTTTAAAATCAATTGACTTTAAAAAAAGATTTATTGTCTCAATGTCATCAATGTTTGTCTCAATCCAATCAGTTGACAATTCAATTAACTCATCAAATGTTATTGCATTGTCACTTGGCTTAGACAAATTGATGTCATGAGACTGTGTCCCACTTTTATTTTGTATTACAAGAACCGGCAGATATTGAGACATAATTACCTCCTAATGTCTTAATAAAAACATTAGATCCTCCAGTTTATATTATACAACTAAGATTCTGGCATATTGAAAAACTCTTCAACAGTGTATGCCTCAACTTCAACATCTTCAATCTTGAAGATGCCAGTAAGACGGTCAATGAAATTAATAAACTTGACTCTTAAGTTTTTCATGTAGATTACGTGCCTTTACTTTGAAGGTTTTTGTTGAATCAGTGAAAAGTTCAATCTTTTGAATTTGCTGTGTGCTTGGCTTTGCCTCAATTTTAGGAATTAATGGAATGTAGTCAAATACATCATTGTCTTTATAGTCGTAGTTCCAAGCAAAATATACCTCATAATTGTCATACTTATGCTTTTTATCAGCGAAATTAAAGAAGTCAATTGTCTTTATGAAGAGTGGTAGTTTTCTAGAAAACCATCCAGCTTTAAGTTCAGGTGATTTGCCAACATAGAATACACGATGTTTTACTTTGTCAATGTAAATTAAATCAATTAATGCATGATCGATAGAGCCTGTTCCAATGGTGTATTCAACTTCTAAAACAATTTCTGAATGATAGTGATTTACATTAAATCCAACTTTGTCATTATAGTATTTTTTGATTGTTGCCTTAAATTCTGAAAGAGTCATAATATAATTATTTACTTTCAAGAATTACGCAAAACTTCATCAACTGAAAAGAAATATTTTTTATGTGTTTCGTAAGAGTTAAACCAAATTTCAAAGATTCCGTAGTCTCCAACATGAATGCAATCTCGTTCTGGGAAAGTGAATAGAAGATTGAATTCATTCAATTCATCAATGCTTAGATTTTCTTGCAACCAATTTTTAGCAACTGCTTTCAACTCATCATATGACATTATAGAGTCATATGTCTTTTCTGTTTTAATGATTTCTTTGCCAAGGCATTTCTTAGTTGTTAGATCATATGTCTTGACATAGACAATATAGCGTGATTTTTCTTGATTACGTTTCATTTTTCATATTTGCCTTATCATGGCCAAGTTCAACTTCTTTTGTTAGATAATCATCTTCATGGCCTTCTTCAAATGTTCTATTGACTTTGTCAATTTCAATTATTTCATCAAGAGTCTTTGGAGCATAATCCATTCCATGGATCATGCAACCAACATTGTACATTCTGACTGGATGTTGGTAAAGTTCTTCAATTTGCTTTCTTATGTGTTTGATGCATTGATAGTCAAAAGAAATATGAACATGACCATAGAGATGGTATGTATTGTCATGGTGCATGTTCACAAAGAACGGCATTGGAGAATGGTTGAGAACAACATATCTTCCATTGTCTTGGACAACTTCTTGATGTGACCAACCAGTAATGAATCCATTAGCAGCAAGCTGGTCAAGAATCTTTACCTGATCATGATTGCCCTTGACAATGAAAAGCTTGCCATTCAACTGACGTAGAATGTCTGCCCACTTGTCATACTTGTCAGACCAAACTACATCTCCAAGAATGTAGACCGTATCTGAAGGATCTACATTCTTGTTCCAAAGATCAATCATTGCAGGAACCATTTCATCTTGATTCTGCCAAGGCCGATTGTCATATCGGATGATGTTCTTATGAAAGAAATGTGTATCTGCAATATACTTAATCATTGTCATTCTCCAAAAACTTCGACTTGGCACTTAAGACAAAGCCCAGAAACAAGAAGTTCACGTTCATCTTCACCAAGTTCTGGCATTGCAATTTGAATCATTTCACCTTTCTGCCAAGTCATAAAACTGTCTTTGCTGACAGTAATTTCAGAAACTGTTCCGCAAAATGGGCACTTAACAGAAATGTCAAGCTCATTCTTGTTAATGTCATTGTTCTTGATTTGCATGTTAGGTGCCATACTAATTCTCCTAAATTACTATATATTTATTATATCAATTATAATAGACTTTGTTAACTACTTTTTTGTCTTCTTATTGCGCTTGCGAAGAGCAATAGCATTGACAGATTCACAGATCTTCTTAGGTTTTCTTGGCTTATGCTTGACTATCATTGTCTTTCCTTTACTGTTTAAATCCAAGTGCTTTGACCAGGTAATCGATGTTGCAATTCTTAAACCAATCTTCAACAGAAGAAATCTTTCTGTCAAGCATTGAAAAGCCAATTGCTGGAATTGGAAAATGCTTTTGAATCCATAGTGCCATTTCCTTTCTAGTTGTAATTCTTCCAGAGAATTCTTTGTCAAACTCATTCCATACAGAAACAGACTTTCCAACAAATTCAGTGTATTTGAGCTGGATCTTTCCAAATTCTTCTTCAAGTTCTGGAAAGTATGTTAGAACTTCACCAACTTCATTTGTCCTAATAAGTTCAATTGCTCTTGAATAAGACATTGCACCATTGTCTTTAATATGGTGGACAGCAATCCAAGCAGGAGACTTTACTTTGACTCGATGGAAATCTGCATCTCTTACAACATATCCTTCAAAATCCCAAGGAAGCTGAGTTGCATTTGCAATGCAATCATCAAATGTCCCAAATGAGAAAATTTCTGGTGTTGGAAAGTCTTTGCAAATTGTTGGCGCAAAACTAGCATCATACTCTTGATATGAGCCATTGCCTCGCATGCCAAGAAAGTATAGTCTTGGAACATTATATGGTATTACAACACGAGTCCACGGAGATACCAGTTCGAACATGTATGTAATATCTTCTTTGAAGTATTTAAGGTAATCACCATGTGAATTCAGGAGTGACTGGACAATATCTCCAAATGAATTATATGGACATCCAACTTGCGGTGTCACAGATGCTTTAAATGCATCTATAGTGCCATTAGTTGAAATCAATAGATTGTCACCAAGTCTTACAATCTTTATCAGAGAACCATCAATCTTCTGGGAAATAGTAGCAGTATTCCAATTTATTGGATCTGCTGTTGGTTCTCCATAGTTCATGAACTTTCTAAATGGATAGCATACAACTTCTAAAGTGTCTTCATCAAGAATGATTCCTCTAGATTCTTTTACAATTTCATTCGAGAAGTCTGAATCAATCTGAGAATACTTGAACATTATAAGATTTTTGCCAAACATCTTGTCTCTAGAAATTGAAAGACAATATGGCTTTTCTGAAAGGATTTTCTCCCAATCAGAATTGGCTTTGATAAAAGATATAAGTTCAAGTTCCATAATTATATTATACCATCAACCGTTGACATGTGCTGGATCAGCAAGAAGATCTTCTGGAATATATGCAAGAGGATTGTCAGCAATTTTAATTGCCGCCTGAAGACGAGGAATTAGTTCTTTAGCTTCACGCAATATGTGAAGATCAAGATCATATTTGATTGATATGTTTTCAAATGTATAGAACGCGTTGTTCAGCTTTGCAAATGTTTCTCTGTTATATTTCTTATATGCAGTCTTTGGCAAGAGCTTCTGCAATTCTTTCCAAGCTGCATTAAGACGTTCAACATCACGGCGAAGAATCCCACTCTTTAGCCTTGACTTGTTTGAAAGCCACCATACAAGATTTCGTTCAAGCTTGTCTTTACGATGCGCTGCAACCCAATCTTCATGAAATTTGGCTTCACACTCCGTATTAAACAATTCGCCATCGTCTGTTTTAAAAACCATCTTCATTGTCTAGTCCTCCACAATATGGTTCTTTATCGGATCTCTGTATGCATAAGCAAGATGAATTAGAGTGGCAATCTTTTCTGAAAGATTGGTGCATTCTCTCCAAATATATCCACCGACGGTGTCGCCTGGATCAGAGCAAAGACACCTTCCAGCTTCTTCAACCGCATTTTGGGCAGTGCGAAGGGCATCTTCGATTTGGTTGACCTTGTTAATGTTGACCTTATTAATCATAAATTTTATCCTTTACAAATTCACGCTGTTTCTTGACGATGATGTTGTAGTAGTCATCAGGCATGAAATTGACGCGCCAATCAATGAAAATGTTTTCTGTAACCTGGAACTGGGCGATTTTGATGTCGGTGTCAAACTTCCAACAATCAGCATTTTCATGTAAAGCTTTGATAATGGCATTTGAAAGTGTTTCATCAGGACATGTTGAAATAATGTCATCACAAACCAAATCTAGGAATTCATCGAATGAAAAAGTGTCTTTAGCGATTGCAACAACATATCCAGGCTTTGGTGTGCCATTTTCAACGGGTGTCATCGTAATGAAAAACATGTTGTCCTCCTTATCAATTGTTGACATATCTATTATAACAAATATGTTTGAAAAAGTAAACTAAAAAAATTTACCAGCTGACAAGTCAGGAGCAAACTTGCCAGCTGGATTTTTGTCAACATCTAATATTTTGATTATTTCTTTATTGATTCAATTATCTCTTCAAGAAGACCAATAGGAATTGAAACAAACAAGAAGAGAACCAAAACAATTCCCCATGCAAGATCGGTGTATGCAATACCTGGTTGCCAGAAGAATGGATTGACATAGGCAAACCAAAGATAGGTCTCAACAGGAATTGAAACAGCCAAAAGAATTGAAAAAATAGCAGTTTTCATTTTACCTCCTAAAAACTGAGATCATAATGATATCCACAATGCTGAGAAATCTTGGCCTTGATTTTCTTGCCACCAATTCGCCATGCACCATACTTGAATTCAGCAATCATTACGGAACCAGAAACCGCAATTCCTTCTGGAACACCACTGGCCATTGCAGCTTTAGGATCATACGTCTTGGCAAGAGGAATTTCAACTTGTACAACAGCTGCTGCTTTTCCATCATCAGAAATGTCAATGACTGCGTATGAATTCACATCTGACCAAAGCCTGTCATTGATATAGCCAAGAACTGCATCAGTGTCAAGCATGTCATAAGAGATTGTATGTTTGTGTCCATCAAACTCTGTCGTACGAAGAACATGCTCTTTGATTGGAATCAATTGATTCAAGTGATATGTCTTACCCGCCATTGTATCTCCTCAGCAATTCAAGTTAACATATCTATTATATCAAAAATGATTGATAAGTTAACTGGTCTTTATGCGCATTTCACCTGGAAAGTCTTGAAATCGCTGTCTCATTTTAACTAGGGCATCTTCTGGGACATCATGAATTGATTTATACTGTGATATCATTCTAAGAACTTCGAAATCAACGTGGTGTCTCCTGCAATAATCCAGATATGGTTGAAGTTCTCTCATAGTAGTAAATGTATTTGAGACAATAACTGTCTTGCCTTGTGACAATGCACGTGTTGTCATGTCATAGCACCATTTATGTGCTGCGCCAAGCTTTGTTCTGTCAAAATTGTATTGACCATCTTTAGTCATGAAATACATGTCGGCCTCAAAATAAGTATGCGCAACATGCTGTTCAATCATTTTCCTAGCAAATGTTGATTTGCCAGAACCAGGAATTCCACGAATAATGTAAAGTTTAGCCATAATTGTTTTTAGTATTATTTACAATAAAAACCCGGTCGATGGAAGAAAGGAGCAAATTCCATCGACCGGGTTGTCTCACACAATTTATTGTTTGATTTTTACTGTTTCATTTCTTTTGTTTACTTGAAATGTCTTCCATCAGGATTTGAGATTCCAATGTATGGCATGAAATTCCGCTCATCAAGCCATCTGCCGCTGTTGACCTGACTGCGGCGATCTGCATGCAGAATTTGCAGTGCCTTCTTATATGACTGATGAACTCCACTGTATTCAGGGTACAGGCTCACACGATACTGAAGACGAGAACAAGTCTTCTTGTAAGAACGGTTTGCATTGTACCAGTGGCGATTGTATTCAGACTTAGTCATGTTGTTTTCCTCTGTTGTTGTCATTCAAGTTGACATATATATTATATCAAACTTGAAGTAGTTTGTTAACCAAAAATTCTTTTATCGTTCAGAAAAAAGCATGATGTTGCATGCATGACCAAGATAAGTATTTCCATCTTTGTCAGTGACCTGAAGCTGATCACCATCTTTATAGTCGCGCCATGACCTGACAGAAACCGTCTTAGTAGTTCCGTCCGGCATCTTAATCATTGCCTTCTCAAACCGATACTGGATATCCACAATCTGGCGGTTGCATCCACCGTTGAACATTACGAAAATACCAACAACAATCAAGATGAGAAGAGCAATAACTGCACCACAACCTTTTATAGTATTATCATCCATTGTTTAGTCCTCCTTAGAAATTCTCGACAAGTTCAAGAAGTTCATTTGAAAGTTCAAGTTCACACGATACTGGTGCCTCACTAGCGTTGAATGCTGTGAATATGCTGATTATTTCAGAAAGCTTTTCACCAATAGGTGCGGAAGAATTGACCTTAAAACCAGCATTGACAAGCATCTCTTCAATGAATTTTGCAAATTCTGTGGCCTCTTCGACAGTGTTGAGCTTGATAAGCTTTGTATTAGAAGTGGTAGTCATCGTTGTTCTCCTTATCAATTGTTGACATATATATTATAACAAATATGCCTGAAAAAGTAAACTAAAAAAGACTATATATTTTTTCATATATAGTCTTTCAAATTAACCAAACAACTCAGTGACAAGATCATCAAATATCTTTATTGGCATGTCTTTGCAATTAAGAACCTTTCTGACATAGTTCTTAAAGTAGTTTCGATCAGAACCACATCTTGTTTCGGCATTGTTTAAGACGGTAGTTATATACAAATAAATGTCATTTGCCAATTGTTCATCTGAAACATGGACAACATCAGTTGTTTCATTAAACCCATTGAATTCACCAAATGCATCTTCATCTGGGACATAGACATCATTGACATCATATTCAACGTATGGTCTTGCGCCATTGCCACGAAAACCGCCATTTCCTTTCATTCTTGTTCCAACAACATAGCCAAAACCACGGAATTTTCTACCATGCTTTATGTCAACAGGAACAAAAGAATGATGTTGGATCATATGATCCTTTATTGCAATAAAAGTTGGACTGTTTGAGGATAAATCATTCATAATGAAATTATTTACTTTTTAGTTCTTTTTCTATAAGACGAATAAGATCAGGAATTCCAACAATCTGGTTATTCCAAACATCAACACCAACATTAATATTTAGAATTCCATTTGACCTAGCAACTTTCCATTCAGAATGGACATGCCCACAAAGGTGAATTCCATGTTTCTTTCCAATAAAGAATGGCTTAGACTGAGAATACCAAGAAGGATAATGAGAAACTGTGACATTCTTGTATGGACCAATGTCTACAACCATGAACTTGCCAGAAGTTTGGACATGGTTGTTTGCATCATGGTTTCCTTCAAGAAGAACAACATCTGCTAGGAATTTTTTCTTGTATTCTGTGCCAGAAATTCTTGGAGATTCAATTCCTCGATCCTTGCCATACGCGACAAAGTCACCAACATGGATTATTGTGTCAGATTCTTTTGCACGAGAATTTGCATTCTTGATAAGAACCTCAGACATTCTGGTCCCAGACTTGAATTGCCTTACACCAAAATGGATGAGTGTCTCATCACCGAGATGAAAATCAGATGTAAAGTAAAGTGCCATGAGTCCTCCTTAAATCTTTGACATATATATTATATCATAGCTTTTATTTAGAGTTAACTAAAAGACTATATAAAAAATAGGCAATCAATAAGATTGCCTATCTGTCTTTTCCTCTATGGGATTCTCAATGTTTCTTCTTAATTGTTTTTGTTGTTTCAAGAAATATATTAATAATATATTTATATTTACAAAATTTTGCTTAAAAACCAGAATTATCAATCTTGCCTGTATTTATATTTTATACTTAGTTGAGAACCTCTGCTCTGTTAATTTTTCCACGTTCAATGAAAAGATCATTCAAGTTTTTTGTCTTTATGAATGTATCATAGCTGACAACATTTGCTGCACAACCACGAACCATCAAACTGCTTTCACTAACATTTGGCATGTTGACAATCAAAATCTTCTTTCCTTTTGCAAAAGCATAACCACATTCCCACGCTGTTCCAGCTGTTGCACCAGTTCTGCCATAATTTGCAAGAACAATCCAATCTGCTGCATCAATTGCAAGAACATCCATTGTAAAGACACACTGTCCCCACATTTCAATGGTAATGCCCCATTCATTTGGAACCTTGTGTTCTCCTGGTCTGTAAACAAAATCTTTGCTGAAAGTTGAAACCAACTTTTGATGCAAGCAATTCATCTCAGCTTTGGTCTGTTCACTTCCAACAACTGGTCCAGCAAGATAGTATTTCATTGTCAAAGTTCTCCTTAGTAGTTGTTGACATATATATTATATCAATTGTATTAAGGAAAGTAAACTAAAAATGCTGATCATCTAATATATAGACAATCAGCATTCAATTTAAAAGTTCCGCAATTGGCGAAGAATTGAACTTGCATGTTTTGAGACTTTGCTCTAGAATCTAAGTCTCACGTTCTTATTTGCTTCTTAGCAATTTCTTATGGAACAGTGCTCGAGATAATTCCAAAATAAAAACTACATTCTTTCTTTAAGTATTGCTAGTTATCAAATCCAATGTTGAACTATCAAACTTGCGGTGGTACGCCGAACGGGAATCGAACCCGTATATCCAGCTTGGAAGGCTGGCATTCTAGCCATTGAATTACCGGCGCATTTTTCATCTAGACTCATCTTATACATACGCGAATGTGCATACGATTGGAATCGAACCAATATAACCCTTTTTTAGGTAATTGCTGTAAGAGTCTATTGTCTTTCTCTCTCAAGCAAGATACATTGTAACGAATCCAATGTTACAATATTTATACATGGCGGATAAATAATTGCTGTATGTATCTTTTGCTGGTGGCGGAAAGTGGGTTCGAACCACTGACTCTCAGGTTATGGGCCTGATGATCTAACCATCTGATCTATTCCGCTAAATTGGCTTGGCTATGCTGCAGCCAATGCCTGTCTGACAAGGTCATATCTTGGTGAATCAAGCTTTTCAAGAAGAATTGCAAGAGGATCAAGCTTTCTTGAAAGAATCATTCCCATAATAGCCTGTGAATATCCACTAAGTAGAGCAACACCGTATTCATTCTCTGTTAGTGGAATTGTTCCTGTTCTAGAATTAATATTCCAGAAAATCTGTTTAGGAAGCTTGTAGCCAGCTGATGTCCACTTTGCAATGATAGACTGGAACAATGTTGCAGTAGTACTAGTACGATTATACCAGCTGCCCATTGCCTGGTCAAATTCCATGTCTGAGAAGCAAACAACATTTGGAATGTCTTCTTGCTCGAAATGGTTCTTTACAGCAGTTCTAAGAATTAGATCATAGACTGCTTCAACATTTGTTGAACCACAATCATCATGCTTGATAGCAATCTTAAGTTGTTCAAGCAAACTTGCACCAGTAGGAACAGTGAAGAAAGTTGGATTAGAACCATACTCAATGATCATTCCACGCCAAGCAGGTGTATTGATGTTTGCAAGGAATAGACCCATTGCCATTGAAACATCAATTGCCTGAACATTTGAAGAGCTTGAAATCTGTGCATACATTGAACCAGAACCATCAACAACTGGAAGCAATGCAACTTCATTTTCTGGAATCATGTTCTTTGCAACAAGATCTCGCCATGCAGCTTCAATAGTTGGATCTTCTTCAACTAGATTCCAACCAGAATTTGTCCAACCTGTTGCATTTGCACGTTCAGTATATACATGCACCATATCTGCAACAGTAAGTGCAGCAGTATTGATCTTTGCACCATTTGTACCAGACTTGAGATCTGCAAGCCATGTCTTTCTTCTTACTTCATCATGCTTCATGAAAGCATCTCGATAAAGCATTCCTGCCTTCGATGGAACGGCATTGTAGTCAATCTTGTCCCAGTTTCCTGCAGACATGTCAGCTTCAACAATCTTGATCTTCTTACGAAGAAGTGAAAGAGACTTGCGATATGTCTTAGAATCTAGATGAAGAATCTTTCTCCACATAGTTGCAAGTTCACGAGTTGCCTTTGAAGAAGTGTTTTCACTTGGCATCCACTTGCCAAGCAATGAAACTGACTTTCCAGCCTTTGCATTAAGCGTGTCCTTTGTAAGCTGCTCAACCACAAAAGCCTTTGCAGAATCCCAAACAACTTGATTCTGCTGCAAAGAATCTGATAGTTCAAAGAATGTCTTCCAAGAACCATACTCAGGAATAAGACGAACTAGATCTGCTGCATCGCCTGGAAAGTTTCTGACAAGCCAGTCAAAGCAAGCATTGAAAGTACGCTTTTCTCCCATGCCACCACGACAATCTCTAACCATGAATAGAAGTTCAAGTGCACGAGAAGAATTTTCTGCATAAGCTTCTGCAAACTGTGTTGCAATGTCTGCAGGAGACATGTTTCTCATTGAGCCAACCTTGAAGAAGAAATCCACAAGTCTTGACTTTGTTCTTGCAAAGCCAAGTGCACCATTTTCAGTAATGGAACGGGACTCATTTGAATCTTCAGCTTTAAGAGCTTGTGCGAATTTGTTTGTCATAGTAGTTTCCTTGAAAGAGATTTGGGTTTGTTGGGTACTAGGCGATCGAATCATATCCGACGAGGCGCGATTCTCCTGCTTTTCCCCTTAGCCCACACACTAATTTTTAGTGTATTTAGTTTCGTTCATTTAATTAATGATTTGGTTTGCTGTGTGCGCCTCTAAAATCATATATTTAGATTATACTGCAATCTAAAATATTTTAAAAGATTTTTTTAAAATCTTCGCATCTTTTCTCGAACAAGATTTCCTTGTGTCGCAGTAAACATGCGTCTTGGTGTTGGAACAAGATACCAATTCTTCTGCATAAGATCATATGCCTTTGAAATAGCATCCTTCTTTCCATCAGCCTCAACTGAAATTAGCTGAGGCTTGTAATTCTCATCACGATATTCAAAGATATAGTGCTTCATTGCTTACTTGCTCTTGCGAGATGGATGAAGTTCAGGATGAAAGACATCTTCCCACATTCTTTCCTCGAAAGAAGAAAGCTTGACATTTGTCTGGCCAAGATGAAACTTGTCAATTTCACCAATACCATACTTTGCCTTGATCTGCTTGAAAGTTTCAGCAAGAGCAATTGACCTTGCAAACATGAAACGGTCATTCTCATTCTTTGCAATAGCACGAAGAGCACGACCCTCAGCAAGATTTCTTGCAAGCGGCTTTGCAAAAGTATCACGCTTTACATTGCAGACAGAAATTCCACGAGTAAAGGAATTTGTCTTAGGATCACGAATTAGACAGACACATCCAAACGGATGACCATCATCTGAACGAAGGTAATAGAAACGAGTTGTATCAGTATTAGTCTTATTCATAGTATTTTGTGTTGTTAAATGTTGATGAATTAAATTATACTAGATTTTACCACTTTGTACGAGGCTTAGTGCAAATCTTTTTGTACATATACTGTGATGGAACAAGATATCCAAAGCGATATGGCATGTTTCCACCCTTGATGTGAAGATAGATGTTTCCATCATTTAGCCTCTTTGTCTTTCCAATGTTCACATCCTCAGGAAGAATGGTATAAGAACGACGATTTATAGTATCATAGATTTTCATAGTAGTTTCTTTCTGTTTAGTTTCAATTCGTTATAGTTAAATTATACTAGTCCTTAGATTTTTTACGAAATTTTTATGCATAGGCAAAGATTTTTCCATTGTAAGAAATGTTTTCTAGCGGTCGCCATGTAAAGAAGATTGGAGTACAACCAAAGGTTTTGTTAATGGCTTTCTCAATGCAGTCTTTAAAACCAAAGAAATCCTTTGGGGATTTTATTGGTACCTTGATTGTGAACTGCATTGGAAAATTCTCTTCAGCAGAGATTGATTTATCTTCAGAAAAGTTGACCATTGTCTTGGAAAACCAACTTGCAGCAACAGCAATAGAAAAGGTTTTCATCTTAGCCATGTTTATTCTCCTCAAAGTTCTATGACGGTTGCATTGAATTTACACCATTCTGGGTATGTTTCAAACAAATCAAACAGCATAGATCTCACGAATGAAAGACTAATTGAATTCCAATATCCTGGAACTCGTTCATAGACAATCTTCATTTGGGCCTTAGTAGGAAGATCATCCATCTCTTCTTTGCTACGAGGACCCCATTCAATGTCCCATGCATCGATTTTGATCTCTACTTTCATAGTAATTATTATATCAAATCTTCATCAAATAGTTAACTGCTATTTTTCTTTGACCATCACCTTATTGTCTAGTTTTTAAAGAAATGTTTTCTGCAGTGAAGTCGCACCAAGATGGATATTCACCATAATAGAACTTTATCCAAGTTCGAACATAATCCCGGCCAACGTCTTTGTCTAAACGTAAAAACTGTTGTGCATCCATATCAATGTTGACAATGAATGAAACATTGGTTGGATAGGTTTCAGCTGCTAACGTATGGCTCCAATCAATGTTCGTTGCGTCAATCCTGATCTTCATGCTGGATTTCCTTTCAACGTTTATTATGGTTTCTTGTCAAGAATCTCGTATTGCAAGACAAATGGTCTGCATTCTGTCCCAAACAATTCTTCAACAGCTTGGTCAAGCAAAAAGCCAGTAACATGGTTGGCAGGCCATTCTATCTTGAAATTAATGACAAAATCGTCAGGCAACTCTGCAGCTGCCTCAGGATTTGCATATTGGACGTGTATGACATGAACTAACATCTCAATTTCCTTTAAAGATATATTTTACCTACTGTCATAACGTCACATTCAACAGGATATTCACCAAAAGTGTCAAATATTGTTTTTATAATATCAGCAGTTGTGACTTGTGGGAGATCTATTATGATTCGTATGACAGGTGGATATGCTTCTGTTCCATCAGCGAATGCAAGATCAGTGAATGCAGGAACGTTATTCCACTTGACATTCAATGTTAGCAAATACCTAGTCATTAGCTTGTCCTCCTGGATTTAGGCCACAAACGCTACGTCGTAATCTTTAATCCTTGTACCATTAACATCAGTAACATTAAAGCGTACGCCATACGGACGATAACCAAGTTGTACTGCAATGGCGTCCTTTACCATTTTTCCACGTTGTACTGGGTCAAACATCTCATTATCAATATTCCAGAACCAACCTTCAGGCTTAAGCAGCGTAATAATTCTTGGGAGCGTCTCATTTGCCTGACAATCTTCATACTTCCAGTAAACCGTCCAAACGTTGATTAGCAGCTGTCTGTTGTGTTTGTTACTCATAAGACGTCAATCTCCAAGCTGTCACGCTAGTTGTTCAGTTTGTACAAGAGCGAAGCCATCGTTTGGAAAGTTCCCGAACGTTTTTCGAATTATCCTATCAATGTCTTCGATGAAGAAGATGCCATCAGGCCGATGGTTTGTATTGATTTCAAGGCGAACATTGACTGGAAGTTCTTCAACCAAATCGTCCTTGTTTCCGCGATCATAGTTCCATCTGATCGTCACGGTCACAGCATACCTTTTCATGGTCGTTTTCAGCGTTGATCTTTCAATGCCAGTCATGACCAATCCTCCAGGTGTTAGCTTATATTATCGTTACCGCGTGCGCCGCGGAGGGATGTGACCTCCGCAGCGTTTGCTTTGGGCTGTTAGCAGCCCATGATCTGTTCGAGGAGCTTGAGCGTCTCGTTGACGAACTCGCCAGCGTAATCCCGGCTGATGAACGTCTTCTTAGCGAGCGGGCAACCAGCGTTTAGGACCTGCCTGTTGTCGGTATCCGCAACGATGATCGTCTGACGATTGTTGAACACGTTGAACGCATCCTTCTGACGTTCGGCGTACTGTTCCCAAGATTCGGACCAGTGCTTGTTGTCAGACGCAAGGTCACCGTCCCACACCACCACGTTGTAGTTCTGATTCCCGCGAACGTTCAGCTTGGACGCAAGCTGCTTGATGTTCGGACCGAAGCGGTTGCCGTTATTGCAGTGAATCATTTCGCGCTTGTTGTGTTCAACGTTCCTGTCGTTCATCGTCACAACATCGTAGGAGAACTCTGTGCTGTTAGCTTGCTCGAAGGCGTAGATCGCAGCCATCAGGCTGTTGAGCTGCTCTTCACTCGAGCGGAAGGAACCGGAGTTGTCGACCCAGAACGTTATGTGGAGTTTCGAACCTTCGTTGTGGGTCCCGAGCGGATTTTTCCGGGTCATCCACCGGTAGTCGTGCTTGAACGCTACCAGCCGAGGATTGATTTTCCCGGTGAAACCCTCGGAGTAGGGCGACTGGAACGCTCGCTTGTTGTTCGCCTTCGTGATGATTCGCTTCATGCGGGTCGAGATGTCGCTGATCGTCTTCTTGTTGACGTCGTTCTTGAAGATGTTGTCCATGATCTTCTGGACGTCATCTCGGTCAAGCATCTCGTCGATGAGATCGTCGATGTTGTCGACGTTCTGCTCGGCCTCATCCACGGCGTCTTGCATCTGGCGATCAGCTTCGCTCTCAGGGGCGTCATCGTTCTCGCTGTCACCACCCTCGTCACTGTCGCTCGGCTGAGCGTTCTGGTCGGAGGAGTCGGAGCTTTGCGAATCGTTGCTGTCACTGTCGGACGGGTTGGAGTCGTTGCTGCTGGCGTCCTGCTGTTCGGAGCTGTCCTCGTTGGATTCGTCCTCGCTGGAACCATCACCCTCGGAGCTGTCCTCGTCAGAGTCATCCTCGTCAGCATCGTCGCTGGAGCCGTCACCCTCGGATTCGTCCTCGTTGGATTCGTCCTCGTCAGAACCGTCACCGCCGCTGGACCCCTGATCGTTGGCGTCCTGCTGTTCGGAGTCATCCTCGCCCTGGTCGTCGCTGTCGCCGTTTTGCTGGTCGTTTTGCGGCTGCTCATTCCCAGGGTTGTCGTTCGTCGGCTGATTCATCGCCTCTTTGG
>Ga0247611_10004949_pt1 | contig 18092 bp, 20 predicted proteins | sample 177DNAGHGhighgp2_FD_192422 | JGI IMG/M metagenome (GOLD analysis project Ga0247611, IMG submission 192422) | Sheep rumen microbial communities from Palmerston North, Manawatu-Wanganui, New Zealand - 1770 DNA GHGhigh gp2 | ecosystem: Host-associated > Mammals > Digestive system > Stomach > Rumen... | reverse complement strand
TGTGTAAACCTTTATACTTTCTTAGTGAAACGTTACATTTTTTTTACAGCGTATATCTTGTATATATATACCACGATAGATAGTATATATAACATGCTTTACTAAACTTCATAAAAATACGCGTTTTTGATTTTTATATTAATATACTAGTATGGTTGCTATTTCTGTTATTTTACCGGTTTATAATGTAGAAAAACATCTTAATAAATGTTTACACACAATTGTTAATCAGCTTTTTGATGATTATGAAGTTATTTGTGTAAACGATGGTTCAACGGATTCTTCGCCTGAAATTCTTAAAAAATATGCTGAAAAATATAGTAATATTAAAATAATCAACCAAGAAAATAAAGGTTTGTCCGCTGCAAGAAATACAGGATTGGATAATGCAAAGGGAGAATATATTCTTTTTGCTGATTCGGATGATTATTTTATTGCGTTTAATGCTTTTAATATGTTGTATAACTTTGCAAAAAGTAATAATTCAGATTTGGTGATTTTTGATATATTACGTGGTGATGACAAAGAAAAATATTTTGAACTGACAACTTTGCCGATGATAATTCAGGAATTTGGTTCAAATGCTTTTAATGCAGATATTGCTTCTACTGATATTTATCGATTTATTCCTGCAGGTGTATGGACAAAATTTTACAAGGCAGACCTTATAAAAGATATTAGGTTTGCCGAAGGAATGTTGTATGAAGACTTGCCTTTTTGGAATAGTGTTTATATAAAAGCTAATAAAATAAACTATCTTAATTTACCGCTATACTATTATGTGAAAGATAGAAAACAATCTATTACAAATAATTATAATGAAAATTCTTTTGATATTTTTAGATCCTTTTCGCTCGCAAGAGAAGTCTTTGTACAATCAGGCTATTGGGAAAAGCTTAAAAATATTATGATTATTCATTTTATTAGTAATATTTCGCATCATGTCAAAAATATTAAATCAGAACTGAGAGAAAAATTCGTTTCGGAAATAAAAAATTTTGATATTGAAATTAATTACAATGAATTTGAACACGGTAACTATTTCCCATTTGAAAAAAATGATGCAAGACTAATTCATTTTATTCGTGATAATGATTACACTGTTATAGAAAAAATATTTATTGAAAATAATATATGGAATGTAAGTTCTTAAATACAGCTTTATGTTTTTTTAAAAATTAAATAATAAAAAATGTTAAGAAAAATTTACAAATAGTTTGAAAAGTATTAAAAATAGTGTATTTAAGTTTCTTTGTAAATATTGAAACAGTGGTGATATTAAAAAAACATTCACATTTTTAATATTAAATTTTGTTATCTAAAATCAATAATACTGCTTGCAATCAAATATTTTGCAAGTATTATTATTATATTGCCCAAATTGGGTGAATTGTGCACATTAAAAAATTAGCCGAAAAAGAGGAATATATGTCAAAAGACGTAATAGAAATCGAAGGTACGATTATAGAATCCATGCCTAATGCGATGTTCAGAGTTAAACTCGAAAACGATCATGAAATTCTGGCTCACATTTCAGGCAAAATCAGAAAAAATTTCATAAGAATATTGCCGGGAGATAAGGTTAAGGTAGAAATGACTCCTTATGACTTATCAAGAGGCAGAATTACATTCAGATTAAAGTAAAAAGTAAGTTATTTATTAGTTTTTTACTTAATTGTTTCAACCAGAAAATACATCTCACAAATTAAATATAAAGGAAAAAAAAATGAAAGTAAGATCATCAGTAAAGAAAATTTGCGATAAATGCAAATGTATCAAAAGAAAAGGCAGAATTGCCGTAATTTGCGAAAATCCTAAACACAAACAAAGACAGGGATAATTTTTGCTTTTAAAGTGGAAACTGCACACTTAATTGGCAGTTGGTGAGGAAGTATTTAAGCCTCATACCAAAAAAAATCTAACAACCGGATGGTTAGTATGAAAATTACAAGGACCGTCACAAGCCAAAGAAAAGGAGAAAATTAAATGGCAAGACTAGTAGGGGTAGACCTACCTCGTAACAAAAGAATGGAAATAGCATTAACCTATATTTTCGGTATAGGACCTACAAGAGCTAAGAAAATCTTGGCAGCAACAGGTATTTCGCCTGATTTAAGAACAGACGATTTAACAGAAGAAGATATTAAAAATCTTCGTAATGAATTAGCAAACTATCATATTGAAGGTGATTTAAGACGTGAAGTATCAATGAATATTAAACGCCTTCAGGAAATTGGTTCATACAGAGGTTTAAGACATAAAAGAAACCTTCCTTGCCGTGGTCAAAGAACAAAGACCAATGCAAGAACAAGACGTGGTAAAAAAGGCTTAGCAATAACTAAGAAAAAGACTGCGTAGTAATTAATTATAAAGAAGTTAATAAAAGAAAAGGATAACAAAAATGGCAAGACCAGTAAAAACAAAGAAAAAAGAAAAGAAAAATGTATTGCAGGGTGTTGTACACATTCAATCAACCTTCAACAATACAATCGTAACTTCTACTGATACTCAAGGTAATGCTATTGCTTGGGCTACAGCAGGTGCAAGCGGATTTAAAGGTGCAAGAAAAGGTACTCCGTTCGCAGCTCAATCTGCAGCTGAATTAGTAGCTAAAAAGTCAATAGATCAAGGTATGAAAAAAGTTGAAGTTCATATTAAGGGACCTGGTTCAGGTAGAGAAACTGCAATCAGAGCAATCCAAGCTGCAGGTTTAGAAATTACATTGATTAGAGATGTAACCCCTATTCCTCACAACGGATGCCGTCCGCCGAAAAAACGTAGAGTATAGTCTGCGTGAGCCGGTGTTAAGTGTTTGTTCGCTTGACGAATGGTAAAAAAGGACACTAAACACTGCGATATCGCCGTTGAGAGTGTAGCAAAGCGAAACTAACGAACAAATCTTTGATTTGACAGGCGGTAATAAAGTAAAACAAAATCTGCGGGGGCTTGCGAAACAGCCAAATCGTAAACCATAGATGCCCCGCAACAAGAAAAAAGGAGAAAAATAAAATGGCTAGATATACAGGACCTTCTAATAAATTATTTAGAAATAAAAAGGTTAGCGATTTGTCAAACAGAAAATTGACATCTTCTATGAGACAAACTGCTTCAGGTCAGCATGGTGCAGTTAGAAAGAAACTTTCTGAATATGCAATCCATTTGGCAGAAAAACAAAAAATCAGATACACTTATTTAGTAAGTGAAAAACAATTTGCAAAATATTACCACGAAGCTGCAAGAAGAAAAGGTGTAACCGGTACTATCTTGTTACAATTATTAGAATCAAGATTGGATAACGTACTTTTCCGTGCAGGCTTAGGTATAACAAGAAAACAATCAAGACAAATTGTTAATCACGGACATGTTCTTGTAAATGATAAAAAAGTTGATATTCCATCTTACCTTGTAAAAGCAGGTGATGTTATCACAATCAAATCAAGAAGTACAAATTTCTTAAAAGCAGTTACTGAAATGATAGATATGCCTTGCGGTGCTGCTTGGATGACAGTTGATAAGGATGCATTAAAAATCACTTTCGACAGAATTCCTGAAAGAGAAGAAATGGATCCTGAAATAAAAGAACAATTAGTAATTGAATATTATTCTAAGTAGCGGATTCTCAGCCGGATGAAATCCGGCAAACGAAATCAGAAAAACTACATAACCGATGTAAATCGGTAGTTAGTCCAAGAAGAGGATTAAAATCCAAGATAGTTATTTTTAAACTAGGAGATTAAAAGAATGGAATTAAAAATTAAATGCGTTAATACGACAACAAGTTCAGACGGTTCACAGTACGGTAAGTTTGTAATCGAGCCATTAGAAAAAGGTTTCGGTACAACTATAGGTAATTCTTTAAGACGTGTATTATTATCAAGTCTTGAAGGTACTGCTGTTACTTCAACCAGAATAGAAGGTATTACTCACGAATATACTGCTATTCCGGGTGTATTAGAAGATGTCATTGACGTAATGTTGAATTTAAAAGGTTTGGTTGTTAAAACAGATTCTCCTGAACCACAACATTTACGTATAGACGTTGACAAACCGGGTGCTGTACTTGCAAGTGATATTCAATTACCGGCAGGTGTAAAAGTTGTTAACCCTGATTGGTTGATTTGTACAGTTGCTGAAGGTGGTAGTTTCCACGCTGATGTTATTGTAGAAACAGGCAAAGGTTACGAACCTCACGATGTACCTAGAGATTCTAAAGGAATTTCTATCGACGTATTGCCGATTGATGCAACATTTATGCCAATCAAGAGAGTTAGCTACAATGTAGAAAATACTCGTGTAGGTGATTCTATTGACTTTGATAAATTAACATTAGAAATTTGGTCAAACGGTTCTATTGAAGTAACAAGTGCATTGAGCCAGGCTTCTAATTTATTAATTGAACACTTCATGCAAATAGCTTCTATTACAGGTCAACCTGTTATAGCTCCTGTAGCTCAGATTGAAGATGTAATTGAAGAAGATGAAGCAGTTCCTACAATGACTATTGAAGAACTTGAATTGTCAGTAAGAGCTTATAATTGCTTAAAGAGAGCAAGCATAAACTCTATGGCAGAATTATTGAAGAAATCTGAACATGATTTGTTGAATATCAAGAACTTCGGTAAAAAATCTTCTGATGAAGTAATCGAAAGATTACACCATTTCGGGTTAGACTTAGCTCCAAATCCTGAAATCGAAGAAGAAATCGGTTAATTTAAGTAATTGAAGTTTTACAAATGGCAAAACAAATGTAATGAACTTATTAACTTATTCACTTAACAAATAACAAACTAAACATAAAGGAAAATCAAAAATGAGACACATGACAAAAAAACATACGCTAAGTAAAGCAAAGGATCAAAGAGATGCTTTGTTGCGTGCATTAGCTACTGAACTTTTTGTGCATGGTGAAATCAAAACAACTATGGCAAGAGCTAAAGCTCTCAGACCATATGCTGAAGGAATTATCACACTTGCTAAAAAAGGTGATTTAGCTGCTATACGTCAGGCTGCAAGACACATCTATAATAAAGAAACCGGTAAATTTATGGATTTAAAAACCGGCGAAGTATTTGATGAAGCAGTTGCTGATAAAAAATTAGCTCCACAAACTGTTTTAAGAAAATTGTTTGTGGTAATCGGAAAACAATACTCAGACAGAAAAGGAGGATATACTCGTATATTCAGACTTCCTCCACGTCGTGGTGATGCTTCCGAAATGGCTTTAATCCAGTTGGTGTAAACAAATTGGTAAGATATGCTTTAAGAGTTCAGTATATAGGCAAGAATTATGCGGGAAGCCAGCTTCAGTTAGAAAAAGGCAAGCCGATAGAAAATTTACCGACAATACAAGGTGAACTTGAAAAAGCGTTGAGTACTTTGACAGTAAAAGGCACAAAGCGTTTAAAAAACGCAGAAATGCAAGAATATAGCCGACCGATAAAGGCAATCTTCTCCGGAAGAACGGACAGAGGTGTAAATTCAAAAGGTCAAATTATTCATTTTGACGTAGAGAAACCCATTGTTGCTTCAAAGTTTCTTTACCAGATGAATGAAATATTACCGGATGATATTTCTGTTGATGAACTCAGAGAAGTCGATGAAAGATTTCATGCTCAGAAATCTGCCAAAAGCCGCTATTACAGGTTTGAATTTGTTAATCGAAGATGTAAAAATGCTTTTGATGGTGATTTGATGAGGGTGAAATTCCCGATAGATATTGATAGGATGCAGAAATCTTTAAATTATTTATTGGGAGAACATGATTTTTCAAGTTTTAAAAGTTCCGGAACGCTTAACCCGAGCAAAGTTTGTACTTTAACTAAAGCCGAATGTCATAGAGCAGACGGTGATAGGGTTATTATTGATATTAAGGGAAACCGATTTCTCTATAATATGGTAAGAACGATAGTCGGTACGCTTCTCTTGATAGAGGGGCATAATTTGCCGGCAGAACATATGAAAGATGTTCTCGAGGCAAAAGACCGGACGAAAGCCGGTCAAACTGTCAGTCCGTACGGATTGACATTAATGGAAGTAACATACTAATAAAAATATAAACGGAGAAAAAGCATGAAAACATATTCAGCAAAACCTCTCGAAGTAGAAAGAAAATGGTATTTAATTGATGCTGAAGGCGAAACACTTGGTCGTCTTGCAGTTAGAATTGCCAATATTTTAAGAGGTAAAAACAAACCTGAATATACACCTAACGTTGATACAGGCGATTTCGTAATTGTTATCAATGCTGATAAGGTTGTTGTTTCAGGTAAGAAAGAAACAGATAAAATCTATTTACACCACACAGGTTATCCGGGTGGTTTAAAGAGTGCATCTTTCAAAGAATTGATGGAAAAAGACGGTACTTTAGCTTTAGAAAAAGCTGTTAAAGGTATGCTTCAACACAATACTTTGGGTGCTCAACAGTTAACTAAATTGAAAATTTACGCTGGCAGCGAGCATCCGCATGCTGCACAAAAACCAATAGTATTGGAAAAGGAGGCTAAATAATGGCAGATACTGAAATTAAAGCAACAGGCCGTAGAAAGACCTCTATCGCAGTTGTAAAGCTTGTTAAAGGTAAAGGCAGAATTTTTGTTAACGGTAAGACTTTGAGAAATTACATCGGAAACCGTCCGGCTGTTGAAATGTTAGTGTATAGACCACTTGTTCTTACTGACAGTCAAGAAAAATATGACGTAAAAGTTAAGGTTGTAGGCGGCGGTGTCGTAGCACAATGTGGTGCTATCAGACATGGTATTTCAAGAGCTTTGGTTCAAGTAGACGAAAAGTTCAGAAACGTATTAAGAATGGAAGGTCTTTTAACTCGTGACCCACGTGTTAAAGAACGTAAGAAATACGGTAGAAAAAGAGCTCGTAAAAGATTCCAATTCTCAAAACGTTAATATTCAAAAAAGACTCCTTCGGGAGTCTTTTTTATTGACTTTAATAATTATTTATACTAAGATTTCTTTATTAATTGTATTACAGTCAGGCAAATATAAGGAGTAAGAATATGCAAGTATTACCTATAGCAGGTGTAACATTAGACAGCAAAAGATGTAATCAGCCGCATTTTCAGGCAAGATTTTCAGAATCAGAAATTAAGCAGATAACAAAAGAAGCAAAAGGAATTTATGGTGCAACGGCTATACCTATGTTAGATATTTTATTTAAACTCTTAAAAAATATTCCGGGTAAAGTTGCACATATAAAAACATCAAAAACTAAAATAGGGCCTATAACTGAAGATGTAAGCAGAACACTTATGATTGATAACAAAAAGAAATTGAGTCTGGATGAGTATGCTTCAGGAAAGTCCCTATTGGAAGAATTTTTAGTAGGAGATAATTATAATAATGAATTTGTCCTTATGCCGAAAAGAATATTTGAGCGGGAATGGTGGTATAAAGGGGCACGTAATGAAGAAGCTTTGTTAAGTCATGCATTACCGAAGCCGGCTCCTCCAAAAAAACATGTACCTGTTGATTGGGCAAAAGAGGTCAAACCTCCAAAACCTGTATTAGCTAAATTAGAACTTAATGTAAAAAATGTTAAGCCTTACAACGTTGTCAAGGAAATATACAAAAATAAACAGGGTGAAAAGGTAATGATTTCAAATATAGATATTCTTGCTAAATCAAAAACGCCAGAAGGGATTGCGGAGTTGGATGCTATGGAAGAGAGCCTGCTTAGTCCATTCAAGTCTATTTTTGCACAAAAACGTACTGTAGCAAAAATGGAAATTCAAAAACAAGCAGCAAGACTTAATAAAACCCAAAATAAAAAATAATTATAATAATATTATTATTTATGATTAATGGTATAAAAAAGCGGTTTTATAACCGCTTTTTTAATAATACTTTATTTGTAGGTTTACAAAATAATAAATATCATTAAATATAATAATATGAAGAAGGTATTATCATCAATTTTAATATTATTATTGGCAAGTTCAAATTTTGCATACGCAGACGGCGAATTGTGGGATAATTTTGGTGATCAGAATTTTTACGGAACAAAAGCCGTATCGGATAAAGATTTTGAAAAAGCAATAGAAATCAAAGGCGGCGGTCAAAAACCTAAAAAAATGAAGGGAAAAGAAATGCATCAGGGAAACGAAACTGAGGTTATAAATCAGAAAGCGGAAGAACTCCCTGTTGTATGTGTGACTACTGATGTGAAACTCCCGGATGATGCAGTTTTGCCGGTTGGGCATTATCAGGTTATGACTGAAAAAGTGAATGGAAAAATTTACCTGAAATTATATCAGGGACACTACTTAATGGCCGAGTTAGAAGCTAAAGAAACTCTAGATGACTTTGATGAGCCTGAAATAAATTTTGCTAATTTTATAAGTGATGGCAGTATTTATAAACTAATCTTCGGTTCTGTGGATTATAATGCTTTTGTAGATTTAGAACCTGTCGTTGAAGAATAATATCCTTTAATTATTCATTAATCAAATCAGAATCATTTGAAACATAGTTGATTGAAGATTCGTTAGGAAGTTTATACAAATCACCTTTGTTTAATTTTAAAACATTAGATTTTGAATATTGTAGAACTCCATTATCAAGAATTCTATTCTTTAATTCAATTAAGTCCTGATCTGTACCAATATCTTCTCCGTCCATTTTTATTATACCGCTATCAGCATTTACAGTAATATTTTCACAGCCTGACAAAATATAAACATCATTATTAGGGGAATCTTTTATTGTAGCATTTATCAAACCAAGAAATTCAATTCTGCCAACATCCTTTACTACAATCTCTGCCTGTCGTTCTTCTGGCTGCATAGTATAAGTTACAGATGTCCCGTCCATTAAAATAACATTAAAGTCTGTGTCTGTAATCTTTATTTCAAGAATATCTTTAGTGTAAAATTTTATTCCTCCAATAATTTCAGTATCAGCCATACGAACCTCCTTTTTGTAATTCTATATTATTTTTGGATTTTTGTAAATATATTTATATTTAAAATTCTTAAAGTTTTTGCCCCATAAGACTTATTAAGTTATGCTATAAGTATGATTAAGCAGCTTAAACTGAGAAATTATATATTAATTGATGAATTAGAAGCAAATTTTCATTCCGGTTTAAATGTTATTACCGGAGAAACAGGTGCCGGTAAAAGTATTTTAATTAGTGCTATAGATTTGGCTTTTTCTTCGAGAGTGTCGAAAGAGGTTATTAAGACCGGTTCAGATAAAGCTATAATTGAACTTGTATTGGATAATACTAAACATAATCTAAAACAAGTTTTTGAAGAAAACGGTATTGATGATTATGGCAGTGAAATAATTTTGGCTAAGGAAATTACCCCTTCATCAGTTAGAACAAGAGTTAACGGTACTTTAATAAATCAAGAATTTTTAAAAGAGCTGAAACCTTTGTTTTTGGATATTCATTCCCAGCATCAAACCTATGTCTTTATGCAGCCAAAATATCATATCCAATTATTGGATAATTATGCAAAGGATGTTTATGGAAGTCTTTTAGCTGATTACAGGTTACTTTATAAAAAATATACGGATACGTTAAACTTACTTGAACAGGCAAAACTTTCTGCAAATACTACGGAAAATCAGCTTGAGTTTTTGAAGTTTCAGGTTAACGAAATAGAAGAAGCTGCAATAGAGAATATAAATGAAGATGCCGAACTGACAGAGGAATTGGAAATATTATCAAATGCAGAGAAGTTAAAAGAATTAACGGGACAGTCTTATTGGTCAATTAACGGTGATGACGGTTCTATATTAGAGGCATTAGGTAAGATTAAACAAAATATATCAAAAGCTGCCGAAATGGATACTAAATTAGAAGAATTGGAAAGCAGATATATTGATGTTGTTGAAAATCTTAGGGATTTGTCGTCTGAATTAAGAAATTATAGTCAAGGTTTAGATAATGACGAGCAGCGATTAAATGAAATTCAGGAGCGTTTGTACCTACTAGATAAATTGAAACACAAATATGGCGGAACTCTTGAGAGTGTTCTTGAAAATTATAAAAAATTATCTGAAGAATTAAAAGGAATTGAATTTTCAACTCAAAATATAGAAGAATTAGAGGCTGAAATCGCACGTCTAAGAGAACAATTAGTCCAATTAGCATCTAAGATAACTGAAAATCGCCAAAATTATGCAAAAGTTTTATCTGCATATATTCAAGAAAAATTAGAAAACTTAGAATTACCAAAATCAAGATTTGAAATTGCAATAAAGCCAAAAGAGTTATCCTCGGATGGGGCAGATGAAGTTGAATTTATGATTTCGACAAATGTTTCAGAAGATTTAAAGCCATTAGCTAAAGTTGCATCAGGTGGTGAAATTTCAAGAGTTATGCTTGCCATAAAATCTATATTTGCACAATCAGATGATATTGATACCGTAATTTTTGATGAGATTGATACTGGAATTTCAGGCAGAGCATCCCAGAGTGTTGCAGATGAAATTAAGCATTTAGCCACATCACATCAAATAATATTAATTACACATCAACCGATAATTGCATCTAAGGCTGATAAACATTTTTATGTAAGAAAATCTCAGGCTGATGAAACCAAGGTTGAAGTATATGTATTAATCGGTGAAAACAGAGTGAAAGCTTTAGCAGAGCTTGCAGGTGGGGATATAAACGACCAATCAATCGAGTTTGCTCGTTCATTAATTCAGGTGTAAATTATAGGAGGGTAGTGATGAAATGTTCAAAATGCAATGAGGATTTTAAACCTCTAAAAATTGCAGATTTGAGTTTTGAATATTGTCCAAAATGTCATGCCATTTGGATAAAATTTCCAATGCTCAAAAAAATGTCGGAAAAGCTTGATTTAGAAACTCCAATTATAAATCCGGCTGAGATGGAAGCAATAAAGGTAAAAGAAGAATTAAGACCTTGCCCTGATTGTACAAAAAATATGGATAAAGTTTACTTTAACGGTATTATTGTAGATAAGTGCAGTGCTTGTAACGGAATTTTATTTGATAACGGAGAATTATCAAAATTTTTCAATCTGTTTTTGAAAAATAAAATTAACTTGATGGGAAATATTGATTTTGTCAGAAAATATTGCAGTGAAACTAAGAAAGAAACAAAGGAGATTATAATGCAGGAAATAGAAATTCAAAGTAAAGAAAAAGAGCGTAAAGCTTGGTCTATGAGCGGTTTTTTAATGATACCTATTTTATTGATTTGGGCATTTATTGTATTTTTATTATTTATAAGTGGTGCTTTTATAGGTTTTGGTTCAGTTATATTAGCAATAATACTGGGTGTGCCGCTTATATTCAGTCTTGCAGGTTTTAAATTATTGAAACCTCAAGAAGCAATGGTACTTACTGTTTTTGGTAAATATGTAGGAACATTAAAGGGTGCAGGTTTCCATTATGTAAATCCTTTTGCGGTTAGTGTAACCCCATTTGTTCCGATTTCTTTGAAAGCAAGAACTTTAGATAACGGAAAACAAAAAATCAATGATGAATTGGGTAACCCGATTGAAGTTGGTATTATTGTAATTTGGGAAGTTCAAGATACTGCTAAAGCTGTATTTAATGTTGAAGATTATACAAGATTTTTGTCAACTCAATGTGATTCTGCTCTTAGAAATATTGTAAGAATTTATCCGTATGATACAACCGATGATTCCGGCAAGCAATCTCTGAGAGGTGACAGTCAGGAAATCTCCGAAAAATTAAAAGCAGAAATTCAGAGAAATGTTAAAGTCGCAGGATTGAACGTTATTGATGCTAAAATTACTCACCTTGCGTATGCTCCTGAAATTGCAGTGGCTATGTTACAAAGACAGCAGGCAGCTGCGATTATTGATGCTAAGAAAACTATTGTTGAAGGTGCTGTAAGTATGGTTGAAATGGCTCTTAATAAATTATACGAAAATAATATTGTTAAGTTAGAGGAGTCTGAAAAGGCAAAGATGGTGAACAATTTACTTGTAACCTTGTGTAGTAACAAAGAAGCTCAACCTGTTATCAAAAACGGTTTAGGCTAATATCCGGAAAATATTTTGAAAATAAAAGGCAGTTGAATTTTCAACTGCCTTTTATAATATTACAATCTGACACCGGTCATTCGTTTTAATATTACGCTACGAACATAATCATAATAATCACTTTTATAATCTTTAATATGTTCTAAAATTTCTTCTCCGCTTATATATCCATGTAAATATGCAATTTCTTCCAAACAAGAAATTTTCTCACCCTTATTTAATTCCATAGACTGTACAAAGTTGCTTGCCTGAAGCATTGAATCATGTGTCCCCGTATCAAGCCAAGCAAAACCTCTGCCTAAAATCTCTACCTGTAAAGTACCTTTTTCAAGATAGATTTTGTTCAAATCGGTAATTTCCAATTCACCTCTATCGGAAGGTTTTAATTGTTTTGCATAATTACATACGTTATTGTCATAGAAATATAAACCTGTAACTGCATAGTCAGATTTTGGATGCTGAGGCTTTTCTTCTAAAGAGAGAACTTTCCTGTTTTTGTCAAATTCAACAACCCCGAAACGTTCCGGATCTTTAACCGTATAACCGAAAACTGTAGCCCCGATATTATTGTTTATAGCATTTTTCATCAAAGTTGAAAATCCATGACCGTGGAAAATATTATCACCCAAGATGAGAGCAACACTATCATTTCCTATAAAATCTTCTGCAATTATAAAGGCATCAGCAATTCCTCTTTGTTTATATTGTATTTTATATTGAATATTTATTCCAAACTGAGAACCGTCACCAAGAAGTTTTTTAAAGTTATCATAATCCGCTTCATTTGTAATTATCAGAATATCTCTAATATCTGCAAGCATCAATATAGAAAGCGGATAGTAAATCATCGGTTTGTCATATATAGATAACAAAATTTTTGATATAGGTAAAGATGCCGGATATAATCTTGTGCCTGCTCCTGCTGCTAATATAATGCCCTTCATAGATTTTACTCCTTTTATTAATCGAAGTATAACACAAAAACCCATAACTTTAAAGATAAAAAAAGGAAAGTCTTTTATAGACTTTCCTTTTTTGTGAATTTGATATAATTTACAGATTATACATCCTTGTATGAACCAGCAAATTTATCTTTATAAACTGTATGTAACAGTTCATGAGCTTTATGAGAACCTGGTTTTTCAAGGAATTCACTATAAAGTTTTACGATTGAAGGATTTTTGTGAGATTTTCTGAAAGGCAGTTCTCTGTCTTCTTTGTATAATCCTTCTGCACGTTTAACTTTAACAGTTGAATCATCACAACTTCTAGGTTGTCCGCCGCCGTTTATACAACCTCCCGGACAAGCCATTACTTCAAGCATTTGGAAGTTAGCTGTGCCGTTTTTAATTTCCTGAATAGCTTTTTCAGCTTCTTTGAGAGTTGATACAACTCTTACCACTACTTTTGTTCCTTTTATATCAAGCTCAACAGTTTTAGAACGATTAGTAGTTCCTCTCATTTCTTTGATATCTACAGGGTTCAATTCTTCTCCTGTAGCGAACTCATATGCAGTTCTGACAGCAGCTTCAGCAACACCGCCTGATGCACCGAAGATTGTTCCTGCACCTGTGTATTCGCCAAACGGTGAATCATTATCTTCAGGTTCAAGTGCTTTGAAGTCAATACCTGCCGATTTTATCATCTTACCAAGTTCTTTTGTTGTAATTACATAGTCTGTATCAGGTCTGCCATCTTTGCCTAATTCAGGACGTTTGCACTCATACTTCTTAGCGGTACAAGGCATAACTGCAACAACTACAAGATTTTCTCTTTCAACATTAAAGTATTTAGGTACTAAATCAACAAGTACCGGAGATAACATAGACATCGGTGATTTGCATGATGATAAGTGATTCAGCATATCAGGATGCTGTGTTTCCATATATTTAATCCAAGCTGGACAGCAAGATGTAAATAATGGTAAGTTTTCTCCCGATTTTAATCTCTCTAAAAATTCAGTAGCTTCTTCCATAATAGTTAAATCTGCAGAGAAGTTTGTATCAAATACGTAGTCAAAACCAATTCTTCTCAAAGCGGCATTCATTAAGCGAATAGTGTTTTCACCAGGTTCAAGACCGAACATTTCGCCTAACGCAACACGAGTTGCAGGTGCCATTTGAACAACAACGGTCTTTTTAGGATTTGTAATTTCAGCCCAGACTTTATCTGTATCATTCTTGATAGTTAAAGCACCTGTTGGGCATACTGCCGCACACTGACCACAATTTACACAGTCAACTTCCGCTAATGGTCTGCCGTTCATAGGCTGAACAAGAGTTTTAGAACCTCTGTTAGTGAAACCTAAAACCGAATGTCCCTGAAATTCGGTACAAGCTCTTACGCAAGCTCCGCAAAGGATACATTTGTTAGGATCTCTAACCAAAGCCGGACTGCTGTCATCAACCGGTAAATATTCTTTTTCAGGTTTATCAGGGAATCTGATATTTGTAATACCGTATTCTTCTGCATATTGCTGCAATTCACAGTTGCCGTTTCTTTCACAGGTAAGACATTTTCTGTCATGGTTAGCCAAAAGAAGTTCAAGAACTGTTTTTCTGATTCTTCTTGTCGCTTCTGTATTTAATTTAACCTTTATACCTGCTTCAGGCGGCATTGTACAGGATGAATTAATCATTTTTCTTCCGTTAGGATATTCAACCTCTACAACACACATTCTGCAAGCACCAAAAGACGTTAAGTCAGGTCTGTAACAGAATGTCGGAACATTCATCCCTGCTTTTCTTATAACTTCAAGCAGGTTAGGTTCGTTGGTAAATTCAACTTCTTTACCTTCTATTATTAATGTTTTCTTATCTTCAGTCATTTTATATTTCCTTATCTTTGGTGCGTCAAACGCCGCACCCTACTTAATGTTCTTATGTATTTACACTCTTATGACTTTGAAATCGCCTTGAACGGACAAGCATTTAAACAAGCCTCACACTTGATACATTTAGATTGATCAATCTTATGAGGATTTTTAACTGTTCCTTCAATAGCTCCAACAGGACAAGTTCTTGCACATTTAGTACAACCTTTACATTTGTCAGGATCTATGGAAATCTTCTTCATAGCCGTACAAACTCCTGCCGGACATTTGTGATCTCTGATGTGAGCGATATATTCATCTCTAAAGTATTTAAGAGTTGAAAGTACCGGATTTGGTGCTGTTTTACCTAAACCGCATAAAGAACCGTCTTTAACAGTGTAAGCAAGTTCTTCCAATGTGTCTAAGTCAGACATTTCACCTTCACCTCTGACGATTTTTGTCAGAATTTTCAGCATATTTTTAGTACCTTCACGGCAAGGAACGCACTTTCCGCAGCTTTCATTTTTGGTAAAGTTCATAAAGAACCTTGCTACTTCAACCATACAAGTGTCTTCAGCCATTACAACAAGTCCGCCTGAACCTACCATTGCACCTGCTTTAATTAAGCTGTCGTAATCCATTGGGATATCCAAGTGTTGTTCTGTTAAACATCCGCCTGAAGGTCCGCCGATTTGAACTGCTTTAAATTTCTTTCCGCCTCTGATACCACCGCCGATATCAAAAATAATTTCTCTTAAAGTAGTACCCATAGGAACTTCAATAAGACCTGTATTATTTACTTCACCGGTAAGAGCGAATGTCTTTGTACCTTTTGAAGTTTCGCATCCCATTGACGAGAACCACTCAGCACCGTTCAAGATAATCAGCGGAACATTTGCTAAAGTTTCAACGTTATTGATTAAAGTCGGTCTGCCAAATAAACCTTTATTAGCAGGGAATGGAGGTTTTGGACGAGGCATACCTCTTTCGCCTTCAATAGATGCGATAAGAGCGGTTTCTTCACCACAAACAAATGCACCCGCACCTTCTTTAATATGTACAGTAAATGAGAAATCACTTCCCATTATGTTTTTACCTAAGTAATGTTTTTCTTCAGCATCTGCAATAGCTTTTCTAAGACGTTTAATTGCAAGCGGATATTCCGCACGAACGTATATATATGCTTCGTCAGCACCTACTGCAAATCCTGCAATAGCCATCCCTTCCAATAATTTATGAGGATCGCCTTCCATAACGGATCTGTCCATAAATGCACCCGGGTCGCCTTCATCTCCGTTACATACTACATAAGATTTTCCGCCTTTATTTGCAGCTGTGAATTTCCATTTCATACCTGTAGGGAATCCGCCGCCGCCGCGACCTCTTAAACCTGATTTTGTAATTGTATCAATTACTCCGTCAGGATTGTTTTCTGTTATAACTTTTGCCAAGGCTTCGTAACCTCTTACGGCAATAGCTTCTTCTATAGATTCGGCATTTATCTTACCGCAGTTTTTCAAAGCTGTACGAGTTTGTTTAGCGTAAAAATTGATATCATCGTTTCTGTGTACGTGTTCCCCTGTTTTAGGATCTGTGTATAACAATCTTTCTACAGGTTTATTATTTTTTACATGGCTTTCGTAAATTTCTTCTACGTCAGCTTCTTTAACTCTAACATATGTAACATGTTTATCAGGGATAATAACTAAAACACCCTGTTCGCAAAAACCATGACAGCCTGTTGGTACGATAGTTACTTTATCATAATCCGTCAAAGTAGAAACATCTGCACCAAGCTCTTTGAATTTTGCTATAACTTTTAAAGAACCGTTTGCAACACAACCCGTGCCGGCACAAACAAGAACTCTTAATCCTTGTTCTTTGATATGAGCCTGTGCTTTTGCCTGTTCTTCCTGAATATTAATATTTAATGCCATTATTTAACTCCCTCCTCTTTCATAAGTGTATCTAATACTATACTTATAGCATCAGAGGTCATTTGCGGATAAACTTTTTCATTTATCATACAAACAGGGGCAAGTCCGCAAGCTCCTAAGCAGCTAACTGTTTCAAGCGAGAATAAACCGTTTTCGCTTGTCAGTTTACCTTCTTGTATGTTCAATTTGTTACGAATAGCATTCAATACAGGCATTGAACCTCTAACGTGGCATGCCGTACCGTCACACACTTTAATCTCATATTTTCCTTTCGGTTCCAGTGAAAACTGAGCATAAAAAGTTGCTACTCCAAAAACTGTAGCAGGTGATAACCCTTCCATTTTTGTTCCGATATAAATCATTGCATCTTCAGGTAAGTATCGGAAAACTTCCTGCACCTTCTGCAAAATCGCAATCAAATTAGATTTTTTACCACCGTATTGATTGATAATTTCATCTAATTTAGATGTGTCGATTTTGTGGAGAGTTTCTGTTGTCATCTCGCACTCCTATTCTTATACATCTATCATTATATTAAACCATGAATGATAAAAATAACCATTCTTAATAAGATTATCTCATAGGGAAACTTCAAAAGCAAGTGGTTTATAAGATTTACATTATTTGTCCGATACTGATTTATTCATATTTTCGATTGTTCTGAAAACATGTCTCAAAAAATTATCTGTAGTCGTAGATTTTACTTTTCTTGCTATTTGCATGTCTTCTTCGCCTTTGATTGGTATCAGAATAGTTTTAACGGATTCTTTAGGGTATGTTTTACTTGTGTCCGCATCAATAATTTCGGTTACAAATTTACCGGTTTTTCTGTTAGTTACAACTAAACCTATATTTGGAGAAATTTGTGGCAAATCCATGTTAATATCTGATTTCATACTTTTTTCAAGTTCTTGCGGATTATATACGTCAATTTTTAAGTTATTCTTTTTAGCATATCCGGCTATTGCTTCTCTCATGTGATAAAGCATATCTGTAGCATCCGTATCGTATGACCATGATTTGTGTATATTAAAATATTTTGCTATTTTATTTTCTCTCATAGCCCATAATGTATTGGCTATTTCGGTCGATAGTGTAACTTTCATTATTTTTCTCCATGTTATGTATATTTTAAATCCGAAAATAATATTTTTTGCTTGTTATTAAAATATGTTAAGGAATTTTTAAATTAATTTGTCACAGTATTTTTCAATAGGGCATATAGAACATAGTGGTTTTTGAGGTTTGCAGACATTTTGTCCGTGTGTAACAATAAGAGTATTAATATCTATCCAATGTTTCACGGGCAGTTTTTCTCTGAGGGCAAATTCTGTTT
>Ga0247611_10004947_pt1 | contig 18095 bp, 1 predicted proteins | sample 177DNAGHGhighgp2_FD_192422 | JGI IMG/M metagenome (GOLD analysis project Ga0247611, IMG submission 192422) | Sheep rumen microbial communities from Palmerston North, Manawatu-Wanganui, New Zealand - 1770 DNA GHGhigh gp2 | ecosystem: Host-associated > Mammals > Digestive system > Stomach > Rumen ... | reverse complement strand
CCCAATCCCCAATCCCCAATCCCCAATCCCCAATCCCCAATCCCCATACTTCTCCTACCACTCTTATTAAAATAAAAAATAATTATTTTTAAAAATAAATAATTAAATTTAAACAATATATAATTATTAAGTGTCCAAAAATTATTATATGAAAAGCACAACGTCTGAAAACGACGGAAAGGATGAAAATTCTTTCAAACCAATACCCGAATGTGAGTGGCACACCAAGGATCCATTAACTGGAGAAATATTCTACTTGTCTAAAGGTATACTTTATTCAAAACTTCCATCTAAAGAATCCCAAAAAATAATTTCTATTAATTCTCCAGAAAATGTTCAGAATTATAATAATAATCTAGAAGAACAAAATAAGGAATATCACAAAAGAAGAAACGATTCAATTTTTTTATGTAATTCAGCAAAATTTTCTACTACATATAAAGGAAACAAAGTTCAAATTTTCGGAGGACAATCAATAGCTAATTGTTGCGCATTAAATGAAAATAATCCAAGTGAAAATTATGCAATAGTCACCAATATTTTACATATTGGCATAGTGGAATTGGAGTTTATTTGCCCTATTACCTGTTACAATTTATGCTTTGGAATGATTTCTCAGAAAGATTTAGAAAGTAATAACATAAATGTGAAACAATTTAAAAATTTTAAAACAAGCACAAGAAGAAATGTCCAAATGAAAATAAATTATTGGAATAAAGAGTATACATTTTTTTTAAATGGTATAAAAATAAACACTTATTCCTTCCAAGAAAATGAAGTCATACCCATTGTTTATTTCAAAAAGAAGACCACATGTGTAATTTTAAATCCTTTGGTTAAATATTACTTATCTAATATTAAATCTAAATTCCTGGATAAAGAAGTTTTATTGAAATTAAAAGATAAAATAAAAATAAATAATGAAACAGAATTAAAAGAATATTTAATGAAAAGTTTCAATACTCAAATAAAAATAAAGTTTGCTTTTGGCGATAGAAGCACTGAAGGAGAAATTAATACATTTATATGTGCACTATTTGATAAAAAGACCACATCAGAAATAAGAAAAAATTTTAGTAGTATATGCACTAATCCTAATTTATCCTTACCTAACAATAAAACAATTAAAGAAATAAAAAAGAATTTAACTAACTCATATGATTTAAGCTATCTCAATGAACAAGCATATTTAACCAAAATAAATCATAAATTTACTCCTATAGAGAGTGCTGGAGATAAAGAATCTTCAATAGATGCAAATCTCGTAAATAATTTTGTGAAGTATACTTTGAATAATTTTGAACAAATAAAAATAAATAAAGATAGAAGTTTATCTGATTTAAAAAAGGAATTTTTAGAGTTTAAAAATAATAAAAATGAAGACTTGTTCGATTATATGAAAAAATATGTTGAAAAAGACAATGAAAATAAAGATGATTCAAATGGAAATTTAGAACTAATTGACTATGTGAAAAAAGGAGATTGTTTACTAATGATAAAAAAGAACAAATTGAAAATTATAAAAAGAGAAAATAATGGTCTTTTTGATTTGACTAATTTTGTAGAAATAAATGAGCCAAATGAATTTAGTGATAATTCAATAGTATTTGATTCCCAAGATTTAAAATATCTGATTCAGAACTTGGATATACAAGCTTATATCTCATACTATCCAAATTTCAAAAAAATAAAGGCTTTATCAGAGTTTTTGGATTCAATTAAAAACGGATATAAACTTAGCAATAATAGAGTACTAATTTGCCAGAAAAATGCAGTCTTTTTTTATAGTTCTTTAATCAGTTTTTTGAATTTTTCTTCATTTGTGACAAAAAGACATAAAATTTTGAATAAAAATAAGAAAGAGGAAAAAGAAGAAAAAATAGAAAATGTAAAAAGTATAAAATCATTAGAAAAAGAATCAAAAGAAAAAGAAAATTTAAATATTATGAATGTATTTCCTTTTGGATATTTCGGAGATGAATCAGAAGAAAATGATGATGATATTCAAAGTTTAGATGAATCTTTAGAAAAAAGCATTGTTTATCAAGAATATATTGAATTTGTGATAAAAGATCCTTTAATTCATGCTAAATTATTAAAAATAATCAATAAAATAATAGTACAAATATCCACGAGAAATGATAATATTAGATTATTTGGAAATAATAATATGCTTAATGCTTATGATAATTTGGCATCGTTTGTAAATTATCCTTTCAGTAGTAAAATACCTTTGACCTCCCTTAGTGATAATGGCTTCTATTGCGAAAATGCTTTTACTAATGAATTAAAAATATATGATACTAATCATAAATTGGTTGATACTGATATGATCAGCTCTAATGAAAATATTGAATTATATCTTAAAGAAAATCTCCCAAATTATTTACCAAATTCATCCCTTAAAGATTTATCTCCTATAATAAATACTTCATATAAAATTAATAATATGAATTTTACCGTTGAAAATAATGACAAAATTGAATTATATCATATAAATGAAAAAGTACCAATTTTAGCAACTTGTTCTAAGCAAGGTATAGTAAATATTTATTCTTATGCATTAGGTCTAAAAAAATTGGGTACTGTTAATATTTTAAAAGGGATAAAAAAGCCTCAGAACTTTTCAGAAATTGGTGATATAACAAATTTAAAGAATCAAAATCAAGTAAAAACATTTGAAGACTTTTTAAACAATAAAAAATTAATGAATGAAGACAGTGGTAAAAAATTAGTTGATCTAAATAAAAATAGTTATAGTAATAATTTTTATTTTAAACCAAAAGTATCTGAAGTTAAAGTAAACGAAGAATCTTTAAAGACACTAATAACCATGGGATTTAAAAGAGAGGCATGCATTAAAGCTCTAAAAGAAAAAAAGAACAATTTCGAAGAAGCAATTGAGTATATTTTGGCTAATCCAGATTCTTCAGAGAATATTTTTAGTGAAAAAAGTGACAATATAAATTTACCAAATTCTAAAAATTTCATAGGTAAATGGAGCTGCCCATGTTGCACTTATGAAAACAATGGTTTAGAAAAATGTGAAATGTGCGAAACAAAAATACCAGATGAAATGTACAATAAATTTTTAAATAACTATACCAAAGGAATTCCAAATGAGAAAAAGCCAGAACCAAAAAAAGAAGAAAAAAAAGAAATAAAAGAAGTAAAAGGAGAAAAAAAAGATTTGAATTTAATGGAAGATAATGACGTCGTATACAAAGACGTTTTAATAAAAAATATACATATAACCTATGACCCATATAATTCAGATCCATTTTGTCCATTTGTTTTAGTTGCTATACTATTTAATTATGTTGATAATAAAATGATTGTAAATACATATAAATTAATGATAAATCCTTTATGTATAAATTCATTTATACAATTTAATAATGGAAAATTCTCTGAAAATATCACAAATAGGAGAGAAGTCGATTGCAAAATATTAATGTCAATATTAAATCAAAAACATTTTTATAATGTAAATATATTATATCCAATATTTGTTGGAGAAAATCAGACTGAAAATAAAAATAATTATGTCCATTTGATACCAGTCGACCACCAAACTCATGAAATTAAAATACAATCATTTTTTGATTCGTGTGTGTATAATTATAATTTTTATGACAAAAATCAAAAATTTAAATTTTTATCATTGTTTACATTAAGTGAACAACCAGAAAAAAATTTTTCTATCTCAGAATACCTAATTAAAAACCCTTTATATGTGTTTGATGCAAATAAAAAAAGCAATATTATTATAGAACAAAAACAATTTAATTTATCAGAAAAATACAACTTAAAAAATTCAATTCAAAAAATAAGTAACGGAGACTTCGTTACTGAGTTAAAAATATTCCAAGATGAACAACTCATATATATTCTATCAAAAGGCGGATATATTTCTATATCCAAAGAAAATCATAACATCATAGAAGAAAAAATGTTCAAAATAGCCCATGGAATTGGCTTACTAAATAGGGTAGTACCCGTGTATGATAAAACTTTTAAAGAAATTGCACAATTTATGATTTATGATGATGTGCAAAGTTTGACAATTGACATAAAAGAAAAGAGCGAGAAAAAAGAGGAAGAAATAATCAATAATCTAAATAGTAATGAAACCTTTGATTTAAATAAGGTAGATGTCAAATTATTAAGTTCTAATGAAATTGAAAATTTGTCAGATTTATTAGATACAGAAAAAATTGAAATTGTCTTGCCAAGAAAAGGAATATCTTTAAATGATAATAATGAAAATGAAGTTAAAGGATTAATAAACGTGGATGAGAATAATTATAACAAAATATATTTTGATATTGATAAAAAAGGAAAAATAAAAAAAACAATAAATTTGAAAAAAAGCCAATTTGTTCTTTTCACAGATATTGATTTAGTTTTTAATTTGAAAAATAATTTATTAGAAAAAAATCCTATTAATGTAACTAATAAGTCAAGAACCAAAAATGAATATAATGAAATTGTTTCAAAGCCAATAACAAGAGATGATCTATACAATTATAAAAATTTAATTCCATTAACAATATACGATTACAAAGGAGCCCAAAGCCAATTTTCGATAAATGTGAGCAACTTGGTCACCGGGGCACATAGATTCGTATCAAATTACCCAAAGCCAGAATATGTTTTCTCTCATTTGAACAACGAATTAATGATAGTTGATAATATAATCATATCAAGTGATGTTAACAAGAAAAGTGTTGACAACCCATTTGGAGAAGGACTCATCTTTTTATTAAACTCATTAGATTCTATCGATAAAGCCAAAGAAAAATTTGCTGAATTCAATTATACAGATTTTGAGAAATTTATTAATGATAAAAAAGAAAAAAATGAAGAAATATACGAATATGAACCTGTTTGCTATGCCAAAATGGACCAAAATGAGATAATTAATTCAACTTTGGTAAAATCGAAAAAATGCAAATATATATATTTATTACCTGTTAACGGTAGAGATGGGGATAAAAAAAATTTCGAAACACAATTAATGAGTTTATTATTCTTTGGTGTTCAAGGAAAAGTCAATGTAAATAGTTTAGAAAGAGTAAATGAAGACAATTCAAATTATATCTATGCTAAATTTGGAGATCGCTCCGTTATCGAGAATATCCAGATTGAAATATTTGGATATAAATCAAGCAATCCTAATAACAAAATATCAATTGGATCTCAAAACAAATTAGAAATAAATGATATTTTAGTAGATAAAGATGCTGACTGTGAGTTTTATGTATCTAAAAACAAGATTAATAATTATCTTAAAAATATAATTGACACAATTGACATAGAAATAACTAATAATATGACAGAAAATGATTTATTTGAAATGATTAGTTCTTCGGCAAGTTTCGTCACTTTTAAATCATTCGAAAGCAAAAAAGAAGAAAAAGTAGTATTATCGACCGAAGCCATAAATACCGAGGATAATATGTATAACAAAATTGTTTCTGAATTTTATAAATTAATTTTAAATCAGAATTTATTTGAAAGTTTTATATCAATGTTTATTCCATGTCTAGTCGATGAATCATATGACAAAAATAAAAAAATTTCAATTTTGAAACATTTTAATTCTTTATTCCAAAAAAAAAGTGAAATAAGACCAAAAATTTTATCTAGCATAGACTATTATAAATTTATTCTACAAAATATTTTGAATGACAACAATCAAACTTTGTCTAATATATCTATTAACTTTATAATAGATTCCTACCAAAGCCAAGCTTCTAAAAAATTAATAGAAGAAGCTTTCTGTAAAATATTGAATGATTTTAAAGATTTAGAATTTACTAATAATGGATTTAACAACTTTGTTAAGCTTTTATCAATAATTAATTTGAATAAAAATATTTTTAAAGAAAAAGTTTTATCACTCGTTACTCAATGTTTGAAAAACATAGAACAAAATAAATATCAAACAAATGAGCTTACCTATTTAAATACGTTTTTATTTTTGAATAATTTCCCTTCTGATTCAATTCTGTTTAATAATCCTTTATTAGAAGAAGAAAAAACAAATAATGAAAATAACATTTTGAAAAAAGATGACAGTAATAATAATACCTCAGTGCCAAATGCTTCAAAGCAACAAAAAATAAAAATATTAAATGCTATAAATTACAGAGGAAATATTCAGTTCCATAAAGAATTTTTACAAATTTTGCTATGTATGGAAAAAAACTTTACCATAGAAGAACTACATTTATATTTTGATGATTCGAAGCAGGTAACCCCATCAATAGGATATAATTTTAGATTGCAGATATACTCGGTTGAAGGAGAAAAAGATTATAATTTAAAATCTTCAAAATATTATTATGACCATACCTGGAAATTATTAACTAAAACATATGGAAAGACAAAATTATTACAAAGAAATAAAGATCTAAAAGATAAATATTATTCAAATGATGAAGAAAACCAAGCTGAAGAAATGGTTAAACCAGAACCCCCAAGAGAGTTATCATATGTAGAAAAGCATAGCAATGTCATTAAGATTAATTTCAAAAAATGGAACAATGAATTTAATGCCCATTATATGATTGTAGATTTGTCAATAAATGATGGAACAAAAGAAGCCAATTCTATTCCTAATTTATTAATTTTCCCGGTCATCATAGGACATGAATCCAAAGTTAAAGGACCACAAATCGATCAGCTCGAGAAGTTTTATACCCATTTTTCGCTTAATAAAAAAAGTGTTTGTAGCAGAATCCAAGAATTGACATATTGTGAAGGAGGTTTTGAGAAAAAGAGAGTAATGATTGAATATAATGATACAAATAAGAACAAAGTTGTAAATGAGGAAAATATAAATAAGGCCAAGAATGAAAATGAACTATCTTCTTTTTATTCTAAAATAAAATCTCTAAATAAAGAAATCGAAAAAAAAGTACAAATATTAGTCGATAAGAAAAAAAGCAAAGAAGAAAAAGAAAAAGTCAAAAATGATATAAATGACTTATGCAAAAATATAGAATTGATGCAGAATCAAATAAATGGATTTAATCCAAATACAAAATTAGAAAAGAGCCATAGTTTTAATATTCAATTACTAAAAATATTAATTATGGAATTAAATTCCAAAAAAGATTTAGACTTAGGAGATATATATAATACTGTTATTCAACTAATAGATATAATTTTATTCAATCAAGTATCTTATGAAGGCTTTTATGAGCAAATATTCAATTTTATCGATACTTATTTCTATAAAAAAGCCTCAAAAGAAGAAAAAGAAAAATTATTCAAGAGCATAATAGAAAAATATGTGAATAAAGAAAACATATATAGAAATGTAAGAACCATAATCGATAATAAAATATGGAGTTTATTTGATATAACAGTATTTATATCAGAATTAAAAAAATGTTTCGATGAAAACAATAAAGAATTTTGGAACAATCATAATTTCCCAAAAATTTTCTACAAAACTTCAATTTTAATATTGTTAATCACAAAAAAGATCCAAATAAGAGAACAAAGAGATTTACTAAGTCTAAAAGACATGTCATCAAATTATATCCAATTCATAAAATATATAATAAAAAACAAAGAAAATATAAGAGGAGAATATACCAATTTGGTATTAAATAGAATTTTGGCATTATATTACGACCATCTTTCATTTACTAATAAATATGATAGAATTAAAGATAATGAACCAGAAAAAATAATTGATTTCCTCATTGAATTACTTTATATTATAAATGAAGAACAACAAATAAAAGATAAAATAGAAAATATTATACAGTTACTTTTGGAGCCATATAAAAAGGAAGACAATAAAAAACCAATAAGTTTCAACAGTACCAAATTGCCAAATGTATTACCAGTGAATATAATTTTAGAAGAACCCAAAAAAGAAGAAAAAAAAGAGGAGGAAAGCCCCCAAAGTCCAACATGCTACGGGGATAAAATAATAATTATGATGCAAGAGAAAATTTTAAAATATATAGACACTTTGAGCAAAAATAAATTAATCGAAAAAGATGATAATAAATTTGAATCTTCATTAAGTCTCCTTAATACAAGTTATACCTTGAAACAATCCGAAGATAAAGAATCCCAAATATTAATTAAAAAGCAAAATAATCAAATCATAGAGGGATTCATCAAAATATCTTCTCTATTTAAAGATAATAGGAAAATCGGCTACTCAAATATTAATAATTTTTGGAAATATTTAACAAATTTGTTAGAAAAGGGCACTTTGGAAATGATGTTTTATAACAAAAATTTCATAACTTTGGTAATAGACTGCTATTTAAAATTGGATAATGAATTACAAATATTATTATATACAAAGTTGACAAAATTATTCTTGGCTTTATATCAAAAGAATGAATATAAATTAACTGAGGATATCTCTTTGCAAATACTTAAAGTAATTGTGCATATAATGAAAAATAATTTGAATGGGGATAAAGAAAGTCATTTGCTTGATTTCCTGAATAATTTATTAGAAATTATCATATATGGGAACTACTCCAGTTACCATAGCAAAAATGAGATAAAAATAAATTGTCAAAATTTCATAAACATTAGTGATAATGCAAATAATTTATCTTTAATAAAAGAACTATTTATTTTATCAAGTCAATTTTTATTGCTAAAATTAAATTATTCATCTTTTGGCGAAGCCGAATGCGGAAGTAGAATTATATACAAAAGAAGCACTTTCATGGAAAATATATTGTTCATTTTGGAAATGTACATCAAAATATTTTTCGCTAAATTAAAAGATGAAGAAATATCGCAACCTGATTTCCACAAAGCCTTGAAAAATTATTTAATATTTTTGATATTTAATAATGTGAAAGAAAAAAGTAATTTACCTCCTGTCTTGTCTAATTTGGTCAAAATCCGAGAACATGTCAATAAAATTATTAATGATTGTGTCGAAAAGAAATCATTAATAAAAGGCTGTTTAGAAAATATAATGGATATAGTGAAATCAGTTGAGGATATTACTTATGATAAGATAAAAAAAGCAAATATTTCATATAAAAAAGGACTAAAAATAATTACAAAATTGTTCCATACTTTGTGCATATTGTTAAATGTACTATTGGTCAATGATGAAATTACAAAATATTTCGCTTTTGAATTGGGTGGATTCAAGTTTTTAATTGATAGAATAAATGTGAATAGTAATCAAAAAATTGAAAAAAAAGTAAAAAAAGAGAAAAAGGAGAAAAAAGAGAAAAAAAATGAAAATACCATAGGAGGTGTGAACCAAATTGAAAGTGACTCAGAGGATGAAAGCGAAGAAAATAAAGAAGGAAATGATGAAATAAATGAAGAATTACTAAAAATGGTAGAAACAAACGAAAATGTGAATACTGTAAAATTGGACATAAAACAAAAAGATGTAGACTTTTTGAACAAATTCCTTTCACTTAAAAAAAATATATCATTTTTTGATAAAAATAAGAATAATCCTTTCTATGATAGTTCATTCATTGAAAAAAAAATTAACAAATTTAAAAATGAAGAAATTGATTCATCCACTTATGAAGGAGATTTGTCCTCATATAAATCCGAAGAATTCGCTACAACAAAAAGATTAAATATTTATGAACCAAAAGGGCTAATTATCCCTGGTAATACATACAATTGGTCTGTGAAAAAGAAGCCTACAAATGGATATATCATTACAAGAGATATGAAAGATAATCAATACTATGAAGAAAGTATAGATTATCAACTAAATTACCCTATAGATTTAAAAGAAGTTTTGATCACTTTTTCACAAAATATAAAATTGACTGAAGTATTCCCTGAAATTTACATGGAATGCGGTACTTCTCTAAATAAATTAGATGTATGTGTTAAACTAGAAAGAATAAAAGATGAACAATATAATGAAAGAGCTGTTATTGCTTATGGATTCAACTTTTATAGCAATAGACCAGAGTTAATTAAAGATGATGATAATTATATAGAAAATTATTTGAATCAAATAATAAAATGCTATGCACAATATTTCAGATTTATAATTAGAAGGCCAGTTTTGTTATCTAATAAAACTACACATACAAGTGATATAAATAATAATAAATTTTTAATAGGAATTAATTGCGTTTCTTTAATAGGTGTAAAATGTGTAAATCAAATAAAAGTTTTAGACTATATAGGCGAAAAAGAAAAAAATATTAGCATTAAAATAATAAGTACTATATTCACAAATGAATTTACCGAAACTTTAAGATATATAGCCGAAGATAAAAGCATCTTTGAAAACATAAAACAAATATATAATGCTTTTGAGCCAAATATTAATAAATACGTATCAATTTTATCAAAAATTATGATAAATGCCTCAAAGTACAATTATGAATTAGGAGAATGGCTTTTGCACCGTTTATTAAACGTTGAGCATGGACAAATATATGCTAAATTTGCTGTTGAAATTATGAAAAACAATCCCGAATATGTCGATAAGAGAATAAATAAATATTGTCAATTTTTATTCAAAGAAATCAAAAATTGTGAAGAAAAAAATAAATTGGAAAATATAGGATATTTCATTGAGTACTTCTGCTTAGTATTAAATGGATTACTTTTATCTCCTTATATTGATAAAATTAAAATAAATATCGATTTGGATGCAGTCAGAAACATTATACTTAATCTTTATAAGTATAAACAAATTAAAAAAGAACTTATTAATTTAATCACTATTATATTGTTGCCTCATGATAAAATTATCCTAAATGAAAATGAGGCAAATTCAAGCAATTTTTATCATCCAAATAATTCACTTAAAACATTAACTGATTTATATAACAACAGTTACTCATATGACTATACTGAATTATTATCTTTCCTCGTTTCTAATAATTTAAGATTCGAAAAAGTTTTCGTGGAAAATAACGCCGCTAAATATTTCTGTGATTTAATCATAGACGAAATAAATTCCGGCATCCGTGGGCGTAACATGCTATTCATGGTGGAAATGCTAAAAAATATGAGTTATAATTCTGATTTTACTAGTTTTATCCGAAAAAATGACTACGATTTCAAATTATTTGAAAGCATAAAAACAAAAAATGAAAAAATTGACTCAATTTTAATTAATAACAATTCAACATTTTTAAAAAATATAGTATTATTGTTGAGAAATTGCATTTCGGGCAATAGCGAGTGCTATAAAAAATTGGCGAGTATACTTATTAAAGATTTGAATATTTGTAAACAGAAAATAGATAAAGAATATGCAAATAATGTTCTTATACCTTTGCTAAGTATAGAAAAAGTCACTTATGTCTGTGTGCATCCTATGAATGAAAAAATAAAAAGTAATTATTGTTCTTATATCAACTTAGAATCATGCAATGAAAATTTGGAATTAGAAGAAAATAAAAATAAATCTAACAAAAAAGAAAATTGCATTACTGTCAATGTGAATTTGAGCGAAAAAAAGAAAAAAAGTTTATTAGAATATGTTTTCCACCAAAATCAGAATGATCTAAAATTAGAAGGTACCTCAAATAAGACAGATATATATAATAAGATCTATATGACAAATAATTTAGCAAATTTAAACAAGAAAGAAGTTGACCAAAGTCAAAAATCTATAATTCCCGAAAGTGAACTAAGCGAAGAATATCAGAATGAATTCACTAAATTATTTACTTCTTTCGAATATAAAAAAGGGCAAAAATTCCCACAAATGAGTTTCAAAAAAGTTTTAAGTTCAAAAGGATTAACAAGTGATAAATTAAGAGCCAAACTCACTAGTAATGTATCAAATCAAGGGCCATTTTTAATTGTATTATATCCTTCTAAAATGGAAAAACATAATAAATGTATTACATTCTTCTTTTATAATGGAGTGTTCCCTTCTATAACATTTTCACAAAACTTGGATGAAAGTGATGAAAGCTTAATTTTGCCATATAACGCACAAAATATGATTTGCCAAATTAGCGAAAAAAATCATATAACTGCTAGCTTTAAATCTGAGATGGACTATGTCAATTTCAAAGAATATGAACTTGGTACAATAACTGTTGAAGAAGATTCTATTATTATGAATATAATGGATATAATTAATTTATATATGATTGAGCCAAAAAGTAGTAATATTAATCCATATATAGAAAATTTAAATATCTTTAAAAAGCAAGGAATGGACGATTTTTACTATTTAAATACTATTTCTGAATATGAAGTATATATAGGTAAAAAAGTCGAAGTTGCTGAAACTAATAATAATTTTATATTTAACAATTATGCCAATAATAAAATTATTCCATTTAAATACATTGATGAAATAGGAAGTTTAAATATCGAATATGTAAAACAAAACAAATATTATCATCAGGCTCATCCATTCTGTTTAACAAGAGACAATCCTATATTTGAAATTCCATCCAATATAAAAATGAAACAACTGAAAGAAATGTTTTATTCAAGTTTAATTCCTTTCAAAAATCTCAAAAATGGAAAAGTAATAAACGACGACGAAAAAATAGGCGAAATTGAAAAATATCCAGATTCAAATATGGTCGATATTTACTTCGATATCCAGTCCCTAAAAGATTTTAGAACAAAAATAATAAACGGAGAAATCCAACCAAATATCGACTTTGATAATAAAATATCCTACAGTGTCAATGATTATGAACCAAATTTACCAGTATTACAAGAATTTGAAAATTTGGGTGGTATCAACGAAATAATTTCAGTGTTAAAATCCACTATAAAATCATGGAAAAACAAATCTGTACAGGAGTTCTGGCTAAAATGGATAGATAACGTTGATAAATTCAGTCAGCTCCCATCATTTTTCAGCTCTTTAATCAGACACCAAAAGTGTTTCAATATATTATTTAATTTGTTATGTGGAATATATGACAATAAATCAAGTATAAAAGATATTGGAATTGAAGCTTCTAAATATATATTGGAAATATTAGATAATTCATTTATTGAAAATAAAAGTAGTAAATTAAGACAAATTGCAATTGAAAATGGTATCTTTGCTAATATTTTGGAAAGACTTGAAAATTTAACACATGAAAAGCCAAGAAAGTTTGAACCAAAAACTGAACAGGAAGAAAAAGAGGAAGAAGAAAAAGAGAAGGAAAAAGAAAAAGAAAGAGAAGAAAAAAAGAAAAATGAAAATAATAATAATAAAAAAAGAACAAAAGGTGTCGGATATGGTAGCGACAGAACTGGAGATAACCAGTCATGGGATGTCAATCAATATTTAGAAGGCAAAAAGACAAATTCTTCCCAAGTTGTTTGCATTATTAAATTATTAATAAACTTCTTTAATACTCCCAATTTCGAAATGAATGAAAACTTAATGAAAGTATTTTTAGAAAGTCCCATATTACCATGTTTAGAAAGTGCTTATCGTGGAGGTACTTTATTAGAATTATCAAAAGATTCTGAACTATATATGACTTATCTTAAATTAACTGTAGTTCTTTCTAAAAATCACAGCTTAATTCCTCTTTTGTTAGAAATTAGTAAAGATTACAAACCAATTCAAACCCAAAGTGTGTTCAGCTTATTATCTTTATTATATGAAGGAGCAAATATATTTATGAAATGCTTAAAACCAAATTCAAAAAAAGAAAAATCAACCGAAGAAAAATTAGCAACTGAAATCATAAGTTCATATAATATAGTTTCTAAAAATATAAAATTATACCAAAGCAGTTCAGAACATGGTAAAAATTATACTGAAATATTGAAATTACCAGTTGAAAAAAGTTATCCATTATTATTAAGAGATTTAGCCTTCGATTACATGTCGATGAAAAATGCCAATGGTAATTTAGTTCATTATTATTCATCTAATTCTTCTGGAGAACCAACCCCTGCAAAAGCTATTAGGTTAGCACAAGAATTTGCCGATTTACCAAGGGCTTTACCATGTGAAAGTACAAATTCAATCTATGTCCGTGTTGATAAAGATAATATGGACTATATGAAAGTTCTAATTATAGGTAGTGAAGGAACTCCATATTCAAATGGCGCATTCCAATTTGATGTATTTTTCGATAACCAATATCCAAATTCACCACCAAAAGTTACTTTAATGACCACAGGGGGAGGATCCACCAGGTTCAACCCCAATTTATATGCTAACGGAAAAGTCTGTCTTAGTTTATTAGGTACCTGGAGAGGTCAATCAACAGAAAATTGGGATCCAAAAATTTCTACACTATTGCAAGTATTAATCAGTATCCAATCTATAATTATGAGTGACTTAGTTTATTTCAATGAGCCTTCATGTGAAAGTGAAATGGGAACTGCAAGCGGAGAAGCCAAAAATGAGGCCTATTCAAATATAGTAAGATATGCCAACATTAAATATGCCATGATTGAACAAATTAAAAAGCCTTCTCAAGGTTTCGAAGAAGTCATTAGAAGACACTTCTATTTAAAAAAAGAACAAATATTGAAAGAAGTTAGAGGATGGATTGATAGAAGTAGGACTGCTACTGCTAAATATTCTTCTTATAGTTTAGATCATAATTCAACTTGGGCAAATAAATTCAGTAAAACTGGTGAGTATACAAGAATGTTAGAAGAAATATATTATGAATTAGAATCTACTTTATATGATTTACCTTTGCCACAAGAATTAAAGAAGAAAGCAGATGATGAAAAAATAGAAACTAAGAAAAAGGCTGAAAAAATGAAATTTGAAAATTTGGACAAAGTTGATATGAGCTATGATGATAATAATGATAATAAAAAAGAACAAAAACAAATGAATTTAAATGATGACACTGTAAAAGATAGATGGAGTAGATATATAGGAGCCATGGGTATCGAAGCCGTTAGAAGACAAGCTAACAGTACTATATTAGTATATGGAGCAGGAGGATTAGGTATTGAAATTGCTAAAAATTTAGTTTTATCAGGATGCAAAGAATTAGTTTTGCAAGATAATAAAATAACAACATTCTATGATTTATCTTCACAGTTTTATCTAAAGGAAACTGATATAGGTAAAAACAGGGCAGAAAGTTGCATAAAAAAATTACAAAATTTGAATTATTATGTTAAAGTTACTTCTTCCACAGACAATTTACCAAGTGATGAAAAAGGTATGGAAGTCTTAAAAAAATATAATGTTATAGTATTAACTGAGTGCGATTATGAAACAGCTGTTTTAATTGACAAATTCTGCAGAGAAAATAAAATATTTTTAATATTATGTGATATTTATGGTGCTGCTGGAAGAATAATAAATGACTTTGGTGAAGAATTCATAGTTAATGACAAAGATGGAGAAGATCCTAAAGAAATAATGGTAAAAGATATAAAAATAAAAGATGAGAAATGTGCTGAAGTAACTGTATTAGAAGGATTAAGACATGATTTCAGTGATAATGATTTAGTTGAAGTCATTGAAGTTGTTGGCTTAGATGGTATAAATAAAAAGCAATTTACTATAAAATCTTTAACAAAAGATAAATTTGAAATTATTGGTGAATTGAAAGATATCAAAAATACTTATTTGAGAAATGGTATAGTCAAACAAATCAAGACTCAAAAAAAAATGAAATTCTTACCCGTCAAAGAATGCTTTGATGCTTACACTGAAGAAAAACATTCTAAATTAATTGACCAAAATATGGCTGTAAGCGATTTTGCAAAGATATCAAATGGATTTGTGATTAATTTGGCATTCACTGCAATAAATAATTATTTAAGAGAAAAGAAATCATTTACTAACAATAAAATAACTACTAATCCATGGGATTATAATCAATTAAAATCAATAATGGAGTATGTAAATAAAATAACATCTGGAAATAAAATAGAATTAAATGATTCCCAAATGAAATTATTACACAAAATAATATTCACTCATATGGTTCAATTCTCTCCTTTATGCGCATATTTTGGAGGATTTGCAGCTCAGGAAGTCATAAAGGCAATCACTAATAAATATTCTCCTGTAAATCAAATTATATATCAAGACTGTTTAGAATTAATTCCTGATATTGATATTAAAAATAAAGAAACAATTGAAGAATCATTAAAACAAATTAATTTCAAAGAAAATAATACAAGATTAGATGGACTTCAAGTAATATTAGGAAAAGAAGTATTAAATAAATTGATTAATATGAAATGTTTGATAGTAGGTGCAGGGGCTATAGGATGTGAATTAATTAAGAATTTCTCTATGCTTAATGTCGGAACTGGTAAAAATGGAAGTATTTACATCACTGACCCAGATATTATAGAAGTATCCAATTTAACAAGACAATTCTTATTCAGAGAAAAGCACCTTCGTTTACCAAAGAGTTCAACCGCAGCTGCAGCAGCCATCCAAATGAATCCAAATTTAAATGGTCACATTTTTGCAAAATTAGACAAAGTATGTGAAGAAACAGAAAATATTTTCACAGATGAATTCTTCTTATCATTAGATTTCGTAGCAAATGCATTAGATAATGTAAATGCAAGAAGATATGTCGATTCAAGATGTGTATCTAATCGTAAACCTTTATTAGAAAGTGGTACATTAGGTCCTAAGGGACATGTTCAAGTAATTATTCCTTTCAAAACAGAATCATATGGATCTCAAAGTGACCCCGAAGTTTCCAATGACATACCACAATGTACATTAAAAATGTTCCCTGAAGAGGCAATCCACTGTGTGGAATGGGCAAGAGATCAATTTGGAAAAAAATTCACCCAGCTGCCAAAGGCTATTAATAAGAGAATAGAAGAAGCCAAAAATGGAGAAGAAAATACTGATATAAAATTAACCAAAAAATGCATAAAATGGTTGAAAAAATTGCCTAAAACATTTGAAGACTGCTTAAAAATAGCTAGAGATAAATATAATAAAGTTTTCGTTTTGAACATAAAGCAATTATTGTATTCATATCCTTTGGATAAAAAAGACAAAAATGGAAAATTATTCTGGACTTTGCCCAAAAGACCTCCAGTAAGCCTAGATTATTCTATATCTGATCAATTATGTACTGATTTCATTTCTGCCTATGCCTGTCTTATGGCCAATATGTTTAATATTAAAATCCCTTATGATAATCCAAGAGAAGCTAAAAGCAAACAAGATATGATTGCCAAGACTAAAAATATGACTGTAGAAGAATTTGTTCCAAATGACCAAAAAGCAAAGCAAATCGAAAATGAAGTCGAGTCATCTGAAAGCCAAGACCAAGATAAAGAAAAAGAAAAAAAAGAAGAAAAGAATGAAAATAAAGAAAAAGAAGAAATTTTATATAATAAAGAATTAATAAATTTAGTCAAGGATGAAAAATTAGGATTTAATAAAATGAAACCTTTAACCTCGGTGGAATTCGAAAAAGATGATGATACAAATTTCCAAATTGATATTATGTATGCAATGAGTGCTTTAAGATGCAGAAATTATAAATTAGATATCATGGATTGGATGACTGTAAAAATAAAAGCAGGAAGAATTATACCCGCCTTGGCTACAACTACATCTTCCATTGCAGCTTTACAATCTATAGAATTAGTTAAAATTGCCAAAAATTCAGATATTGAAGAATATAGAAATTCATTCTTGAATCTGGCCATACCCCTATTACAAAGCAGTGAGCCTGGTGCTGCCATTAAGAACATTGTAAGAGAAGGATTAACTACAACTCTATGGGATAGATGGGAAATCAATTTGACCCAAGAACAATGCACAATTAAGAACTTGTTTGAAATATTGAGTACAAAATATTTGTTATTCCCTAGGGATATTTTCAAAGGAAAAAAACCTGTATACAGTTATGCTGCATATAAAGACAAAAAAGAAATAAATGAAGAATTAATTAACAAAAAAATGGATAGTCTTTTAGGAATTGATATTAAGCAAACTGAATATGTTGATCTCATGATTACTTTTACCAAAGATGAAAAAAGTGAAGAATATATTAAGAATGTGCCAAAAGTGCGTCTCTTTTTCACAAAATGATTTTTAGATATAAACTATAATTAATTTTAATATTATTATCTATATTCTATTTATAATATAAACTAAATTAAGAAGATAATTTTTAAAATAAATTATCGATAAATTTTATCTTTTTGGGGAT
>Ga0247611_10004946_pt1 | contig 18098 bp, 40 predicted proteins | sample 177DNAGHGhighgp2_FD_192422 | JGI IMG/M metagenome (GOLD analysis project Ga0247611, IMG submission 192422) | Sheep rumen microbial communities from Palmerston North, Manawatu-Wanganui, New Zealand - 1770 DNA GHGhigh gp2 | ecosystem: Host-associated > Mammals > Digestive system > Stomach > Rumen... | reverse complement strand
ACAGACGAAGTCTGGGTACGTAACCCAGAAGGAAAGATGATTCAGCTTGACGTAGAAACGGAGAATCAAAATGGAGACACTGAGACGGGGCAGCAGGGGTGAAGAAGTAAAACTTCTACAGACTCTGCTTGGTAATCTTGATGTTGACGGGATATTTGGCAAAAAGACAAAGGCCGCCGTTATGGCATTCCAAAGCGCGAGTGGGTTGAAGGTCGACGGAATCGTCGGTCCGAAGACCTGGGCGGCGCTTACTGAAGGAAAAGATATTCCTGACATTCCGGAACCTTCTCATACGGAATTTAAGAAACCCGTTGACTATAAACAGTATGACACAAAGTGGGCAAAAAAGATGTATTCGAACCATGGAGATAAGTCTCAGACGATGAAATCTTCAGGGTGCGGACCTACTTCCATGGCAGACATCGTAGCAACCGTAATCGATCCAAAGGTCACTCCTCCCGATCTTGCTGACGACGCAATGGCTTGGGGTGATCGCACTGCAAATAGCGGAACCAACTGGACATTCTTTCCGCACATCGCGGATAAGTATAACTTCAAGAAATACGTAAAGACTACTTCTCTTGCAACGCTCAAATCATGTCTCGATACCGGTGGATATGCTGTTGCTTCTATGAGCAAAGGGTACTGGACTTCTGGCGGCCATTTTATTTGTGTTTGGAAATATGAAGGCGGCTACATTTACGCGAATGATCCAGCTTCGAGTAAGCGGACAAAACAAAAAGAAAGTGATTTCATGAAGGAGCGTAAAGCATTCTTCTGTTTTTGGGGGTAATTACCATGAGCACATTTAATTGGATTCAGTTGTTCGGTGTTCCTACGATCATTCTGGGCATCCTGACGCTTGTCTATAAACTTCTCAGTAAGCGCATCAAAGTGACGAGTGAAGAGAACAAGGCCATCAAGTCAGGAATACAGGCATTGCTTAGAGATCGTCTGTACGAACTTTATCGTCTCTGTCAGAATCAAGGTTTTGCGAATGAGTACGATCGTGAGAACTTCGAAAACATGTACACGCAATACCACACCCTTGGCGCGAACGGTGTTATGGACAGCGTCCGTACGAAGTTTCTCGCGCTACCTATGACAAATCTGAGGTGAGCATATATGATTAACTGGAAGGTAAGATTCAAGAACAAGAACTTCTGGATGAGTCTGATTCCTGCAGTGCTGGTACTCATCAAAGAAGTGTTCGGTCTGTTCGGTATGCAGATCGACATCGGAGACATTGGCAATAAACTCCTTGCCATCGTCGAGGCTGTATTTATGGTCCTTACCATCCTCGGTATCGTGGTCGATCCGACTACGAATGGCGTAGGCGACAGTCGGCGAGCACTTACATATGAAGAGCCCTATAAGGACTGACAGTATCGTTGGCCGTCTCTTAACCGGGGCGGCCAATTTATATTTGGAGATTGACAATGATCGATGAATTGGTCTATAATCTTACACAGCTCCTTGACAACTTGAAAGCATGTCCGGAAACGGAGAGTAAAGTGCCGTTAAATGCAAGTAAGATCCGAAGACACATAAAGATATTTGGGTCTGATGTGTGGATTTGCGCCAATACAGAACAGGAGTATGCAGACAAGCTTATCCGGTTTGCTATGGGAAGCTCAAATAGGTCAACAGAGGTCAGAAAGCATAACTTCGGAGACTATGCAAGGCGCTGGTTTGCTGTCTACTCAAAGCCAAACGTGTCACACGTAACCGCCGTATCCTACGAACACCAGCTTGAACGGTACATTCTGCCGAGTCTCGGGTCGTTCGATCTGGAAGATATTTCGGTGTCAGACGTACAGGCGATGTTTAACGTTATGCCAAAAGACTCGAAGCAGCAGACGAAAAACAAACTTAAGCAGGTGCTCAACCAGATATTTCGGACCGCGATCGACGAGGGATATATAGCGAAGAATCCGCTGGATGCTGTATCACTCAAGATACGAGGTTTGGCATCGGAAGAGACGAAGCCATATACGGTCGAGCAGATGCGCTACCTGGCTTCCCATCTCAATGATATTTCCGATCCTACTGAAAAAGCATGGTTGGCACTGTCTATAACTCTTCCTCTTCGTCCAGAAGAAGTACTCGGTCTTCGGTGGAGTGACGTAAATGTTGACGAAGGAACGATAGATATTTGCAGTACGGTTACGCATCCGACACGAAACGAACCTGAGTTCAAACCTTACCCAAAGACTGCCTCAAGCAGAAGGACACTTAACGTGCCGAGAGAGGTTTTGGATATTTTGCCGGAAAGAGGCCATGACGACTGGTTCGTAATCGGTGGATCAGAGCCTGTATCCTACACAAAGCTCAGAGGAATGCGTAAAAGAATCAATCTCGCCACAGGTTTTGGCGAGACAATCACACCAAGACGGTTCAGAACGACTGTCGCCACTGATATTTCAGCCGAGACGCATGATCTGAAGCTCGTCCAGAGAATGCTCGGTCACTCGACACCTGAGATGACACTTAAGCACTATGACAAAGGCCGATCTACATCCGTAGATGCTGTCGACGCCGTTACCAAAGCCTATGGTATGAGGCAGTAATTGACGAAATTATTGACGAGCAGAATAAGAGGTCAGTCCAAAATCCAAAAAGACAAGAAAAAACCGCCTTTTCAGACGGTTTTTGGGCAGCTGATGGCCGGATTCGAACCGGCGACCTCATCCTTACCAAGGAGCGAATACAGCTTGGACATGTTTTCAAGTTTTACATATCCTTTTATTTTTTCGCGATAATAGCACCGCCTTGTATGGGAGGTGAATTCGTGATGAAGAAATTTATGTATGAAGGGTATATTGACTATCCGAACGTTGGAAAAATTTATGATGCGGCTGTCTATAAACTGATTCTTAGCCATTCAAGATGGATCGATAGATTAAGTAAGTTAAAAATGGTAGAGATGAGTTTATTAGGACAATGCATACTCATGAATTTATTCGAGAATGTCGATCCAAAAGATCCTTCGTGGAAATTCTATGGGAAGAATTCATTACTCAAGAAAGGGCTCATTTAATGGGCTCTTTTTCTTAGACTACCTAAAAATTCTACGTCCATATAGAATAATAATCAACATTATTGGCATCAACAAAATCCATATAAGTGCAATTATAAACTCGAATTTAGTAGGTTTTCTGAATAGGCGTCCTTTTCTCTGATCGACATACGTCTTCGGAGAATAATTTACGTGCTCGTAAGAGGCGTGCTTCTCTATTTTTGGAGAGATGTTGACTCTTTCCAAAGGAGCGTGTTTGATGTACTTGGAGGCGGATTCGAGTTCAATCGTAAATCCGCAATAGTCGCAGACGGCGTATTTCTTAAGCTGCTGCATTTTGTGATTGCATTCCGGGCATCTCATGATATTTTCACCTCATGTAAATTTCACCTCCTATTGTGAAAGGAGGTGACGCCATGAAAGGGTACTGGACAGGCGCTTCATATGTAGGTCTTATGCCTGATGGAACGATCCAGGAGTTCGTTTCAGAAGACGAGTACATAGAAGCATATCTGGAGGCTCTTGAGGAGTGATTCCTCGGGAAGGGCGGTGGCAGCCGCTCTTCTTTTATATTCTACCAAAGTCTTAGAATTTTGTCAATAGGATTCCTTATCTTGCTCTTTTAAAATTTATTCTAAGTTAGATATTTGCGATTAAAACACTTTCTAATATGGAGGTGATTTGTGTGACAAATCGAGAATACGCGGAAACAATAATCGACGGAGACTATACTCATAGAGATGCTGTTGGTAAAGTTTATTGTAAGGCATTTGTAGATCTCTTCTTAGATTTAAATTTCAGAGATGAAATTGAGAAAGTGATTCCTCTCATTGATGCTAGTTTAACGAAACGAGAAGATAAGCTCATTGAAAAGACGATTTCTGATATTGAATCCAAACTTCCGACAAAACGCGGAAAGAAGGAAACATTGGATGAAAAGTTCATAAATGAGATCAACTTCGATTTTCGGAGAGACCATGAATCCAAAAAGATGGAATATCTATTCAAGATCATTGAAGTCGAATTAGAGAAGAGAAGCGAAGAAATGATGAAAGTCATTAACGACGACAGATATAAGAAGGAGATGGAAAGATATGAAACGTTGAAGAATTCTCCTACTATTCTTGCAGCAAACATCTTCCAAGACATGTTGGGGCTTGATTGATAGCCCCTTTTCTTTTTTGCGAAAAATTCACCTCCTTATATGAAGAATTAATAAGGAGGTATATTTATGAGCTTAATAATAGTCTGTGCAATTATAGGCGGACTGGTGGGTTGGGTAATTAATATGCTGAACAATTAAGAAAGGATGAGGCCTGAAACAAGGCCTCTATCTTTTGCGAAATTTGCAAACAATATTATGAAAGAAATTAATAATAATGGAGGACATAATAATGAAGAATTTCGTAAAGGTATTGGCTGTAATTATACTGGCGGTTGTAGTAATGTTGCTGGGTTGCAGTTGTTCGACGAAAACTAACATTCAAAGTGAAGTCGTTAGTTTCGGTTTCGAGCCTCACGTAGAGGAAGAAATCGACATAAACGAATTCACGTTTGAGAAAGTCGGTGAAACGTGGGACAACTCTACCACGATCACTTACTGGCAATGGCATAAGTAGAGCACAGCCTCTACTTTTTATTTTTGCGAAAATTCCAGACACTATTATGGAAACTAATAATTGGAGGTATGTATCATGACTTACACTGTAACGAAGATCTGGGCGGTAATCAGGATTTGGGATGATGGTAAATCTGGACACAATCCTCATCAGACTTTCATTGGGATGTTCGATCAAGAGAACAAGGCGCTCGAAGTTGCATACAATGAATATGAGAAATATTCTTTAGATGCAGCTAAGAACGGCCGACTTATTTCGCGGCATCCTGATACGAATCATGGTGAAGAAGGAAAGATATCCATCACGTTCAAGATGGAAACCGATCAGCGTACTGTAAGGAGATGCAGAATCAATGTAATTCCGTATGAGATGAAAGAAGAGCCTTAACAAGGGCTCTTTCTTCTTTGCGAAAATTACACGCGCTTATATGAAGAAACAGATACAGGAACAAAATTTGTTGGTAACTTGTAATGAGGAATGAAATGGGGGCTCAAGTTAATGACTTGAGGGCGTGTTCGTACTTTGTTAGTAGGTGAGGTATAAATGTTTATACTACATGGCTATGGATGCAGTACACTCTATGCATTACAATCTTTAAGATTTGTATATTGGCTTAATGTAACTGGCGGTATATTTATAAGGTGACATGCTGTTCGATGAAAGAACTACTCATCCAATACACAGACTTTTATTTTTTTCTATTCTAGAATAGCGTTTTAATTTAGAATAGTCTCGGTGATTCAAAATGCCGAGAGGACCGCCCCTGATTCTTGTAAACCAAAAGCGGAATTTACAAAGAATCAGGAGGATACTATGAGTACGAAGATCAGAGCCGAGATTTCGGCCAGGAATGAATATTATATTTTAAAGCATAGGTACTACGAGCTTAAGCACTTTTGCCTGCAGTACAATGAGTGGAAGCGGGAGTACAATCTGCTTGAGCCGGCAACGACCATGAGATGGGAGGAGAAAGTAGATGAAAGAAAAAGGGTATCGGATAGCACGGCGACTGTATCAATACGAAGGCTTAGGCTACGTGACAAAATCCTATGCGTACAACAGGCAGCGGAACATACAGATTGCAACATGGCGCCGTTCCTTATCGAAGCGGTCACGAACAGTTACTCTTACGAAACCATGTTAGCCCGAAGGAACGTGCCATGCTGCAGAGAAGTGTGGTACAGCATGTACAGACGGTTCTTTTATATTTTGGATCAAATACATGATAATGTGTAAGGAGGAAACTTATATGACCGTCAATGATCGATTTCGAGAATTGTTTGGAAAAACCAAAAAGAAGCAGATCGGCCTTGCAAGATATTTGGGAGTCAGCAGATCATTGGTGTCGCTATGGTATTCCGGATCTGTGGAGATCAATCCTCATTGGTATCCGTTCATCTGTAACTATTTTGATATTCCGATCATGGATCTTATTGGAGGAGCGACTAATGAGAAAGTGGCTATCTATGATGTAGTGAATCGTATGACCAAGGACGAAAAACTGAATCTGATATGGTACATTATGCACACTCTATATAGTGGCGAAAACAGCACGCAGGTGACGAAAAAACCTGTAGAATGATCTTAATTAGAATTAGGAGGAAAAAGATATGAAGATGTATGTTGTTATGTATAATTTCGATAATGGTGAAACTTATGAGGAAAAGGTTGTATATGACAATTCCTTCGAAGGCCTGTTCTCTACCAAAGAATTGGCAACAGCATTCGCTAAGTGTAAAGCATCCAAAGCATTCGAAGATTTAAAGAGATACGAAGATGACGATGATTATTATGATGTTCCTTGGTATGTATTCGAGGTCACACATGTGCAGATGGATGAAAAAGGAATGGGAGTTATATTTAATGGTACAGGTGGTAGACATGGATTCATTAAATATTACATTGTCGAAGTTGAAGTTGATCAGGAATGGAGACCTGAAAGGAATGACTGATAAAGAGGAGGAAAAAGATATGCCTACGAAGGAACAGTGCGTTGAATGTATCAGGGAATATGCAAAACGAATGATGAAGTACGCTTTCTATTTGGATGATGTATGCGACAACATTAACGAAGGATGGAGCAATAACGATGTTTATAATGATTTTTGGGTCCGTGCTCAAAGAGAACAATTTATTCGTTATATGAAAGCCAAAACAAATCTCGAACCTACAAAAGAAGAAAACGACTTGTGGGACATGTTGTTGAAAATTCTTAATGCTAACTCTACAAAGGAGAACAAAAATGACTGATTCTGTTTATAGCCTTTTGGATATTAACAGTATGCATCCATCTCCTACAATTTGGTGTGGGAAATTTAAATACATCCCATATAATCCGAAGCGCCGGCATTATAGAAAACGTACTATGACGAAAGTGTGTGATCGTTGGACTGAATTATATTTTCAATCCAGGAGGTGCTTCATTACCTATTCCAAAGTCCGAAAATAACATGCCCTTAAATGGAAATACAAAAGGAGGTTAATCGTAATGAAAAATGAGGATCTGAAGAGGTTGGAGAAACAGAGGTCAAATCTAATAAAACGATTGGAGTCGACCAAAGATCCAGAAACACGTGAACAAATAGGTAAAGAAATCGATAGGATGTCTGAAATCATTAAGAACTACGCTGCTTCGCGGAATACTTCCCAAGAAGGATTTACGAAGTGGCTTGGGCTTGGGATTCAGGCAGCCGGAGTTGGACTGCCATTATGGCTCACTAATAAATGGAATCAACGGTGGACGTTGATGGAAAATGGGGATTTGAAGAGGAACGGAATTAGGCAAAATCCTCCAACAACAAGAATCCCAATGTTATCAGCTGCGATTAGTAAACTATTTCCTATTAAGAAGTAATTCCAACAGGAACAGGACCGAACAGGTTCTGTTCTTTTATATTTGAGGAGGTTTATATGGAAGGACCATGGGTCATTGAAATGTGCATCACTGAAGCAGCGTCCGATGTTATGGGCGAAAATTTTGACGAAGCGATGGTTAGTAGAGCATATAACTGTCTTATGCGAAATAAGGTATTAACTGTAAAACAGTTTTCAGAAATTACAGATGAGGAACTTAAGGCAATGCGAAATGTCGGAGAAAAAACATTTAAAATATTGTCCGCTGCAAAACCTATTGCGGCGAAAAAATATGAGCATGCCCGCGAGAAGAATGAAGAATCTTATCTGGTCGCTCTTAAACGACTTAATTATTTATTTGAGTCGAGAACAAACGACGGTGTTTGCATTGACTATGTTCGGATGATACCGAATTAACGCAAAATTAGGAGGTCAGATATGAGCGTATTGGTATTAAATTGGGTCCCCGTTCTTAAAGAATTGGTTGCTGAAGCATGCACAAATCTTGGAATAGAGAAAAACGGGCCATACAACAGAGCGGTCCATGCATTTCTTAGAGGTAGTTTCAATGGTTTGTTAGACATAGTAGAAGCGAGAGAACAAGATTTAAGAAAACTGGACGGGGTTGGCGCAAAAACCTTACCAATCATGCTTGAAACAAAACGATTAGCTGAGAAGAAGAGCGTTGAATTATGTGTGTTAAACGACCCAAAATACGAATATGGATTGGAACGATTACGGACAGCGTACTTATATTTTACAGATAAAGGGTTCGCTATTGAAGACATAAAAATTGAGGTAAACGGAATACCTATTGATAGTACGAAGACGTTTCCTTAACGCGAAATTAACATAGCCTATTATGGAACTAAATTAGTTTAACTTAGAGGAGGATTTTAACATGAACAATAATTATCTTGCAGCATATGCATTTGACGAACTACATCGACCAGTCGCATGGCGGTTAATCAAGACTCACGATGTTGGGGTTGTCATGAAGGTAGTAGATAGAATGTTGGACATCCAGACGGATGCAAAACATATTTATGTACTTCCTGCAACCAACGCTCTAAAGAGAGATTACCACCGTGCAGCGAAATCGACGGACTTCGTCGATTGGATCTGCTTTGAAGATGAAGTTGCTCGATTAGGTCTTTGCTTCTACAGTGAAGATTGAGTTTCAGCAAGGGCAGAACTTAACAGGTTCTGTTCCTTTTATATTTTAGGAGGATAAAAAATGACTTATGGTGAACTTATGAAACTTTTGGACGAGCTTAAAGCATACCCAAACATTTGGGATTCGGTGATATGGGTCTCCGGATCTGATGAGTATGGTCCATTAACGGACCAGATAAACATTGAGACGATTTACTCTTCCAGAGGAGACCCGAGTACTATCATCCGATTGGAGGTAGGGAAAATATGAGATACCACTACGGAACCGACCCAACCGATGAACCGAGAGGAACCAGCCATGGCATCATTTATATTTGCAATAATCCCATTTACGAGCGATGCACGCTATATAAGATCGGAAACAAGGGTCTTGGCGTGATACAGCAATGCTGCATGGAACGCTCGATTCTGTACACGTTCTGGGATTGCATTCAGGACGACCGACTCGTGGATGATATTTACTTCAATCCAGGATTCAATCGTTACTTTCGTGACATGGCCGGAGAAGCGGATGCAGATGGATGCTATCCGACAGTCACGGCTCGTCAGATCATGTGGGCACTGCGCATGAAACCGCTGCCCAAAGCAAGATGGGAGACAGTATTTGACAGGAGGTTTGTATGAAAATTTATATTATTACCAGAGGCGACTATAGCGATTATACAATTTGTGGAGCTACTTTGGATAAGGATCGAGCTGAATTATTAAGACGATTCTATTCAACTCGTTACGATCAAGCTAATATCGAAGAGTATGAGACTGATGATGAACCGGAAATTAAAACTTTGCAAAAAATAAAGCCTGTTTTTACGTTTGGGATTTTAGAGAATGGTAAGCTTTTAGATACTGCGTCACGTGAGTATTATGATCATAATTGTCAAGAGAACATCTTTCGTTTTAGTAATCACCCTAAAGATAATACTTTTTATGCCTATGTTATTGCAGATGACTATGAACATGCTAAAAAGATCGCTTATGACACGCGAGCAAAGATGTTAGCAGAAAAATTTGGACTTTGATAGGAGGTTTGTGTAATGAGTTTTCCTAGTTTTGATGATCTTTGGAAAGATATTGTCAACGTCCCAAAGGATGCAGAGTCGATTCCCAAAGTCTCATTCAAACCCTGTCCATTCTGTGGGAATCCAAACCTTTCGATATCGTTATCAAATAAAGAATCGTCTGTAGAATGCAAGGAATGCCGGGTATTTATGTACGCATCTGGAGAAATTACTTATTACAAACAAGTCGAAGGGAATTTATTTGAGAAGATTCCTGGTCGATCTGCCGCAAAGGTACTCGAGGAAAGGTGGAACAATAGGAATGTTTAAAGAACGTTTTCAAGTCTATGAGCGCCACGGTGACGGAGCATTTGATCTACTTCTACTGGCAAGCGATATGCGGATTGACGATGCGATGCTGTTTATAAAAGCATTATTTCAAGAAGCCTACACCGAAGCAAAATTGAGGATTGAGGTACGCAGACAGCCGAAGGAAGATGACAGGGAATGAGTATTGCGCTGGCACTTGCAGCAGGATTGGTCGCATCAATTATTCTAATCTGTATGGTAAGTATTGCCATTGACGTGTCAGAGATACTGAAACTATTGAAAGAGAAAGAACAGAGCTGACATTACGAAATAAACATGCCTTCTTATGAAGAATTATAAGGAGGTAATACTATGGCGATCTTGGAACTTATCCTGACATTGTTCGTGATCTCTTGCTGCTTCACTGGCATCAAGCGTACGTGGGGGCTGGGTCATGATCTACTCAATAAGCTCTTTGATTGGGCTGAAAGTAAGCTCAAGAAATGACATTCGACCGGAACGGAACCGAAACAGGTTCTGTTCCTTTTATATTTAAGGAGGTTGGCTATGATTTATAAGATCAAGGACATTCTGAACGACGAAACCCTGTACGAATGCACGGACATGCGGACCGCGGAACTAATGGCGGATTCCTTTGAGAAGGATGAAGGACTGAGTGTCGAGATATTTGCCGAATACCATGACCGGGACGAAAAGGTGGAGAAGAAATGAAAAACTTTCTTAAAGGCCTGCTCTGGACAGCCGTAGGCACCGGAGCAGCTTATGCGATCGGTTCTGCTGCATATAAGGCCGGTAAAGAATGCGGACGCGTCGAGGCCGAGTACGAACGGCTGCGTAAAACGAGTACGTTCGGTATGACGGAAGAGAGGGCAAAGAGCACGATTGATATTCCGCTCGACAAGGACAAAAAACCGAGCAAGATCAGGACGTTCTTCAAAGCCAGGAAGATCTACAAGGACAATGGAAAAGTAATAAAAAACATGATTAACGACCCGGAAGGGCATAGACTCGAAGCTTACATACACAATGGTGAACTTCATATGCACATTCATAACTTGGAGGAGGAAGCGTAAATGATCGTTGTAATAATTGTCGGAATATTCGCCACTGCAGTAGCTGCATTGATATTGTGGTTGTGCTGTTTTCTGTTTTTTAACGGATGCAATTTACCTCGCTGTTGGATGTTTATAATTTGTTCCATACTTTCGTTGGCGATCGGCATCGGTTCGGCCATGTTCTTCGCAAATACTGAAAGTGGAAAAGCGGCGATCAAAGATCAGAAAAGTGGAATGGACGGTTTGGAAAGAATCCTTAGAGTTTACACTGCAGATGGAACACTGATTGCCGAGTACGACGGTAAGTTCAACATTAACGATAACAACGGCGGAGTTATGTTCGACTACGATGGAAAGAGACATATTTACTGGAATTGCTTTATTGAAAGTATTGAAAAATAGGAGGACTTGGTATGTTTCATGATGTTTATTCCCAGCTGGCGTATTTGTACATACTGCAACTTAAGAGCGATGAAGGAAAACTCAAGTGCCTTAAGAACTACAGTGTCATTAACGGAAACATAGGTGACCATCTTGCCGGAGTCGCGGCGAACATCGAATGCCGATGGCTCCCAAGGGTACTCGAGACTCGCAGATACTGGAAGGAAGTTCCTGAAGTCGAATGGCTGAAAGAATTATATCCTCTCTTCAAGAACGTTTACAAGCAGTACCTGATCGCTTACCTCGAAGAAACGGATTTTATTCCTGCGATTGCGGACGAGTGTCAGAAAGTTCTGGACGAAATGGAAATCGTACTTGCCCTGGAGGAAAACAGAAATGCGTCTTAAGGATTGGTTCAAAAAACACGGCTCTACTGTACTCACTGGACTCGGTGTAGGCGGTGTCGTAGGAACCGCCGCCTGCGCCGTCTATGACGCAAAGCATTGCAAAGAGGAATGTCCGAAGTCGTTTCTCGGCAAAGTAAAATACGGTTTCAAACACTATTATCGTACGATCCTTTGCGGGAGTGGTACGGTCGGTTTCATACTCGGCGCTCACGGAATGAGCAAGGCGACAGAACGGTCTTTGGTAGCGACGATCGCGAGTCTGGAAGGCCTGCATAATGGTTACCGTCAGACAGCGAAAGATATTCTGGGGCCGAACACGGATGAGTTCATCGAAGAATGCCGGAAACGGGAAAGAAAGGATATGGATGATGGACTTCCGCCGTGGGACGTAAAGCAGACGTTTTATCTCGATCTTCCAGAAGAATTGGTGAAAGAGCCTGTCTTTTTTGAACGGACAATGTATGAAGTGCTTAAAAGCGAATACGACTACAATCGTCGGTTAGCTACTATGTATACGACGACTATAAACGACCTTCTGGAATGTTTCGGATTACCACGCATTGAGGACGACAAGAATATGGGGCACGACCAGTATCTCGGAGAAATAGATTACGGATATCGCTGGATCGACTTCTGTCACAAGCAGGTACACAACGATGACGACATGTTGATATGGGCAATCGAGATGCCGTTTGGCCTGCATGATCTGTCGGAAAAATGGATAGACTGATGCGAAAAAAGCAGATAACTTTATGGACTTAATTTGAAAGGAGAATTTTCATGAAAGAAAAGAAGAAGGTAAATTGGATTAAGGTACTTGGATGGGGATCGACGATCATTGGAGCGATACTCACATTGGTTGACGGTTTCGTAGAAGACAAGGAATTGGAAACAAAGGTCCAGGAAGAGGTGCAAAAGCAGCTTTACGGATCTGACGACTAAAAGAGCCTGTACAGGCTCTTTTATATTTTTGAAAGGGGGCGGTACAGTGCAAAGGGAGCTGGCCGTCAGTGTAGTACGTCACTATTTATGCGAAAAAAGAAGAAAGTTCCGGCTCTCGAAGCACAGAAAGAGGAAATGGGAATACAGCGAGGAGGCGTATACGGAGTATCTTTGTAGGAAGCTGATCAATGATATTTACGAATCCGAGGAAGACCCGATCCTTACAGTGCGAAGGCTGTATAGGTTCCTGGATGATATCTTGACGGAGTCCGATGAAAGCGCATTCAAGACGCACTCAGAATGTTCGCGGATGCTCAATATTGTAGGAGGGATATTGAAGCGTCTGCACGCAGCAGAGAAAGAAAACGCAGAGGTGTAGATATGAATCTGAAAATGACGGCCGGTAAACTCTGGGCCGCAATAAAACGGAAGAGCCCTGAGATATTGACGGGGCTCGGCATCAGCAGCATGGTCGGCGGTACGGTTGCAGCGGTAAAAGCGACGCCGGAAGCCATGCGAAGGATCGATAAAAAGAAGAAGGAGCTTCACAAGAAGAAGCTCACAGTTGTCGAGACAGTTCAGGCTACGTGGAAATGTTATATTCCGACGGCGGTGCTCACTGCAACCGGTGCGGGGTGTATGATCGCAGCCACAGCTGAAGGGAACAAGCGTGAAGCGGCACTGATCGCTTTGAATGCGTTTACCGAGTCGAAGTTCGCGAATTATCAGGACGCCGCAAAAGATATTTACGGCGAAAAGGGCGATGCGAAGATCAGAGACCGGGCGGTGGAACTGGAAATAGAGAAGAATCCGCCATCCGAAACCGCTTACGAAGCATATGACGCCAATACAGAATCCGGTGTCGTGCCTGTATATTTTAACTTCCCAGGAATACCGGACGAACTGAAAAGGTTCGAATGCAAGTTAAAAGATATTACGGACGCGGAGTGCAAGTGTAACCGGTTGATGGCGACGAGCGTAGAGCCGTATATGTCGCTATACGATTTCCTGTGCGAGATCCCGGGAATTCCTATCTCGAAGCTTACGAAACACAGTTATATTTTGCAGAGGCTCGGTTGGAACATTTACAGGAACTTCATCAAAGTCTCGAAGCCTGTACCAAAGCATGAACCTTGCATGTATCTGACGACAAACACACAAGGGAGCGCAATAACCAATTACATCGAGTTCGAACGGGACGGCGCTCCGGACTATGATTATCAGCATTGACTGCAAGAATGGCTTGTAGTATGATGCGAAAAAAACAAGTGCTTTTATGAGGGGCAGAGACCCCATATTTGAAAGGAGAATTTTTATGGCAAACGAAGTTGTTGACGTACGTGATGCACTGAAGGATGTAACTGAAACCGTAGAATCCGGTGTACACTCTGGCTGGAAGCAGGGCGGTATTGCCGCAGGAATCGCCGTAGGAGCTGTAGGGCTCTGGGAAGGCGGTAAATGGGTATACCGCAAATTGAAAAAGGCCTGGAGGCTGCACAAGGATAAGAAGAACGCGAAGGAAAACGATTACGTCGAGAGTGATATGGCGGACGAGGTCGATGACATTGACAAAACTCATCCGATCTAACGGTAATGAACCTCAAGGAAGGGTGCTATTGCAGGCACTCTTCCTTTTAACATTTTAATGGAGGACGAAATTAGATGGATAATCAGGGAGATGTAAGAATTCGAAAAAGAAGGGGCAGCGATCTGCGAAAAGGCCTGAACACGATCAATGACGAGGTACGGTCGATCAGCGATACGGTTTACAAGATCAGTACGTTCGCGCAGATGGTCAGTGACTTCGTAAAGAACATCGTAGGGCTTACGCACGGCGACGTCTATCGCAATGACAGAAACGAACGCAGGCGGAACTACAGAAGCTACTACGGCGACGGCGATAAGTCTTCCAGCAACGACCGGCAGAGAGATCCTGATCTGGATTCGTTCGAATACCTCGAGTTCCTTGGAAGGGGCAGAGCAGAAAAGGCGCTGTACGATCTGCAGGACATCATCGACAGGGAAGGCGCCGTAAGCGTTGGCAAGCTGTTTGATATTGTCCATCAGAGCTGTCCGTATACGTATTGGGATTACGGATGGACGGAGCTCGACGACGTGCGGGCAATACGGGCGCATGACGACTGGTACATACTCGATCTGCCGGCGGCAAGATACATAGGGAACAAGCGATGAACTATTACAGCATCAATCTCTCAAAGTTGAAACTGAGAGGCTGCCCGGTATGCGGCTGGAGGAATCTGAAGATCACGAAGTCCGTAAATGGATATTTCATTCAGTGTTCGCATTGCGGCTATACCGGCAAAACCTGCAGAACGATTCTGGGTCTCAAATGGGACTGGAACCGTTCCGGGAAAAAGATAGCGAAAGAAAAGAAAAAGAAACGGAAGTACCATTTAAGAGGGAGAGAGTGGTAACATGAATTTGAAAGATATTTGGTCGAAAATTAAGATTCAGGTAAGAAAAAAAGCGCCTCAGATCATGATCTATGGCGGTCTTACGTCTATGGTCGGTGGAACGATCGCCGCGTGTGTAGAGACGAGGAAGGCCGAAAAGATATTTGCCGATCACAAGGAACGGACGAAAGAAAAGAAGTCCGTAAAAGAATATATGAAGACCGGTGTCAAGCTTGCCGGTGTATATTGGCCCAGTATCGTCATGACCGGTGTGGGCATTACCGGCGTCGTCGGCGGTGAACGAATTCAGCACGGAAGATATTTGGGCGCGGTCAGTATCGCTGCGGCACTCAAGGCCGGTAATGACGAACTGAGGAAGCGTATAGCGGATAAGTACGGCGAAGAGGAAGCGAATCAGTTGTATAACGGTCTTGCAGATCTTACGGATAAGCAGACCGGACAAGAGACCGCTGACGTGATCGTCGATACGCCGATCAGTCCTTATGCAAGGATATTTGCGTATGGGGAAACTGATTGTGCAGAACCGAATTACGATTACAATCTGATGTATCTTCAGATGAAGGAAAACGCATACAACACGGAATTCAGCGGGAAACGTGAATTCATGTCGGCCAATTATATTTGGGAGGATCTCGGCTATCCGAGGACAAAGAGCGGCCAGACGGACGGTTATGTCTGGGACGGAAAGATGAGAATCAGTCTCGGAATAAAGACGGTCAGAAGGATCGGCCTCGATGGAGAAGTCGAAGAGGTTCTTATGATAGAACCTAACTTTACACCCAATGCACTTGAGCTTGCAGTCAAACTTGGAAAGGTGGAAAACAAATGAAACAGTGGATATTTGGTTTGCTCGGCGGAACGATCGTGGGCGGTGGCATAGCCGCCCTTGTGACCAATAAATTCATAAAGGAAAAGTACAAGTCTGAGAGCGAGGCGCTCGTACAGAGAGAACTCGAATCAATCAAGAAGGAGTTCTCTGTGCAGAACACCAAGGAAAAGGTAACGGAAAAGAAACCGATCACTGAAACGTACGCAAAGATTGTCAAGGACAATGGATATTCCGAAAATCCGAAGCCGCACAAGAAGAACGAGGTAAAGATCATTACGCCCGAGGAATACGGAAATGCTGACTACGATCAGCTGAGCTTTACCTATTACACGGGCGATAAGGTTGTTACGAACGACGCCGAAAAGCCGATGAGCGAAGAGGATATAGCGGAATTCCTCGGAAGCAGAAAGGTGTTCGATCACTTCGGGGAGTATGAGGACGACAGTATATACGTACGGAATGCTGCTCTCAAAGCCGACATCGAGGTATTGCTCTTTGAAGGAAAGTACAGTGAACAGTTGAAGAAATGAGCAAAAAGGAGTTGAATAAAATTGACGAGGGAGGAGTATGATGTACATGAAAAGGTAGCACATGAGTACTACGAGTGGCTTCTCACTTTGGTGAACCAGAAAAAGAATGGCAAGTACAGCCGTTTATTGAAGCTTCTTCACGAAACTGAATTTATATTTCACATCTCCAGGGACTCGAACCGGGCTGTTGACGGAGAAAACCTGATGTACCGCTTTGCATATGAATACGGCTACAGTTATGACTTCATATGCAAAGCGCTCGACAGGCCGTGCAGCATGTTGGAGATGATGGTCGCTCTTTGTATACGTTGTCAGGAATACATCGTCGTAGACAGCGTCGACAATCAATTGAGCGGCGATTTATTTTTGGACATGCTGCACAGTCTCCGGCTCGACCAGTTCTACGGCGTCCGGTACAATGAATTGGAAGCGACTGATATTCTCAAAGACTTCCTCGACGGGTACGGACCTCTGTTCGGTCCTTATAACGGACGGCTTCGGAAGGAGGAGCTGTGGAGCCAGGCAATGCGGCATTTGAACGAACTTGTTTTCGAAGGGAGTATGACTTTATGAAAAAAGATGATGAGAGCGTGGGATGATGCGTGGTAGATTTCTTTGTCGTATCGGAGAGAATGTCAGCAAAAGGAAAACTCACCGAAATCTATCCGGAGTTTATTATATTAAACCCCAGCAAGCATCTGATTATACGCGGCGGTGACTTCTACGCCGTATGGCTCGAAGAAACCGGAATGTGGTCGACAAACGAACAGGATTTGATCAACCTTGTCGACACAGAACTGAAACGGCACGCCGAAGCGAACAAGGACAAGTACGAATTCGGCTATAAAGTATTATATTTGAGAGTCGCAAGTACCAAGATGATCAACGTGTGGCATCAGTACTGTCAGCAGCAAATGCGGGATACATACCCGCTGCACATGCTGGACGAAAAATTGATATTTGCCAATACGAAAACGACCATAACCGATTACGCCAGCAAAAGACTCAGCTATCCTTTGGAGCATGGGTCTACCGAAGCCTGGGACAAGCTTACGTCTGTTTTATATTCTGAATCCGAGCGGCACAAGATCGAATGGGCGATCGGAAGCATCGTGAGCGGAGACAGCAAGACGATACAGAAGTTCATGGTGTTCTACGGTGCCGGTGGAACAGGTAAAAGCACGATTCTCAACATCATTCTTAAACTATTCGAGGGTTATACGAGCGTATTCGACGCAAAGGCGCTCGGATCGTCATCGGACAGTTTTGCATTGGAGCCCTTCAAGAACAATCCGCTTGTAGCGATCCAGCAGGATGGCGACTTAAGTCACATCGAGGACAATACAAGACTCAACTCACTTGTAAGTCACGAGATGATGACGGTCAATGAAAAGTTCAAAAGCACTTACGCCAACCGGTTCAAGTGCTTTCTTTTTATGGGCACGAACCGTCCTGTACGTATCACGGACGCGAAGAGCGGATTGATACGAAGACTGATCGACGTGTCCCCGACCGGAGAGAAGA
>Ga0247611_10004945_pt1 | contig 18103 bp, 46 predicted proteins | sample 177DNAGHGhighgp2_FD_192422 | JGI IMG/M metagenome (GOLD analysis project Ga0247611, IMG submission 192422) | Sheep rumen microbial communities from Palmerston North, Manawatu-Wanganui, New Zealand - 1770 DNA GHGhigh gp2 | ecosystem: Host-associated > Mammals > Digestive system > Stomach > Rumen... | reverse complement strand
CAGCAACATTCTATTCTCCATTTTCCATCTGAATAATTTCTATTGACACATCTATATAGTCTCCCAAGAACATTGAAACTGAAGCAATTAAAAAATATCATATAAGGATCCTTATAATGTCCACAACAACTTTCTGTAGTTTCTACATATTCAAGTGAATTTAACTTATTACATAAGTCTATGCATTCTTTATCCATATATTCATCATAAGTATTCATAATCTATTATTTTATATATTTTTCTTTATACAACTTCATTATCATTTCAACGCAAGCATCAACTAAATTTTCATGACGTTCGCTTGATAGACATATCTCTGCCTTGTTCATACGCTTGAGTTTCATGCATATTTCTTTTGTGTATATTTCCACATAATAGTATATTTTATGTCCATCAGTTATATTATGTATATCAGTTCCCAAAGGTAATGCTTCAATCAATGCTGCAAGTGACCAACAGGGGATGTCTTTTACCGTGTCTTGAGAATAGTTTATTTCTGATGGCTTAATGAAACTTATATAATAGAATGGTTCTTCATTAACTATGTATTGTCCGTCATATGTTACCTTTCCTTCATACCGCTCTGCCCACCATGCGTCTGCACTCTCAACTGGCAATATTTCTGCCAGCTTTTGAGATTGTTCTAAATTTGTATAATTTTTCATATCAAATCTTTTTCTTTGAGTTGCAATATCATTTCAACAACAGCATCTATAGCACTATTTGCATGAGTTTCATCTATTGTAATCATAAACTCACCATCATCACTATATGTACAATACCCATCACTATATGTACAATACCACTCACCATTATCGTAATAAAGGGTTTTGTGACAATCTCCTATATAACTTGGTAACACTTCCATTAATGCAGCAAGACTCCAAGCAGGCATTGCATGCTCTTCTAAATCATCTCTTCTTTCTATAACATTAGGTGTTTCATACCATTCCCAATCACCGTTAACAGTATAATAATACATATCAGCACTATTAATTTGTAGTATCTTTGCCAGCTTTTGAGATTGTTCTAAATTTGTATAACTTTTCATAATAAATTTTTTTCTTTGAGTTTGTTAATCATTTCAACACAAGCATCAACTAAAGACTTCCCTTCAGTTCTTATAAAATGTATAGGATGTAGCAATTTACCCTCCTCATCATCATAAAAGTTGACATCCATAAGATAACATATACCTGTGTAAGTTATTTCAGGGAAACAATCTTTCTTAGCAAGATAATCAATCAACGCAGCAAGTGACCAACAAGGGATGGCCGTATTATCTGCAGTAACGAATCCATTATCAATATATTTAGACATCACAGGCTGAGTTCCATTTAATGCTAAGAACATATCAGCACTTTCAATTGGCAGTATCTCTGCCAACTTTTGGGATTGTTCTAAATTTGTATAACTTTTCATAACAAATTTTTTTCTTTGAGTTGCAAAATCAAATTATAACATGCGTCTATTGGTTCATCTGTATAATCTGAGTCATATCTGTAATCGTCGGTATAATGGCTTACAAACCATCCGCGCCAACCGTCTTCTTGTTCGTCCAACATTAACCTTGGTAATGAAAAAACTGAAAGTAGTGCGGCAAGTGTCCAACAAGGGAGTGTTATTTGTTGTCCTGGGCAATCATCATCAACTTTTACAACAGGTATTTCGTAATATTCTTCCTTGTGTCTTCCTGTCTTTTCGTCTATCCAATGTTCGAGTAAATACTCCATATCAGCGCTCTCAGGTGGCAGTATCTCTGCCAACTTTTTGCTCTGAGTTATGTCAGTGTATGCTTTCATAATTCAACAATTTCAATGTTTGCATCAATCCATTTAACTGCATCTTCTGCTTTCTTGCGAGTAGAAAACAAAGCCTTATGCTTTTGACTACTTGCCCAATAAGTTAACAAGTAATTGTCTGTGTCCTTATTTCGTAGGGCATAGACATGTTTATATTCTGTTCCTCTCATAATTTTTAATCAAGAATTTTAATTCTTGTCTCACTTCTTCTAATTCTTTCTCAAGTGTTTCAAGTCTGTTCAAAAGAGACTTGTCTATTGTTGGAGATGTTTTAATATCTGTCCAAGTCATATCATCATATCTCGATGATAGTTTCATGCGCAAATCATAACATTGTTTATCGATTCTTTTGTATTCTAAAAGAACTGGTAAAAGTATAATCAATGTTATTATAAACAATACTACCATTAATACTATTGTATCATTATTCATAATTCAAAAAAATTAGTTATTCAACACATATGTTTCTACTAATGGCTCCATGCCTATTAAAAATAATGCAAATACTATGAATACATACCATCCCCATTTGATTCGTGAGGACAACTTATCATCTCCTGCTAAACAATCCAAAGTATTTATACCAAGCACAACAAACAATATTAATTCTATTGTGCTAATTAGTGGATAAACTACACCTAAAATTTTAATCCAATATTCTGAAGCTGTCATAATCTATTATATAATTTAATATCTTTCATAATTCACTAAATCATCAAATACACCTGCTAAAAACAATTTTCTGATGTTATGTCCTCTCCTAAGATCTTTATCAATTTCAGACATATGAGGAGTAATTTTGACAATATTACCATCATTGACTAAGTATATGTTATACCCCTTATCTAACAAATCAAATGAGAAATGTGCCATACTATATGTGGCAATCTTTTCATATCCATTTGTTATTTCTTCTTCTGTTGTCTTAAATGTTTGACATATTTTACATCCATTCAAGAGATCCAAATTTGAAGGGACAATTCCATCTATAAGAAAATATATGTCCTTTGTAAAAACATTATCTGATATTTTATTATCTTCTTGTTTCATATATCTTATTCTCTTACTGGTGCAATCGCTGTCACTGTTTTACTGATTACTTTTCTAGTTATTTCACCTCTTTCATTCCTAACAACAAGTCCTTGATTCTTCATTATGTCAAGAAGTTCTTTAGGAAACAGTTCATCGGGAACATCAACAATATATGCTTCATAGCAAGCATTCACTCCCATGTAATATTCTTCTGCGCATGGTGTATCACAAACATGAAAACTAAACTTCATTTCTTTATTATTTCTTTACCAATATTTCATATTCCTCTCCAACATATCTTCCATGAACCTCAATAATAGTTCCTACAGGAAGATTCCACTTAGTGATTCTCCTGGTCAGTGCTCTGATAGACTTACAGTGAGTATTTGAACTTGACCATCCGTCATATGACAGAACATGTTCTGAACAGAAATCCCAAGTCCCTACAGGAAAGTTTGAATCAGAATGTGAGCTCCAACTCATGTAACCCTCATCAACATAGTCAGGAAGCTTAATACCTATGCTCCACACTGGAGTATACTTAGGACCATTCTTAATTCTTACTGGAGTAGGATAATTACATTTACGATCCCAATACATTGCAGGAGTCTTAGTAATTCTGAAATGCTTTCCTCTCTCAAACTTATTGCATGAAGGAGAAATATATAACTCGCCATCCTTAATCATTTCATAATCTGATTTCCCAGTAATGCTTGTCAGTTCAATAGTACCATCCTCATGAATTACAAAGTCCTCAAGCTTTGCCCAATATGGAGATTCCTTACCCTTATCAGCGTATTCCTTAATCTCATTATACATTTCCCAAAGGCGCCTCTGAGAATAATGACCATAGTTCACCATCAACTCCTCCTGAACCTCCTTAATAGGACAATTTCTGATAATATACGCATCGATGTAATAAGGAGCATTCATCACAGGATGACAATCATCCTCCTTCCAGTACTTAGGATCATACCAACCATAGAACAGATAGTTAGAGATCTTATCCTCTCTACCATACTTGTCCTTGATAGGTGGCTGTGCCTCACACCACTCCTTGAACTTAGTGAAGGTGTCAAAACTCTTAATGTAGATCTTGTCAATAGCAGCCATAGTTCATAAAGTTTTAAAATGATAATCTAAATAATTTATTATATTGTAATATAGTACTTTACTCCAGAATATTCAAAGTGTTATTGTATATTTAACATTTTTAAATCTTTCTTAGAGCTCTCATCTATGTTCTTCAGTGTCTCAACAAACTGTTTTTTCTCATCCTCTGTGAGGTCGTTATAGTAACCCTTCTCACAATACTTGAGATGACATACCTCACCAGGTAGATATTTCTCGTTCTTTGCATAGTTTGCTACACAGCAATGACCGAACAGCTCTTCACAATTATTGTTAAAGGCGCATTCCCAGCAGTCAATAGTATCATTATATGATTCTAATAAATTTTTTCTCATAAATTCTCAAATTCATAATAAGACATAGTAGTCATCTTTCCTATAGTTCGCTCTGGCTTAACAGTAGATCCATCAATATTACTCCGATTCAATGTATTATAAATGAGCACTGCCGAATTTACATCTTTGCGTTCTTCTACTGACTCACTCACCCTGCTCTGAGTGTCCCATACCAGATTAGGCTTATATATAATGAGTGTCATAGGTTTCAGGTTCAGTGCAGCACATCCTTCCTTAAGAATGAATACCGAATTACAGCCCCTCAACAACTCAAATTTTATTGTCTCACCTTCAGCAAGAACCTTGCTGATCTTCACATAAATGTCTTTTTCAAAATTATACATAATCTTAAAAATTTTAAAGAAGTTATTTAATTTTTAATTTTAAAGATAAAATTTAATTTTTAATTTTAAAGATAAAATTGGTCTCAAGAAACTTTTCTACGGATTTATCTTTGTTCCAATTATTGATATATCCGTCAGCATCAATACTCATGATAATATAATCTCCATATCCCTCTTCGTCAGGACAGAGAAAGTCTGGAACATAGTCCTCCTCATCATACAAAATATTTTCCCCAGCTACAATTGAGATACGACATTCATCACAGACCTTATAATAAATATCTGCGGTCACACCCTTTTCCCAATTGATAATCTGTCCGGTGGCAATGTCAATTCTTGGCTCCCAGCAATCGAAACTCACGCAGGGCATCTTTGGGTTCTCATTATCATCAACTTCCCCATTCACCTTACCGTCTTCAAAATAACGAACCCTAGCATAAACATTGATTTCTGTAGGATAATAGGGACACTGTTCATTAGGACACTGTTCATTAGGGGACTGTTCATCAAGCCACTTCAAACATTCTTTTAGTGTCACGTCATAATCAGCAAACCTCTGCTCATCAGCATCAGACAATATCATGCTGATACAATTCTTTATTTGTTCATCTTTCATAGTCTTCTATCATTTCTTCTAAAATTGTATAAAAATCATTAGTCATATCCTCAGCTGCAAGTGTAGCAGCAGTATTTACAATTTCATTAAACTGTTCGTGTGTCATACTTTCTTAATTATTGTTATCAATATTATTCTTAATATATATATCTTTCCACATTTCATCGAGCTGAATACGTAGTTCATTGACCTCTTCTTGTAATAGATTGTTCTGTTTCTTAATCCACTTAAGTTCATCCGTAATTTCATTATTTGGCTTTTCAATCAACTCAGAAATTAGCCAATAAAAGCCAAAATATGATGCAATAATTCCTAATAAAATAATTATGATTCCCATATCTCAATCTTTATTTACTTTATTTATATAGTCATCACCTTAATATTTCCTGTCTCTATGTCCATTAGCTTCTCAACAATAATATTCAATTGTCGCATAAGTTCACCATTATCTTTCTTAAGATCGTTATTTTGTCGTTCAAGATGTTCAATTTTCTTAGACATTGCTGCAAGTTGTAACGAGAGTTCTGTCTCTGCAGACTCAATCATTTCTCGTGTATCACTATGTAGATTATAGTTGTTCTTCTCCATATCAAGGAGGTCCTTGCGAATCCAATATTGATGCAATTCCATGATTGCCCAAAGTGCAATGTAATAAATTAATAAAGCAGTTGTAATTTCCATAAATTTTATAATTTTTAGTGAATGAATTTAGTGAATAAATTTATATATAATATAGTACTTTACCATATAAAATTCAAAGCATCAAGATCTATTTAACACTTTTTAACCAGTTTAAATTATTCTTTTCAGTTTCTATCTTAGCATTGATTTCCTCATATGTCTTAACAAGAATTTTTTCTGTTATCCTATATTCGCAACTATGAATCATATGAACTAATGTGTCACGTGTTTCATTGAGTTCTTGTATCAGTGCTTCAACTTCTTTAATAGTTTCATTCATCACTCACAATATTTTGCTAACCAATAATTGCTTCTCTCCATTATATTAGAATACAGTTCATCAACTGCCTGAAAGTATTCATACTTATCAATCGGTGTACAATTTTTTATGAATTCATCCTCCTCATGAGAAAGAACTGTTACTTCAGTACATGCATCAAATCCTGCCCACTGACAATCCGCATACATAGAAGCATCATGGACAAGATTGTTATATATTCCTGCATAGGTAATTGTCCAGGACCGGGTTTCCTTAGAATACGAAATTCCAGTGATGACACCATAGTTAGCACATTCACGATCTTGTCCAGGAACATAGAACTTATACATCTTTCCAATCTGAATATTGTCAAATTTGAATTTACTGCTCAATGCAGCTTTCTTGTCATATAAGTTGCTGAGCTTATTTCGTGTATTCTCAATCTCCTTATCTAACATATTGGTCTTATACATGTTCTTTGCATATTGATTGATAGGAGATGAGTCAACTATATCGTCATCACTAATATTACACAAGGTATCATAATGTCCGGGTTCATCCTCTACAATATATTGAATATGCCCGTTTGACTTAGTAATGTTAACTACCTCGTAGATTTTATCAGCATACTTAATCTTCATATCTTAAAAGTTATCTTTGAATTAAAAATTGTTGTTTATAACGTTCAAGTAATGTTGTGATATTGTTATCAATCTCAGGGTGCTCACACTTTAACCGCCATCGATATTTAAGAACATCGTTAAGTCTTATCATACTATATGTTTCTTCATTATTGAGAACACTAACACAAAGTTTCACTTCTCTATCTGTGATACCGTCATATGTATCAGTCTGTACAAAATGTAGTAGTTGTTCATCAAGCATATCTGAATCATCATCAAGAATGACATAATTCTCAACATCCATATAATGTTTCTCAAGCCATCTCTTGATTTCATCACCACGTGCACTACCTTGTGTATCAGTCATATCATATATATTCCCAATGAATGACTTAAGTATATCATATGATATTGATGGATTAGTCTTAACTCGAAAATCATTCAATAAAGATAATTTAAATATTTCTATATTACCCTGAAACCCGATCCTCCACGAGGATGTGATAACAATCTTGGCGTCACATCCTCGGCATATTCCATTTATCATATCAGCTTTCACAGAATCAAATTTCCACTTACTTTCTGCATGGGTTATTACACCGTCAAAGTCAAGAAATATTACTTTCATCATCTAATATTTTTTCTATGTCATTGATTAATGTATCTATATGATTAAATGGTGTCATATCAACTCCATATTTGCTATCTAATAATACGTGAGTTTTTATTGTATTCACCCACGTATTAATATTAGATAATTTGCTCTTTATTGCTTCATTTTTGTTCATTACTTTCGTTTTTATTCAAGATACATATGCATCCATCATTTCCATATCAACTTCACCATTGTCAATAAGGCTCTTTTCCTTCTCACGGAACTTAACTGTCTTAAGCTTGAATGCCTCATTCACGGGATCATTATCAATTCTCAATACAATACCCTCTCGTGCAACCTTATTATTACACATTGGCTCATTAAGTTCCATACCAAAATGTTCCTTGTCATTCTGCATTGCTGCAAGAATATTCTCATGCCAATGGTTCTCAATAGAAATATCTGGATAAAGATCCTTCAGTGTACCATGATACAAAACGGGTATTGGCTGTAGCCATTCAGCTATCTCAGGATGTTCCTCTATTAGTTTATTGGTAAAGTCTCTTACCTCAAGAACATCCCATTCATATTTCTTACCCTCACCAATATCAGTTGTGATACGATATATCATCATCTTGTTATGTCCAGGCTTACATCCATAGTCATATCCCTTCTGAATCATTTTAGATTCTCCAGTAAGGTATCCGAATATCTCTCCATAAACTGTCATGCCCTTAGGAATATATGGGAACAGTTTTTCAGAATACTCTCCCCAGATGTCTGAACCATAGAAATCGTGGTCACGAGCATCCTTATTGATATACTTGTTCTTAATTATGTTTCTTGATGAATATACATTGTCATAACCGATTTCATAATCAATATAACGATGATCTGTAAAGGCATTAGTCTTATCAATGAACCAATTCCACATTCTCTTATAGAAGGCAATCTTCTTTGGAATTCTTGTCTTTACATTTGCGATGATAGCACTTGTTCCATGAACCTTGACAGATATAGTAACTACGTCATCTGGCTTAATCAATGACATGTTCTTTGCAAGTGGATCTGTATCATAATGGAACTTGAACTCTCCCTCTATGATCCTGTCAAATCTCTTAAGTTTCTTATTTCGCTTATCACTCTTTGCACGTTCAGGCTTTTGCTGTACATAAGGAACATATGCCTTAACGAATAGTTCATCACATACGGTATCAAAATCCTTCCCAATATAGTCCTCAAGATTGAGATCTGCAACCTCTGGCTTCCACTTTGCCAAGGTATCAAGTGAGAACAGAAAACCAAATGAAGGTACTCCTCTCAATCGTATCATCTTGACACGACCTCGCTTATTGAAGAATCCAACGAGTTTCTTAGCCTCATCCTTCTTATTGTCATTAATAAGTGCTTCAACCTTTTTAGCATTTGAGTTAAGTTCATATGAACCAATCTCAAACAGGTTATTAGCTGACAAGAAATCAAGATTAAGTTGACATTCATTGGAAGCATATAGCATCAAATCACCTTCTTTAACCTCATCTTTACGTACAACAATGGAATCACCATTTATGATGGTTTGAGCAAGGAAGTCAGAACACTCTATAGGAGTAACTTCACCAATTCTTACTACATTGCAGCAGTATTCGCTCTTGCCATCCTTTGACATCTTAAATATATCTTTACTCATGATCTATATGGTATATTTTAAAAAAATTAATATGTATTTTTTGTTAAAAAAATTAAATCTTTTCATTGTAAAACAAAACATATTTTAAATACCTATCATCATACGTTATTGCTATAATCTTAAACCCCGAAATTCCTACAGCATAATCATTTACCCAATTACATAAATCATCTTCAGAGTCAAATCTTATATTTTTCAATGTATTCATATATTTACTTTTTAATTATTTCTCTTTAGGAATCAAATAAAAATCATTATATAATTCATCTAAATGTTCATCAGTCCAAATGGGAGATTGTGTTTCGTCTACGGATTGTTGATACCAATCAGTAAGATATCCTCGGCTAACACACTCAGATTCTTTTGTATCAACCAAATTCCAAAAATTTTTATGTACTGCTTCCATAATTTCAGGCGGACAATCCTTTTGATTCTTAACAATATCTTGCAACCAACTCACTTCTAATAAGTCTGATGACTGAGATTTGTTATCAAAATAAAGAAGTGTAGGATTGTCTTTTTTGACATTAGTAATCTCTATAATCTGATCTTTAGTTAAATTAATTTTGGTTGTCTGCTCAAGAATATCACGAAACCTTTTAGCATCAAATCCATGAGTAATGATATGATGACCATGTGCAGTAGGAATACGAGCAATTATATTGTCATACATATCTGCATCAGGATTCTTCATAGGATATGCAGAACGACACTTGCAAATTATATTACAAATGGTCTCAACATCTTCTAGACTAAGATCGTCAATATCAACAATCCATTTCTTCTTAATACCAATCTTAGGTGTTACACCACAGACATGATCATATATACGATGTCCTTGCGAACATCTGTCTTCACGAACTAAATCAATATATGCCTTGGTGGCGGTAAGTGCAACCTCTCTTGCATTTCTTACATTAAGATTGATATATGCCCGAGCATTGTTTTGCTTACATAACTGAATTATTGCTTCTTTACGTTTATCAAAATCTTCAAGACTTCTGATATAATAAGTCTTAATAGTACGATAGCCATTATTTGAAGAAGGAACCAGGTTGCCGTCTTTCTTGCGCTGAATTATCTGCAAGAAATAGAAATCATCTTTATCATCAAATGTAAGAAGATTCTTGATTACATAAAAATTGTTGATTGTCATATTTCTACTGTTTAATGTTGGTTAATGGTTAAAGTTAAAATATCACCTACTTTATATTTTTCTGGTTCATCCCAAAACACATATTTTTCATTAATAAAATTTTTATCTTTTTTAAGAAAGAAACAAGTTTCTACTGTATACTTCCATAATGATTTTCGTATGCGTTCATCTTCATATTGAGTAAAACCATCTTCAATTTTTATGACACTAAATTCTATTGGAATTATTTCATTTTTATAACCACGTTTGAATCTGTTTGTATTAAAATATCGTACATTTTTTGTGAATAAAGCATAAATGACAGCTGTGATTAAAAATCCTAAAAGTATTCCTCCAAAAAATACACAAATTTTTTCTTCCATGATTAAATGCAATTTAAATGATTGTAAATAATTGTATATCTAATATACAAATATTATTAAGAAAATTAAAAAATATACAACAAAAATAATTGTATTTAACAATCTTTAATTATTTTAAGTCAAACAGCTCTTCTCGTGTATAATTCCAACCGCTATCTGTATCTCTACAAATTATTCTGAACAAATCCTCTGGTTCAGTTTCCTTGATTTGCTCCAATAATTTGTCTTTCAATTTTGCTAATCGTTCCTTTGTAAAATACTGACGTTCAACTTCACGCTCATCGCCGTATAAGTCATTATGGTCAACATATTTTTCAGATGTTTCATAATCAACAGGAACATTTATGTAATCCATTTCTATATTAATTACTGGGTCAAATGTGTATACCCTGTTATTTACATATTCTTTATTTATTGTTAAATTCTCCATATTGACTAATTTATGAATTTTTATGAATCAATTTCTATCTCATCAATCACCCTATACCGTCTAGGACGAACATTAGGATAATTGTCTTTTATTTCTTTTAATCTTGCTCTTGCTGTTTCAACACGAAAATACTCTATGGTATCATAATTCCACCACCCAAACCAATGTTTCTTTTGAATAAGGTAATATCTACCATCTATCCATTTTTCTTTAATTCTGAATCTTACCGGTTTATTTTTCATTATTCATCTATCAAATTGTTCAAAAATACTTTCTATATTTTTAATGAATTTAAGCTCTTGTTGCTCTAAGCAATCAAGTAGTGTTTGTAATGTCATATCACCTCCATAATACGGTATAAGCTCATTTTTTACCATCTGAATCTTATTTCTTGTTTGATTAAGCAACGTATCATTTTCGTAAAACTCACGTTTAATTTCTGTGCTTCTTTTCATGATTCTGAATTATTTTTTGTTTCATCATTACACATAAATTCTTTTGCGAATGCCGTAGTAATCTCACTAAATTGTTTACCAGAAATATATTCTTTAGGAGCTAAAAATTGCACCAACCAATCAAAATGTTCATTAGTTTCTTTATCTATTTGATCTTTTATTATACCTTTAAGATAATATAATGTAACAAAGATGCCGATTAAGATACCCATACATAGAACAATCATAAATATAAGAGTTTCAATCATATCTTTAATAAATTTCTTTAATAAGTTTAATCTTCTTTATCAAATTTACCGTATGTAGCTATTGTTTTAACTAACTCTTCTGTAGGGTCCGCATAATATACATCACTATGTAAAATAATACCATCTGATTCAGCCAGGATAAACCTGATTGGATTACGGTGTTCTCCGTAACCAATTCTCACCTCGACATTATCATCGAGGCATTCGAGTATTTGTCTTAATTTTTTGACAGTCATAATTCTTTTATTTTAATATGGTGTTTTATCTTCATAATAATCACAAATTATTTCTTCAAACCCTTCAAGGATGTCTTCTTCCTCAATTAAAGGATTTCCTTCATACTTCTCATATATCTTATCGCACTCTTCTCTAATACGTGCGATAACATCCTCTATTGTAATGTTTGTATATTTACTCATAGTTTTATTTCTCCATTTTTTCTTTCTGTTAATAATTCTGAAACCATGGCAAAAAGTTTTTACTTAAATGTTTCATTCCTTGTTCTAATGATCGGTCAATTGCACCTGTAAAATCTGTTTCACCAGGTCTTACATCATACAACTCTGCAAAATTAATATCAAATGTCCGATTGGTTTCCTCTTGTGTCATATCTTAATCTTATTGTTTTTCTTTGGAGCAATCATTCCACCACAAATACACCACCCACCGGGTACATTGACAAACATACTATTGTTCTTTCTCATAATTCTTAATTTTCAGTTTTTACTATTTAAATTATATATCTATATATAGTTATGTTTAAGTATAAATTCAATTTTTAAGTGTTAATTAAAATTAATTTAAAGATCATTATGAATTAAATCGTCAACTCATCAGGAATTAAATCATCAACATATGCCCAATATTCAAAGAATGGTTTTTCAATATTATCCCAAATATTGCCATTACTATCCTCGAATGAACCATCTTTATTGACTTTGCAAAGTTCCGTGTTCCATCCATCATACCAAAATATGCATAATGCATAATGAATATAATTGGACTCAATTTGACGGGTAGGTTTTTCATTACCCTTATGCCATAGATCTTTTAATCCATTAATAGAACTTCTTAGCTGATTGGTTGAATTTAATAGTTCTTTAAACTGTTTCTCATTCATTTTAGCTAATTCTTTATATGCATTGTTTTCTTCTCGAAGATGCTCAATGGTTTTTACCATTGCTCTTATTTCATCTTCAGTATATGGAATTTTTTCTTGTTCAATCATGACTTATTTATTATTTATATTTTTCGTTAATTTCATCTTGACTATTTACATTAACTGTTTAAATTTACTGTTTAAATTCATTATTTAAATAATCTTCAATAAGTTCATTTAAGTCTGTGCCTCCATTATAGAATAAACATGTAAATGATACTTCATCATTATCCTCTTTTTGAAATTCTATCATTAAATCGTCTGGATCTGATTCAATATGCTCAATAAATTCAATCATTGCATGCTCATCTGAGTTTTTAATATGTATGATTGTATAGAATTCATCATCAATATACCATCCACCATATTTAGAGATTGAAAGCTTGTCAGATAAGTTATTATCTTCTACATACTTCTTGATTTCTGCATTATTCTTTGCAACGATTTTAAATTTACCTGTATGTAATTCTGTATAACTCATAAATTTATTTATTTATTTCAAAACTTTATTTTACTTTTACACTTGAAGCAGCTTCACGATTAAGGTTGAAAGCATGTTCCATACCTGCCTTAAATATTTCTTCAGCAGTATGTGGACATCGCCCATTATCATCAAGCATTCCCATAATTTTAATCCCCATAATTTATAATTTTTTTAAGTTATTAATTAATTTCTTCAAACTCACAATCCTCAGCAATTTCCTTCATCCTTGGATATTTCTTACGAAGATTTTTCTCAATTTCACATGTTTTGTCATTGATAGCATCTTGTAATTGTTTATCTGAATCTTTAATCTTTTTGTCTAACCAATCATTGATAGGCTTGCCTAAAATAATGATAAACAATAGAGTAAAAACTATAATCGCTGTAATAATTAATGTGCCCATAATTTTAATGTATTCATAATCTTAATTTTTATTTTTAAATTTATAATTTTTTAGTTTCATAATCTTTAATAAAATTTTCCACCGGATTATCAAAATATCCCCAAGATACTAATATGCCGTTTATTGATATGTTACTTCTCATATTAGTGAACTGTAATAAATTATATACGTATTCTTTAAGTGTCATATTCTTATATACTTAATAATCGTTCAACATCTTTATCTGTGTGTCCATCCCATTCTGGAGCAGTTTCTAATTCTTTACACTTAAACATATCCCAATATTCATCTTCATAATGATATGTGTATTGTCCTTCTGGAGTATCAATTCCGACAATGAACCATCCTCCACCAAAACATAGTTCTCCATCTTCATGCCTATGTGACTTCCAACTGATTTCTGGATGGCTGTTAACTATCACTGCAAATAATACAAGTCTCTGAAAATATAGTGACTTATAGGTGTGATACCCATCTGACAACTCCTCTATATCATTAATGACATCAAGCTGCTTAATAATCATTTCTTTATCTTCTTGTTTCATAACTTATGTTTATAATAAATTTTCTAATAAATCTTTTCTAAGTTCCTTTGAACGCTTCTTAAAATAGCCATAATATTTGGGGTCATCTTTATCCTCGCTGATGTTTAATTTTTTTAAATCCATATCACCAAAGAAATATGCACTATGTAAGGCTTCTGAAATTATGTCAACAAACAGACTTGAATTGATTCGCTGTTTGATAATCTCTAATGCATCATTGAAACCAGCTTCATAGAATTTTTCTGGAACAGTATGATACATATATCCTTCATCATCATATAAGCTATCAGAATTTAGAAAATATTGATAATAATTCTTGAATGTTAATTTTCTTATATCATTTAAATCTTTCATAATATTTAAAATTTATATGTTAAATTCAATGTTATACCCTTCTTATGATACATAATGTTTGATGTTAATACGTCCTTTTTGTTCAATATCACATTTCCAAATTCATTGAATGGATCTATTAGCCAACATAATGTCTTACCAAAAAATCTGCTGCCCATGACATCATAATTTCTCATCAATATCTTTTTCTTTGTCGCATGAAAACCTTCACCAATCAGACTGCCTACACATGGTGTTATTATAAGATCTTGTAATGATGGTTTTTCGTTAAACGCTTCTATTCCATATTCCCATAAAACATTACTGACAAAGACACAATATATGAAACTTTGCCACCAATTACAACCTGCTCCTCGTGCTGCATTATAATATACTGCACCTGCATAAGGATGAAGTATATAATTGAAGACAAATCTATCCTTATCTATTACAGGTCCAGCCTTGACATTGTTCTTATATCTTGTGAATAATGGAGTGTTCTTTCTTTCTGATGTATTCCATGCTGTAACATTTTCTGGTAGCCACTCAAGAACCATGAGCATAGTAACTCCACCACCAACAAACATCCCAGTATGCAGACCTAATCTATCCCATTGTATCTTTTGTGATGACTCAACGTGAATTGAATCATTCATAACAGAATCTAGTTCATTACATACATTAAAGTTCGTTTCAATGTTCGATTCAATGTTCGTTCCTGAACATATTAAAAAACAACTTAACAATATGTAAAATATAATTTGTCTCATCAATCAAACTTCATTTGAATTCATTTGAATACATCTAATTTTGTTATTGCCTCTGGAGGAATGCTATTATATACATATACGGAATTTTCTTCTTCCATCATATCATCTTTATAAAACGTTATATTCTTAGATATTTTATTCATATCAATTTTAAATATTGCCACATTTTTGAACAAAAACGTATTGACAACTTTCATACAAAATTTATAAGGTTCATCAAGAATAACCCTATTCTTATCAAGAACATTTATTGCAGAATATAAGTATATGCGCCTTGGAAAATATCTATATGTTGAATCCTTTATTCGTAATCCATTTCTTAATATTGATTCTGAATTCTTTTCAAGTGTAAAGTGATACAATATTCCTTTATTCTTATTATACACCATATCTGACATATCATGAGCATATGTTGGACATATATATGCAAAACCAATGTCATTACTAGGTTGTGACACATAATAACCAAACCACCCAACTAAATTTTTAAAATACTCGTCATCAAAATCAAATTCATCCTTGAAATCTATTGAGAATGCTAACTGATTATAATCTTCAGAATTATCAGTATTCTTATTCTCAAATTTTATATCATATTTCTTACCATATATATCCAATATTTTTTTCTGAAGTTTTTTGTAGTTATGAGAATTTAATGTTTCAAGTATAATATCCTTAGTAATATCAATATCATTTGCATCAATATCCTCACACAAAAAATCTCTTATGTCAGATAAATATTCTTCATATATTGCAGATTTTGAATGCTTCTTTATATAATCGTTGAGTGTTCTCATAAAAATTATTTATTATTTTTCTTCTTTTCATTTTCTTCCTTGAACGATATCCCTTTCATAAATCCATCAAGCCAAGCATTATATACACAACTGAAGAGACCTTGCGCAATCTTACCATGATATACCTCTTCCATCTCCTTGACATAGTCATGTGCCATATCACTTAAATTTCCTGACTCGGGCCACTGAATTGGATCTGAATAATTGAATTCATCATCCTCAAAATAACTCTTGTCAATATACTCACCAATGCCAACATCAAATACCACATAATAATGTAAAGATGTCGTTGCTTCTTCTAGAATATCTAACTCTTCGCCTTTTTTGTGGTGTTCGATGTGTCCGCTTCCATATTCAACAGTCAAATCTTCTTTAAGTTTTTTCTTTATCAAATGCATAACTAAATTACATTATAAAATAAATATGTTTGGGTATTCATTCATAAGATCTATCACTACCTGTACTGCTTCCTCGGATTCAAACCGTGAGATCTTACTATATGGAAACTTCTCTCGCTCTACAATCTCTTGCGGATATAGAATAGTCTTGATGAAATCTGGACATAAGGTTGGTTTTAGTCCTGTCTCTCTACCCTTAAGAATAGCATTTACATTATACTCTATATCATGATGTAGGCATAATCCGTTGTTTGGAAACTTCACAAAAAACTTAAGGGTACCTATTGGAATTCCCAAGAAATATACTTTTCGGATATACTCCATAAGGTGATACTTGGTCTCATTGGTCTTTATGAGGTCTCCCTTCCAATTGTACTCTCTCTTATAAATCGTCTTAGTGACTGGTTGTAACTTTGATTTGATATTAATTATCTTCATGATCTTCTTTCAAAACTATTTCTGAATCACCATTGCGATCTATGTTTACTGTAAACTTGATATCTTCTATCTTTGTATACTTAACTCCATTCTCGTAAGCAATACATACTGGCATATCGCCAAGCTGTGCTACATTCTTTGTTAAGAACTCTATTAACTCGCATGCCGTCATTTCTTCTTTGTCTTCTTTTTATTTTCATTATTTGAAGTTTCATCAGGAATCAAATGTAACACGTCATATTCAAATGGATAGAATGTGAAATGAACTTTACCTGTGACTACACGAGAACAATATATATTACCATCCTCTGTGATCTTTTCAACTGTCCAAATTCTTCCAGTATCAGTTCCATCATCCCACTGGATCTGGTCACCTGGCTTAATAGTATTAATGTCTATCATAATCTTAATTTATGTATATATATTTATATTACTGTAAAAATATTTTTCTCATGTGTAACTTCTAATCCATGTTCGTTGAGCCACTTCTCAATCTCTTTGAAGTGACCTCCTGAATGACCAATGTGCCACTTATAGTTCTCTCCATCTGTGACATCATCGTCATATTCTTTATAATCATATAGTGTGAATCCTACTTCACCGGAAATTGTTATATGCCACTCTTTTTGTGTCTTATAATCTCCACTTACTGTATTGGGGTCTCCTAACTTGTCTACTAATTCTTGATAGGATGCATATAGATAATTGCCCCAATAACTTGTTTCTGAAAATATATCTTTCATAATCTTAGAATGATGAATATTCGGTAACCAATTTGTCCATTTCTTCACTATAATCTTCGTTCTTTGAGTTAATATGCTTCTCAAAGTATTCGATACACAAGTTAAGATCGTTCATAACTCCAGTGTCACTCATCTTTTTCTCAATCTCATTGGCTGCGTCATTTCGTGTCTGAACGTCATCAAACACCATGTTACCGACATAGATGTCACCGTCTCTTGTAAAGATGTTGAATCCGTAAACTGTCATGATCTTATTTATTATAAAATTTCAACAAA
>Ga0247611_10004944_pt1 | contig 18105 bp, 5 predicted proteins | sample 177DNAGHGhighgp2_FD_192422 | JGI IMG/M metagenome (GOLD analysis project Ga0247611, IMG submission 192422) | Sheep rumen microbial communities from Palmerston North, Manawatu-Wanganui, New Zealand - 1770 DNA GHGhigh gp2 | ecosystem: Host-associated > Mammals > Digestive system > Stomach > Rumen ... | reverse complement strand
CACTATATAGCCGTCATAACCTCGTTCTTCAGCATATTTCTCTATCTCTCTAGTAGAAACTATTTCACCATTAAAAGATATTTTATCCCAATAACTTCCTCCAGCATCAACAATTAAAGGATTTTTTAACGACATAAACAAAGATTCTACATGACCTTTAATTTTACGTTTATAAAATTCTTCAATGTTTCTAGGATACCTATCTTCTGAATAAGCTTCTGCTATTTCATTGAATTCAGTTTTTGGTATATTTTTATAATCAACACCAATTAGCACATTACTTCCATTATGTTCAACTATTTGTGCATATTGTGGATAGTTACGACCTACAAATTCCTCAAATTCGTTTATAAGACTTTCATTTGCAAACGGATCTTTAGGATACTCTCGTTCTAAAATGCTCAGTGCTCGTTCATAAGCACCTTCTCTAGATAAACCGTAATCTTCTTCTCTAACTTCAAAATTATCTAATTCATGATACATTTGATATTCACTAAAGTAATAACTTTTAGCCATTTCGTAATAATCTGTTGTATAAATAGCATATGAATTATCAAATACATCAAAATTATATTCAGTACCATGATATACAACTAAAGGTTCTTCATTTTCATCAAGAACTGCTGGTATTTCACGATTAGTCCAATCACCAAACCATTTTTTAAATGCTTCAGTTCTAACTTGTAGCCATTGTCTTTCATTAAGATTTGTAGGATTACCATTAGGGGCTTTCATAAAAGTTCCATTAGCAATAGCTTCAGCTTTTATCTGATTCATTTCGTCAGTATAATCATTTTCATCTTCGATTTCACTAAGTTCTCCTAAATCATCTAAATCTTCTTCACCGTCAGAAGTAAATTCACGACTACTAACGTCTATACTAGGAGCTTCTTCTGCTTCTGGTTGCGGTGTAACAACTTCTTCGTCAGTATTCTTTTCAGTTTCGTTTGAAGTAGGTTCTTCTGTATTACTACTTTCTTCTTCAAACGGAATTGTAAGTTGTACACCACCAGTATTTGTTTTCGACTTCGCTTCTTTTCTTTGTTGCGATACATTTTCAATCTTTGCAAAAATTTTATACTCTTTTTCAAGAAGAGAACCTTTATTAATTTTTAAATCAAAAATCTTAGCAATAGCTGCAAGAATTCTTTGAAGAAGACTCTTTGACCTAGTACTACCAATTTTTTGTTTGGTAATCTTTTTACCATCAGCTGAAATGCTATTAAGACGCTCAATAAGTCCAGGTCGTGTTAAACTTTCAACTAGAAATTCTTCAAGACCTTTTTCATTTATAGTTCCATCGTCGTTATGATAAGCTCTTTTACCAGTTTTCGGATCTCTATCATTTTCATATTCGAAATTGCGAAGCCATTCATCTACATTGTCTTTATTATTAGCTTTAACAAAATCATCAAAAATAGTACGAAGTTCGTTAAATAATTCAGTACGTTTTGCTTTAGATAATGTAGCTAACTTTTTGTGAACACCTTCGTGAACAAGATGTCTAAATGCTTCTTCATGACTAGCAATATTATCTTCATTGAGCTTATCAATCAACTTCTGAGTAACAATAATACTACCAGCTGGAATCTTTCTACCGTTAATTTCAGTATTAACTTTTATGTGAGCAGCAATAGCATTTTTATACTCTGGTACAAAGATAATATTATTCAACAATATATCTCTAAGTAACCTACTATTTTTAAGTAATTTTAACCTTGTACCACTAAGAATTAATTCACTAAGGTCTTTATCAATAGTGGCAGATGAACCTCTAGCTTGAATAAGGTCTTTAACTTTATCTCCTTTATTAGTAACAGGAGTATTCTCATCATCCCTTTCTACGGGGGGAGTTTCAGGGTTTATACTATTCCATTCTTGTTCAGTTGTAAAAGTAATATTAATAGAATCAAATCTATCAGTTGAATCAACTGCTTTATCCATTACTACACCATCACCAAAGCTCCTATGGAAATTAGTTTTACCATCAACAGTTTTAGTCGCAACATTAAGAATACCTTGATTAAGTACAAAGTCTCTATAAGAATTAAATGTATGTGCAGTTCCATCTTTACCTATTTTTATAGTAAATTTACCATCTCCTGAACGTGAAGCAAATCCTGCAAGATTAGTAGAACCACTTACATGACTAAACTCTATATTGAACGTTATAGCTTGTTCAAGTATACTTTTAAGTTGTGTCTTTATTTTATCTCGTTTTTCTTTAGTTTTTACACTAACAGGTCGGTCTTTACCTATTCTTATATAAGAAACTTTATGTTTTCTTCCTTGACCATCAGTACCTTCATCAAACAAAAGTATATTTTTCCAAACGCCATTGTCTTGATATGCAATGTTTAAGCCAGAAAAACCATTTGTAAGTCTAGTTACTTTAAGTCCTTTAAATAGGGGATTATTAGATGATATTTTATTTCTATCACGCATTGGGTCAACAAGTTGATTAAGAAATCTTTCAATTTCATCAACTGGCATATTTACATTATTACCCCAAGCATCCAATAGCCTATTAAATTCTTTAAATACATCACCTACAATAGCTTTAGCTTCATCTCCTAAAGTATCCGAACCTAACGATTGAGGATAAGCAGGAAATAGAGCAGGTGCACCTTGGTCTCTAGGAATTAAAATTCTAGTAGAACCAGGAGTAATGTTAGGATTTCTTATTTCACTGCCATCACTTACATAACTAGTAGGAACATCAGTAATACTTGCTACAAGAATCTGTACAGAATCTTTATGCAAAGAACCTATACAATTAGGATCATTACAAGCTAGTGTTTCTCCTTGAGTAATTCTCGGCCCACCTTTAAATATATGGTCAATTCTTACAGCAGTTTGATTTGTATCAATAAGCCTATGAGCTATTGCAAATCCTTCACGTAAACTATCAAACCAATTATTAATACTTTTTTGTTGATTATCTCTAATTACTTCTGCAAGTTCGTCAGCAGTAAGACCACTTTTTGCAAGAAAATCTCTTCTAACATTAAAAGGATGTCTATATACACTAAGTAAGTATTTACCTAATTTAATACAATCTTTGTCGTCATTTATATCAGCTTCAACATAATCAGATAAAGGTATAACGTCATTAATAGATTTGATTAAATTTACAAGAGCTTTATCTTTTTCTTCACCATTTTTCTGAAATACTAAAGCATTTAGCTTTTTAAGTATTGGTTCTAATTTAGCTTCATTGTCAGGATTAATCATAATCCTACTAAACAGCGTTTGAAGCTTTCCTATAGTACCATCGTTATCTGTAGGAACATCAACTTGCCAACCAGAATGAATAATTCTATAAGCACCTCCTTCTATTCTAGGTGCAGCGATATTACCTATAACAGTATCATCTACTACAAACTTAATACCATAATCAGATTGTTGTATTTCAACTTCATCTCCTGGTTTAAGAGAATAGATTACATCAAGAATTTGAGATACTTTTTCTTGTTTTTGCTCATCAGTTAGTTCCTTATTATTTAATATACTGTTAACAACATTTCTAACAGCAAGACGCCTACCATCTTTAGGATTGTCTATATTAAATCTTTCCTCAGTACTTCTAGTAGCATTATGTACTATCGACTGCTTTTTAGCTACAACTTGCTTAACTCCTCCTTGCATAATAGCATATGGCTTAGTCTTTCCTTGTATAATAGCATGTTTATTACTTGTATCAATATAATCGACAAATCTATCAAACAATATATTACCAAGCTCAGTACCACCAGCTACGTCATTAGCATATCTAAGAAGACTTTCAAGGTTAATCCATTTAACTCCATTAGAGTCCTCATCTACATATGCTCTTTTTACAAAGTTATCAAGAATAGCTTTAAATGCAGCATCTAATTTAGCAATACCTTCATCTACTGCCGCTCCAGGTCTATCAAAAATAGCACTAGTTTGAGCAAAATCAGCAATAGCTTGGAACTCTAAATCACGACTTTTAGCTTTACGTTTAAGTAATGCGGTAGCTATTTTTAAAGCACTTTCGTAATCACTATCAGGAAGTTTATCTTTATAAGCAGTTTCTATTTCTTTAACAAAAGCTTCTTCGCTAATTACTCCATCAGATTTATGTGCATTAATATAAAGTAACGCTGCTTCTGTTATTTTACCTTTCAGTTCTTCTATATTTCTGTCTATATCGGAATAAGTATTTCCTTCAAATCCCATATCTACTTCTGAAGGTGCAGTAGCATTTTCAAAAATTTCTGCTGGAGCTTCACCTTCAGGGTCAGGCTTAACAGCTTCAACTCCAGGTTCCTCCCCCGTAGAAGAGATTGGTGCATCGGTTCCTTCACCTGCTTCTTCATCTCCAGTTTCTTCTGAAGTATCTTCAGGATTTTTAATTTCACCAGCTCTAAAATCGACCACGTTACCATCATCATCAATTACGATTTGAGGATTTCTAGTTATTGTTCCTCCATCTATAACTGATTGTTTGATATTAAATAAATTTCCAGATGTTGTAACTTTAAAAGGATTAGAACTTGGATACTTTTCTAAATCTCCTTTATAATCCAATTCGTAAGTATTGGCTTGACTCTCTACTGGTTTCAATGACACATCATGCTTATGAGTAGTATCATTATTAGGACCAAATTGTTCAAGTTTAATAACATTACCGTCATCATCTAGAGTAACAAGCGCACGACTTTCGGGCAATGCCATTCCGTTAGTATTGGTTGTAAAATCTATTTTTTCGGTGCTAGCAGGCTCGCTACTCTCTTTAGGTGCTGAAGGTGATGAAGTGGTAGGCTGGCTTGTTTGAGAGGCTGAGGGCTGATTTTGATTTATTGAAGAATTTTCGCTTGTATCGTCTTCAGCTTCAGATGTTGCAACTTCCTCTGCTTTTCTATCAAGTATAGATAAATCTACTTCTTCAAATTCATCTAATTCACTTCTATAAACTGCATCTTTTACCATTTCAGGTAATAGAACATTTATAGGACTAGTGTTTTCACCTTGACCTGTAACACGTTTTGTGTTAAGAGCTAACATAGCCATTATGTCATCATATATAGCCATATCTTCAGATGAAAGATTATTCTTTAAAAATTCTCTAGCACCTTCTCTTAATGTGCCATAAGCTAATTGTTCTGAAATGTCACCTAGTTCATCATGATATTTTTTAGCGATAGCTTTTAGTTTTTCATTAGCATGTTCAATAGTAGCTGCACGCATGATGTTCATATGATTATGTTTATCATGTGCAAGTTTTATAATACTATCTCTATCTTTAGCTACATGTTGTAATGAAACATTTCTTGCAATCTCATTGTGAGTAATTTGAGCATAACTGTCAAGAAGCCTAGAACTAAGTTTATCTAGACTTTCAATAGCATTGTTTTCACCAAATGCTTTACCTAGATTTTCATTAAATATATCGGCTTGTCTAGCAGCAGCTTGAAAATCCATAAGGCTAAAATTCTCAAAACCAGCATTTGGCATAGCTGCAACTAAGGCACTTCTATTAGTTTCCCATTCTTCATCTGTAGAATTAAAGGCATTAACGATTGCTGCATCTAAGTTACGATATTTTTGACTATTAATATTCATTCTATAACCTTCGTTACCATCACTTTCTGTTGCGGCTACAGCTCTCATTGCTGTTATAACTTTAGCAGCTTTAATTGCTTTTTGACCTACTTCATCATTAGGAGAAACTTGTTCACCATAAAGCATTTCACTAAGAACTTGCTTTCTCATTTCAAGTTGACGAAGAGCATTTTGCCCAGTTATGGTGCGAAGGTCTGCATTTTTTTCTCCTCGACCTTGAGCTATAGTTTTCTTTGCAGCATCTATTTCAGACTGAATTTCTCCTAATTGTTTAGCAAGAATAAAGGATCTAATAGAAGCTTTATAATCTATGCCACTTTTTTCTATTTCTTCTTTCAATCTTTCTTCTTCTGATGCTATTCCTGGTTGATATGCATCAATATTTTTCTGAAAACGCTCAGCTTCAAGTTGATACTTAGTATTCTCAGCAGCAATAATCTGAAAATATTCAATAGGAATATCTTCTAAGTTTGCACCAGTAGCTTCATCTACACCACGCATAGCATTGCCGATAGCACGAAGATTGGCATTATAAAGATTCTCAAGTCTATCACCAAGTTCTTTAGCTCTATCTTGCATTTCATCTGCTTGTTCTTGTGTTACAACACCAGCATCTACTAATGCTTTTTTAACTTCATTAGATTCAAGATATTCTCTGGTAATATCCCAATTACCAACAGTCATAGCATTAAACAAAAGATTTGTAATTCTTTTATCATAAGCTTTTTGCCTAGAGATTTCTTGCTCTTCGGGTGTAGTTAAATCTGCATTTACAGCTCCCTTTTTAGCCCAAGGGTCTTTTTTATTTTCTATAGACTCAAGTTCTTGTTTTAATTGAGTGTCTGCTATAGCTCTAGCTTCTATATTGTTTCTTCTAGCTCTAATTTCAGGAGATTCAAAAGCATCACTCCAAGAAGTATTTTGAATTTTTTCCTTAGTTTTTTCATCTTCAGCGTGACGTTTTTTATTACTTTTAGCTTTAATCGCTCTTTCTGCATTTGCTAATGCACTACCAGCACCTTGAAATACTACGCCACCCATAACTCCCCAAAATGCAGATTCATAAAGTTGTGGGGCCATCATATATTCTCTAAGAGCGTCATCCCAAAAATCACGTTCATCTTCTGTTCCTAAAAGTACATGGCCATAGTGATATCCTTCTTCTTGTGCAATATAGTTTATGGCTTCTTCTACACCTTCACTAGCTTCTGCCATAAAAGTTTGCTTTGCACCCCAAGAATAATCTTTTATTTTCTCCCAACCTTTAGCCCATTTAGAACGCTTGTCAAGAATAGCTTTTATTTCATCTTTACTTTTACCAGCATAACGAATAGAATTAAGATGGTCACGTCTTATGCTAGCACGCATAGGAGCGTTTTTAAGAGCTTTAAGATTCTTAAGACCATAAAGTTGATAAACATCAAACACACCATTCCAAAGGTCATCTCTAAAAGTAGTATCTGCTCCTTTTTTAGCAAGTCGTCTTGTAACTGCCATTCTATCAGAAGTATCAACACCTTGGAGTACATCAGAGTTTCTTTGAACAAGAGCTTGATAATCGTCTTCGCTCATATCTTTTATACCTTGTACCCCTTGGTCTCTATTTCCTTCCCACATTTCAGGAAGTAAATCATTATAAACTTGATTGGCTTCTTGATAGTTTTCCATTATACGACTAGTAAAACCATTGAGACCAAATTCAAACATTCTATTTGCAGCATCAATAGTATTTTTATTATTTGCCCATTGACGAACTTTCTGCAATCGGTTAAGTTCTTGTCCAGCATCTACTGCTTTATCAAGTTTATCAATTTTAGTTAAAAACTTTCTAGCAGATGATACTCCTTTTCCAAGCCTTAAGGCTTTACCTGCGTATCCTACAGCTTTAGTAAGTCCAGTAGAAGGAATAAGAAGAGTAAGAGAAGAAGCAATACTTGGCATATTACTCATCCACCAACCCCAATCAAGCAAACCTCCATTACTAATATCAGTTTCTGGTGCTACATGAACTGGAGCATAAGCTTCAAATTCTTCTTGCCACTGTTTTAATTTTTCACTAGCAGGACTAGTATAATCGTTTTCTTGACGTGTAGCTAAATTATATATACCGTCAAATAGGTCTGTGATACCCCTAAGAGTACCAAGACCTATTTCACTTACTATTGTTTGAGCTACAGCATTTTTAGTTTTATCAAAATTGGATTGAGCTTCAGCTAATTGTCTATCTAATTCTGGTTCTTTATAACTAAAATTAATTCCATATTGTCTATATTTATCTGCTATCTTTGCATCTACTGCATTTTCTTCCATCATACCTTTTAATGCAAAGTTTATAACTTCATCGTTATCAGCATAATTATCTGGAACTTTTATAGTAGGAGGCTCAATATTCTTCTTTGATTTTCTATTGTATTTAGGATTAGGAACTTCTGTTGTCCCATCACCTTTAATTATATCATATATATTCATAATGTTTATCTTTTAGGTTTAGCAGCCATTATTCTATCATATAAATAATATATTTTTTGAAGTTTATTATAAACATCGAAATGAATATTATCTTCATCTATTTTGTGGTTGAATATATCTTCTACGTCCTTAGGATTTCGTAAATCATATATTCTACCATTAAAATCAGCAATAGGAATACCAGGAAATAATTCATCAGCACCTTTTAATGCTATTTGTTTAGCTTTATTATCATATAAGTCCTCTGCAACAAAATCACCTTTTTTATTCATAAAAGCAAACTTTAAACTTCTAGTACTAGTTTCAAGAATCATACTTTCATTCATTAACTTATATGCATCTTCTTTATTAATATCTTCAATTTCTTTATTAATGGTTTTATGAATAAATCTAGGATCGTTATTAGCATCTCTACCAGCATACATCAACTCTGAACCATCATATAACTGATAATCGTACTCATAATTAGTCATATCATTTAATTCTTGTGCTGCTCTAGTAGACGTATTTTTCTGTATAGCTTCTTGTGCTCTTTCTTGACCAATACCTGGAAAGAATATTTGAAGCCTATTATCTTGTAATTCAGCTTCAGCATCATTTCCTAATCCTAATTTATCTTTGTTTTTAGCAATTCCATGAATAGTAATTAAAGTGCCATACATACCATTCATAAACATGCCTGCTTCATCTATTCTATCTCTATTAGCACCAATTAGCTGAATAACTTTACTTTTATCAATTTGCTCTAAGGGTTCGATAGTTTCATCAGTCCATTCTTTATTATTATAATTACTCCATATTTCTTGGTCAGCAGTACCAGATTGTGCCAATAAATCTAATATAGCATCACCACCTAATTCTTTATAACGTCTATTAAATTCTGCTGTACTCATCTGATCTCCAGCAGCTCTTTTAATAGCTTGTAATTCTCTTATCGCATCATTACTATATGGAGATATAATACTAGAATATACTAGTTCTTTTTCAAATGAATTTTCAACAGCATCTTTTGCATCTTTTGCATCATGTATATGTTTCCAAAAATCATATAAATACTCATAACTATTTTGCTTAGTTATTTCATTGTATTTAGCTGGATTATTTGCATCTTTTTGTAATAATTTAATTTGAGGTTCTGTATTACCAATTGGTTTAAAAAGTCTACCATCTCTATTACTTCTTTGAAATTCAACTATGTCATACAACAGTTGATTACTCATTGGACTATTTTTATCAAATATCAATTCAGTTTTACCATCATGAGGACTAACTGTAACACCATGTTCCCTTAAATATGTGGCATTATAACCAGTCGCTTCATAAAAATTTTCTATAGTTTCTCTATTATCAGGATTTAACCAATCTATACCAAACAAAGTTTTTTTAGTAGGTTGAAATTCTATAGAAAATGTATCTGCATCATAATTTTTAGCTCCAGTAGCAAAAGAACCAATTTGATCAGTCCATTGACTTAGTTTAGCTTTTATTTCTCTAAACTTGTCAATATACGTATTACCTGTTATATTGTTTGTTCCACCAGGTTTAAATACGTTATCATAAAACGCAACCATATCTTCAGCTGGAGTGCCACTAATTTTAGAATATACAGCTTTACTTCTATATCCTTCTTTTTTTAACATATCCAAGCCTAACAAATAATCTTCTTGTTCCTCAACATCATTAGGCATATATTTAGATGCATATGCAACAGCTTCATCAAAACGTCTATTGTCAACTAAATAATTAAAATGATCTTCATCATATTCATATTTAGAAAAATCACCAACGCTTTTTGTAGCGTCAACTTCTTTATTGTTGCCATCATCTACAAAATAAGTATAATTGTTATATTTTATCTTCATCGTTTACCTAATTTACTATTAATTTTATTTTTTGCAGCATCAACATTTGATTTTCCACCTTTATCTTTGCCGTGAGGACCTGGTGCTGTCACATTAGAATCATTGCTAGAACTAGGATCTTTATCATCTCCATAAACACCACCATATCCTGCTGGCATCTTTGAGGCGTTTTTATCAGTAACGTGAGAATATTCGCTTGTTGTTCCACTAGTAGTCCAATTACGAACGGCACGCTTACCAAGGTCACTATGAAGAATGGTCCTGTAATAATAAGTTTTAAAATCTACAATACTATCATTATCCCACATTCTAGGAGACCTGCTTTCAATATCTTGTTTAAGATTTCTAATAGCTACATCATTCTTCCCATCTATATTTGAATCTTCTAATGTTTTAAGCTTATCTAATTGTTCTTGAAATTCATCCACTAGTACAGCAAATTGCTGACTCATTCTAGCACGACCGTCAGGAATAGCATCTATGATGGCATCCATATTATCCCAAAGTTCTTGAGGATCATTCCATTCATGTGTGAAAGACGAACCAGATGCATTAGTAGTTATACTAGTAGTTTCACCAGGATCACCACCTCTACTTCCAGTTTGTGTTGAACTTTGTCTAGTAGTGCTAGTTTTATGTACTTCAAGAAAATCTTTAGCTGCTTTTAAAACTTCTGCTTCTGAAAGGTCATCGTAAGGGATTAAGGTGTCATCGTTATAATCAGTACCACCAATAACTTTACCAGTAGCATCATCATAAATATTTTCGTAATGAAATTGATTATTTTTATGCCACCACTTTAAAGTATTTTTACCAATTTTACCTTCTTGAAACCTTTTATATACTGTTTCTTCAAGCTTACTTCTCGTAGTGTTAGCATTTATTCTAGCATTTAATTCTGGATTGTTTAATGTCTCTCCTGCTAATTCTACAGCTTTATTTATTGCAGTGGAAAAATCATAATTATCAACATAATTTTTTACTTTAGTTTTTTGCGCATTTGTGTAATCATCAAACCATTTTAAAGTTTCTGGATCTTGATGAAGTTTTGCTCTAAGTTGACTAAAGGTAGTATCCATAGCTCCAAGTTTTTCACTAGCTTCTTTTTCTCTTTGAGCAATAGTATCAAAAGAATGAGCAAGAATACTAGTATCGGCTGCTTGCGGTGTAAACGTAACAGCTTGAAAAGGAGTAGGATTAAACGCTACTGTTTGTAATGACATTCTAGGTTGTGTAGGCATAATCTTTTAAGAATAATATTGTCCAGTTATATGAGCACGTTCTCTTCTAGCTTCTGCTATTTGATCTGCAGTTGAATTAGGATTAGTTATAATAGCATCCAATCTACTAACTTCTGCATTACGTTCAGCAGGACTAGCATAATATTTTAGATAATTTAATTCACCAGCTCTAGTAGCGCTGATTCTAGCCATCATTAAATCGTTTCTTTGTTTAGCATCCATAGCAAGAGCATTGCCAAACGCTTGACCACTACCCGCAATAGCATTACCCCAAGATTGTCCAATTGTTTGAGCAGCAGTAGCTCTAGCACCAGCACCACCTAACATACCATCAGCAATAGCTTGTGCCCTACCAGTAATACGTTCGTTTGCAATATCGTTGTTATACTTAAGCAAATCAACGTAATGACCCATATAATCTCTACGAGCTTGAATATCCATTTCAGCATTTTTAGCAGCAGCTTCATTAATCATTTGAGTATTTTGAAGTCTTGCTTGAGCCTCACGATTATCTTTTTCAGCATAAGCTGCAGACCGTTGTTCTTCAGCAGCTGCATTAGCATTTGCCATTCTTGATAATCTAGCAGCACTACTAAGAGTTCCTGCATTTGTTGCTCTCATTAATCTTCTAAATTCTCTATTTGTATTTTCAAGTTGAGGATTTATATTATGATATACTGATTGCACAACAGGCATATAATGAGCACTAGCAAAATCTTCACGTTTAAGTGAACTCATATCAACACCTTGAAGTTTATCATAAGCACCAGCAAGTATCTCAGCACTATCAGTATAGGCTTTAGATAAATATTTGCTAGCACGATTAGCACCCCAAGATGTCAACCAAGCACCACCAAGATTGCCAAGTGTAGTAAGTCCAGCACCCCAAAGATTACCACTTATGCCACGAAGTCTATCTCTAAATGATTTATTAGTACCTGTTGCTGTACCACTAGATGGTGTACTATTGTATGTAATGGGTGAACTATAATTATAACCTGTAGAAGGGGTACTGTTGTTTGTCACTACCCCATTAGAAAAAACAGTACCATAACCAACATTTTGTCCTCCTAACATATACCAATTAGGGTCATAAATTCTAGTTCCATAGCCATATGCAGCTTTAACTCTACCACCTTTTTTAAGTTGACGTCTTGATAATACTACATTAATAGGAGCTAAATCAAATCCTATATTGTCAATAACAGGATAATCTGTAGGAATAATATAATTAGTAGATACACCAGCAGTGGCTTTATATCTATTCCTTCCTACGGGGGAGCTACCATTCTTATTGGCTTCTTGAAGTTGATATGCGTCTATAGGACTCATACCAGCATTAACAGCTTCAGCAGGATTAAACCCGTTAACACTATGTTTAGAAATGAAGAAACCAGCGTCAGGTGTTGTAAGTAAATATTCACCTTGACTACTGTTTTGATTACCTTCACCTTCTACTACTTGTCCATTTCCAAACTTAATTCCAACACCAGATTTACGTTTACCACTTTTAGTTTTGTGATAATGTTCGTGGTCATTGCCAATAATTTCGTAAAGGTCATATCCTTCAGGAGTAGTTCCGATAGGAATAACTCCACCCCCATCAGTTACACGGAAAGGAAGATTGCCAGCCCGTAAAGGAAATGATGCATCTCTAAGTCCTTTATTACTTCTTCTAACTTTACCACCTTTTTTAACTTGTATTCTACTAGCCATTCTTCTTTGTTCTGAATCAAGTGCTCCACTTTGCAGTTGAAGATTCATTTGCAAATCTCTTTGAATTTGACGATTAGCTTCATTTTCACTAGCAATAAATTGCTGAGATTGTTGTTGAAGCTGATTATTATTTTGATTAGTTTGTTCAATAGACTTTGCTTGCATCTGTGCACCTTGAATTTGAGCATTAGCTTGTTCTTTTGCGCTAGATGCCATTTGTCTAGCTTGTATACCCGCAGCGGCTAATGTTGCAGCAGCTGTAATACCAGCAGCAGCCATTTCACCAAATAAAGCTTTAGGTCTATTATTTCTTAATTTTCTCTTTTTCATACATTATAATTATTATCTACATAAAATGTAACATCTTCTAATTTAAAATTGGTATTTCTATGAAATACAAATCTTGCAACTATATATTTTCCATACACGAGAGTGTCATCTTGCCTAAAAGGTCTATCGCCAATTTGATTGTCACTCCTATGTAAAATATTTCTAAAGTAGTTAAACGACCATTTACCAAGATTATATCTAACTTGCTTATAACTATCAGGAAAAGGTTTTAACCTAAATTGATCATGTATATCTTCAAGAGCAATATCATTAGTTCTACCTGATATATCTACAGCAGCTGTAAGACAAGAATCTGTATAAATGGTTAGTTCATCACCTTTATATCTAAGTTCTATGGGATTATTAGTAAATGATTCTTCAGCCATATTTATGGTATTGTCAAATGCACGTACTTCATTACATACCCAACCGAGAACATTTAGAGTTTTAATAGATTCGTAATTACTATTAAAAATAATATCTACAATACAATCATAAATGTTATCGCTATTTACAATTCGTTTATGATTTGGATATAAAGTATCATCTATACTTAGGTCTAAATAGCCTCCAATAGTTGTTCCTATTTTGTAAATACTAGTTTGTCTATGCACAAAATAGCATTTAGTTTTAGTATTAAAAGCCCAAGTAAAAGAAAAATCATGTAAGCTAATAAAACTTTTAGCTACAAAGTCATAACTTAAAGTAGCAACTTTTCCATAACCAAATCTAATACATACAAATATTCTATTATTGTAATAATCGTCAGCTAAACAAATATCAGAGATATAACTTCGTTTTAATAATTTACTTATATCATCAGAAAGAACTTTCATTTGACCGTTTCCAGTATACATATAAATTCTTCCACTATCTTTATCCCAAAAAGTATATCCAAATTCTGAAAGTATTTGATGACGTTTGCTAGCTAAACCTGCATAACCAAATTCACTACCAAAAAGTTCTTGAATACCAGTGTCGAAAGGTTCAGATTCTTTCATTTGAACATCTTCACCACCTGTAGCTGTAAGTGAATTTTGTCCACTAAATTTATAAATAGAATCTTGAGTATGAACAAGTATATTATCACCTACTGCTACAAGATTGACAATGATACCTTTATCTGTAGGAACATTATAATAATCTGTAGCATTAAATCTAAATGTGTTGATTTTAGCTTCATCACCTTCAAGTCTAGAACTTCTAATAGTATTTTCAAATCGTGTTAAAACATTATCATCAGTATAAACTTCATATAATTTTCTAAGATATGTTTTATAAGTACCAGAAAATGAATATACTTCTGATAACTGACTACTATTTTGAACAGTTAGTAAAGTATAACTTTTTTTAACATTCTCATGTGTTTTAGTTACTATATTTGGAACAAAATCATTTGTCAGATATAAAAAGTTTAGATTAAAATTAGAATAAATAGTATAAGCTGTACTATCTGACAATAAACCCCAAATAACTTCATTATCTTCTACAGGTTTTAATTCTATACTAGAATTTTCATTTTGACCAGATGTTATAGTTTTTTTATATATCTCACTTCCAACAAAATAAAAATTATTAGCTATAGTTCGATTAGTCTTTTTGACTCTACAAAGATACCCGAGTAAATTTAAACCTTTATATTCATCATAAACATAATTTCCATCTGATACAGATGGCACTATGAAAGGAGTACATTTTGTAAGTTGAATGTATTTCTCATTAGCTTCATAACGCATTTTTGCAAAACCATACGTTATATCACCGTCTAATGGCTCTTCAAATATGCATTCACCAGCTCCACCAAATGTACCTAAATTCTCAGTATCATAACTTGCTCTATAATCAAATTTAACACCTCCTGGTTCAAAATTAATATCTGTTAGCCAAGGATATAGATTTAAATCTAATTCTAAGCAATGTCCATATTTATGTTGATATATATCAAAAACATGAGCTACTGTATTTTTAACATGAGCTATAGAGACAAAACAAGCTATATATGGAAACGGAAGATTTTGACTAAAAGTAAATTTTGGATAAATAGCAGGAAAATCATGTAAAGGAAGTTCGCCACTAGGTTCTGAAATAATAACAGGTTCTGTGTTAATTTTATAACCATTTGTTATTTCACCATTAGCATTAATTAAATGAAGATAGAAATTATAACCTTGATATGGTATAAGACTATATTCATTAGTTAATGTATATGATTTTATAATATCGCTTAGACTAGCATTAAATATTATTGATAATACTACTTTATAATAATCATTATTTTCTTTAAAATAGTAAGTAGTATTTATATAACCTATAGCATGATAGGAACTGTCACAAGATTGTCCAGTATTAGTATTTATACAGTATACAGTATTAACTATATAGTTTATTATATCATCAATATTATATGATTCTATAAGAACAGAATCAGAATTATTCCCTATAGTAAGTGCATATTTATTTAAACTTGTAGGAATTGTATCATGACCTTCATACTCAGGATCTAAATTAAGTTTTCTTTGTGTTCTATAACACTTAGTATTAATACCAAAATTAGTATCTTGAGTCCAATATTTACTATGTGGTACTAAAACTGTATCTTTTAACTTATTAAGTGATAAATTTACAATTTCTCTTACTGTTATAGTTTCTCCACCAGACCATTCGTCAGTAGTAGCTGGTTTTATGGCAGTTATATAATCTACGCCATTATCTGTTACTAATGTAATATCTCTACCAGATAACGTAGCTATATTATTATTTGGTTGTTCTACTATATCTATAGATACACTATTAGCAAACTCACCTATACTAGGATTAAAATCAGTTTCCTCATAATTACTAACATAAAGTTTATTCTTAAAACTTGTTAAATTACCTACATTATACAAGTTATAAGGACTTTCAAGCAACTCTTTAACATCTATTTCTTCTATAGCTTCTACGTCATAGTCGAAATAAATTATTTCAGTATCTAAACTGTAATGCTTATAAGCTCTACCATAATTTTCTTCATCATGAGAAAGAATAAATCCTAATTGAAAAGATTTAAATCCAGATACTTTGATTACATGTTCTACATTAAATACAAAACTAAAGTCAGAATCAACACTTTTATCAACATATGTAAATCCACCAAGATGAGTTCTTATTGATTTTTTAGCACCTGCAAAAAGTTCTTTACTAGCAGGAAACCAATTAGTATAAAAGTCTTTTCTTATTTCATATCTAATAAAAAATTGATATACACCAGCAGGAATAGGATGGCTATATTTATCTAGATATATAAGATTTATAAAAGGTACATTTGGTGTTTGAGTATAAATAGTTTCATCATCAGAACTATGCGCTTCAGTTAAGTTTATCGTCTTAAGAGGAACATGAATATTATCTCCTGATTCAGCTATAGTAAGCAAGGTGTCACCATTTAAATTTACTGTACAAACACCATCTATATCTCCACCAGAATAGCGCCAAGCTGTATGTAATTCTTTAAAGTTATCTCCATCAATAGCTTCTTCATCATATTCGATGATTTTACTAGGATTCTCACTTTGCTGGTCTGTATCACTATAAAGAAAAATATAAAATTTAGTATTATATGGAATAATTCCTACAATTTTATAACCATCAGGAAATGCAGTAGCAAGTTTATCTAAGCCATAATCAGCAGCAATGCCATTAGCATCAAGTCTTATATTTTTTGCAAATACAAGAGAATTATTATCTACCAATTGTGGAGTTTTATTTAGATTTAGTTTAGGAACTATTTGTGCCATAGTTTAATCTCTAGGTCTAAATGTACTATTATAAAAGAAATTATTCCAACCATCATTAGAACTATTAATCTCAGCCTTAACTGAAGCAGCAGCTTTAGGTCTATAATAGTTCCATTGTGCAAGAGGGTTTGTAAGAGGACTATTACTTTTAAGAGAATACACAGGATGCATACTACCTCTACTAAGATACTTAAATAAACAATACCAAGCTAAAGCCTCTAAAAGAAGTCCATTATCATAAATATAAGGACATTCACAATCATAATAGTCATCATGATATGTTGCAACTTCATAACTTTCAACTTCAATTTCATCAGTATCAAAGTTAAGTTCAATATTATTGCAATCTAATACAAAATTTCTATTGCCAGAACATCCTCCAATAGTAGCAATTTCGACAGTATTTATGCCTGTTTTATTGGTACTATCAAAAACACCAATTTCAGAACCTGAAGATTTACTTCGAGATCCTGAATTACAACAACCTACGTTCTCATCATAGGCAGGAATTTCTCTTCCTTGTTTATCAAATACTTTTAGTTCCTTACCATTTATTTCACAAGGAAACTGTGCAATACGTTCAGAAACTTCAAGTTTTCTACGTTTTCGTTCCATCGGAAGAACTTTCATTTGCGAAAGAGCATCAGTAACCCAAGCAGCAACTCTAGGTATCCAATCACTTTCACTAATGTTAAAGTCGTTATCTATCTTTCCGACGAGGCGATGTAGCGTTAAGCGGTTTTTGATTTTCATTTCTAATAAAATTAGTATATAATGTTTTATCAGCCATATTACATAGAGTAAGTTTTGTCTTTAAATCAACTGGTAGAGAACAAAGATATTCTTTATCATAATTTGCTTCTTCTACAAGTTCTTCATTTGTTTTACCTCTAACAGATCTACTTCTGTTATCAGTAATAGTAAGTTTATACTTACTCCCATGTGGAATATGGCAATCAATTAATGGAACTTCATAGCAGTATTCATTAGTAAGATAGACTCTACCATCAACACCATCATACTCAATTCCATGTGCTTTACACCATTCAGCTTCTTCTTTATTGTAAAGTTTTTTGCCTTGTGCAAGAATTTCTTGTTTTCTTTTCTTTGTAGCAGCAAAAT
>Ga0247611_10004943_pt1 | contig 18106 bp, 23 predicted proteins | sample 177DNAGHGhighgp2_FD_192422 | JGI IMG/M metagenome (GOLD analysis project Ga0247611, IMG submission 192422) | Sheep rumen microbial communities from Palmerston North, Manawatu-Wanganui, New Zealand - 1770 DNA GHGhigh gp2 | ecosystem: Host-associated > Mammals > Digestive system > Stomach > Rumen... | reverse complement strand
AGGTATGTGGTTAGTAAGTCGAATATAAATTGGCTTATTATAGGATGAATTGAAAATAAATTATATGATATAATATATCTAATCGTTAATTAATGATTTATTTAACTGTCCGTAAAATAGTAATTCTACGAACAGTTAGAAGATTGAAAATTATGATATAATTATATATGGGAGTGATTATCTATGAAAATAAAATCACTATATGTGTGTGTTAATGATATGAAAAGAGCAATTAATTTTTATACTAACTTTTTTGAAGTGAAGCCAGTTAAGGAAGATAATGTTTATAGTGTTTTTGATATAAATGGGTTTAGGTATGGTTTATTTGCTTATAAAGAAATGAATGAAGAACATTCTTTTGGTAGTAATTGTTTACCAAGCATAGAGGTAGATGACATAAAAATATTAAAAGAAAAAATATCCCATTTAGAAATATGTTTTCCTTTAACTCAGATTGGAAATAATTGGGTTTGTGAATTTGTGGATAGTGAAGGAAATCATATAGAGTTAACAGCACCAATTGTTTGATTGGAAAATTTTTGTTTTTACGAACAATCGTAAGATTAAGATATTACGAACACAATAATGATTTATATAGCAGATAATATCTGCTTTTTTATTTTCAGCACTAAAAAAGTGGCAGGAATAAGCCAAGAAACAGTATATTCAAAAATATTATGGGGAGAGGATAAATTTAGTAAAAACAGTGAAACTGATAGATTATATTATATGAACTATATAGAAAAATATGCACAACTAGGTGCAGATATATGCTTATTAGAATATACAAGAGATTATAATCTAATAAAGGAGATTAAAAAGTATTGTTTAGAAAGAGGATTTAAATACTATGTATCTGATTCAATAGAACTAGATTAAAAAGGATTATAAAATATAGGTAAAAAGGTGATTTAAATAAAAACAATTGTGCATATATTGACTACGAGCACAAAAAATGGTAAAATTTGTGCAAGAGGTGATAATATGCACAAATTACCATTAAATTACAATTATGATGACATTGATATTTTAAAGGCACTTAATAAAGCTAATTCTAAATTGGGTGAATTAAATGGTATTATTAATACAATGCCAAATCCTAATATTATTTTAAATGCAGTTATTTTAGGTGAAGCAAAAGAATCAAGTGAGATTGAAAACATAGTAACTACATTTGATGAGGTATTTAAAGAAATTACATTAAATAATCAAAACTCAGCATCTAAAGAAGTCGTTAATTATAGACAAGCAGTTTTACATGGTTTTAATTTAGTAAAAGAAAATGGATTTATAAGTTCAAATATGATAGAAGATATTCATCATATAATAGAACCTAATGTAGGTGGAATTAGGAAAATACCTGGAACAGTTATTATGAATACTTTAACAAAAGAGGTATTACATAATCCTCCACAAAATGAACAAGAAATAAGAGATTATTTATCTAATCTTGAAAAATATATTAATTATAATGAATTAGAAGATACTGATCCACTAATAAAAATGGCAATAATTCATTATCAATTTGAATCAATTCATCCATTTCACGATGGAAATGGTAGAACCGGAAGAATTCTTAATGTTTTATATTTAGTATTACAAGAAAAGATATCGTTACCTATTTTATATTTATCTAAGTATATCAATTCCACAAAGGATGAATATTATAGATGCCTACATAATATGAGAATTGACTCTAAATATATAAAGGATTATCTTCTTTATATGATTAAAGGTGTTGAAGAAACATCAAAATTTACATTAAATTTTATTAATAACTTTAGAAATTCAATGGATGCATGTAGGAATTTATTAAAGGATAAAAATCCTAAACTCTATTCTGAGGAATTAGTTGAATATTTATTTTATGATTTTTATACTAAAAATGAATATTTAAGAAATAGATTATCAATATCAAGAAATACAGCTGGTAAATATTTAAATGAGTTAGAAGAACTTGGTGTTTTAACATCTGAGCAAGTAGGAAAAGAAAAAATATTTAAAAATAATTATTTATATGGTTTGATGAAAGAATGGTAAAGAAAGTAGGCAGAAAAAAAGACTGCCTACTTTTACTTGACTAGTGCAGTGGTTTTATAATGGCTTGGATTATGAGATTTTATCATACTGAAACACAATATAGGGCTGGTATAGTTTTTTTTCAACTTGAACGTAAAGGACCTAGAGAAGCGGTAATATCTAAAGCAAGTAACCTTGCAAAAGCACGTGGAAATCGTTGATTATTAATCAGTAATAACAAGGGAGTGTGAACTCCTTTTTATTATGTTATAATATTATTAGGCGAGGTGATTCTATGTATGATATAAAAGAAATAATTGAATATCCTGATGAAACATGCCCAAAATGTGGTAAGAAGGGTATGATGCATATTCATCATAATTCTACTGGAATTATGAAGTGTAATCATTGTAATTATGGCGTTGCTACAACAGAATTTTGGCCTATACAATTAGATGAAACAATATATTCTCTAATTATAAGAAAGATTGATAATATTTCATCAAAAGAACTAAATGTAATTAAAAAAATAATTAATAAAAGTTACCCTGAAATAAAGGAATTATTAAGTTCTGGTGATTATATTTGTTACAAAGGAAAAGCTGATCATATTGCTAAGTATTTAAAGTTATTAAAAGATAATAATATATCATATGAAATAAACCCTAAATACGATTATCCAGATAATCAAATAGAGTATGCATCAAGCTACTCATATATTGATATATAGTTTTAAGTTAGTGAGGTGTAAGAAATGAGAAAAATATTTATAGGAATACTATTATTAACTATTGTTTTTCTATGTGGTTGTTCAAGGAAAAAAACGACTCAAAAAATAACTGCTGATTCAAACGGAAGAATAGAAGAGGATAAAGTGGTTAGATATGAAATAGATTTGACTATGGATAATTATTGGAAATATTTCGATAATGTAATTACTGATTATGAAGTTGGTCCTAATAATTATAATGCGATAATATACGAAAACATAGGTATTCTTAATTATGCATATTATGAAGATGTTGCTTTTACCTTAGAATTGTCATATATAACACATAATCCATATGCAGAAAAAGAAGAAGATAAAAACAAGTATCATTTAATAGGAAATGTTACAATGCTTACAAAAGCAGATGGTTCTGGTTCGTTTAGATTTAGTAACAATTATTTAGGAGAAGAGCCAGAACATAGTTTATATTCAGCAACTAAGTGTTTAAAAGTTGTTGGAATCACAGGAAAAGTTATTTTTTCTATATAAAATTATTTAAATGATATTAAACCAAACCAAAGAATTGCGCTAACCCGCAATGCTTTTTATATTATATAAAAATATATCACTTTTTAGACAAAAAGTGCTATAATTGTATTGTATTTAAAAAAGGGGAGATAAAAATGAAAAAAATAATACTTGCATCTATTACTTGCCTATTAGGACTAACTTTGGTTTCTTGTTCTAATAAAACAACTAAAAAAACTGATAATACGACAAAAAATACAGCAAATGCTAAAACTACAACTAATAAAACAACTAAAACAGTTGTTACTACAAAAAAAGCTACTACAACTAATAAAAAAGAACCATCATATATTAGAGTAGGTAATGATATCTATTTTGGAATTTATCCACAAGAATTAGTAATTGATGAGGCAAGAATAGAAGAATTAGATTCTAATACTTCTAGTTGGAATAGTTATAAATATTATGCGGATAATGAAGTAGTAGAATATATGTTCTATAAAGATATAGATGTTGATAATGATGGTAAATATGACTTTAGAGGTGTTATATTTAGCCAATTTAGGCCATATTTAATAAATCAACCAGCTATTGAATCAATGTCTTATGTTGATGAAAATGGATATGAAAAAGATAAGACATATTGGTTTAGATATAGTTCTATAAAATGGAATGTTTTAGAAGAAATTGATGGTACTATAATGGTTGCTTCAGAATTATTACTAGATAGCCAAGAAATATACCATGAAACAACTAGTGGTAAGTTTGATCATAATGATGGTGAAGGTTATGCTAATAATTATGATTTATCTAATATTAGAAAATGGTTAAATGATAGTTTCTATAATCTAGCATTTACAAGTATTGAAAAAGAGAATATTAAAAAAACTAATATTTATACTGATGCGACTCCTAGTAAATATTCTAGTGGTCCAGTAGAAGATAATGTATTTTTATTAAATAAAAATGAAGCAAGTATTTATTATAAAACAGATGAAGAAAGACGTGCTAAAGGAACTGATTACGCTCAAATACAAGGTTTATTCGTTGATCATTCAATAACTTCAAATAATGGCTTTAGTAGATGGTGGGTTAGAACACCAAGTTATAATAGTGATTATAGTACAATTACTATTGAAGCAGATGGAACTATTAATGGTAATGGTATAAATGTTAATAATACAGCAATGGGTATTAGAGTAGCTATTATATTATACGCATAGTAGTGATTTATTTGAAATAATTATTATAAAATGATATAATTAATATAAGCGTTATGTTAATTAGTTATATAGCAAAAAATCTTTAATTATAGCGATTTTACTTATGATAATCTAGTTAATAAATATAATATATCTTTTATTAGAGGGCCAAGGCCTCTAATAAAATAATAGCTTAGTGATTTATTAAATAAATAAAAAAGCCAAGGAGGCTTTTTTTAATTTATTTCTTTATACTCGCTTAAGTATTCATTTTTGATTCCAATATATTTGGTTGTTTTTGAACTACATTTATCAATTATTAGTGTTTCAGTAAGTTTAAATAAATCGTTTCTAATTACAAATAAGAAGGAATCGTTATTTTCATATTTTTTTATAATCTTATAATTTTTAAAATAATCTTTTATAATTAGTTCCGCTTCGAGCAAGGTGATTTTTCTACGATATATTTCCTTGTGTGATAATATAAAGTCTTCATTTTTGGCAAATGATAAAACTTTTATTTCTTCACTATTTTTATCAATCATTAGAACAACTGGTTGCATCCATATTTCATATCCTTCTTCATCAATGTTATTTAAAACAAAAATCCATTCATTATTATTCTCAAAAATATTAAAAATTATAGCATGTTTTGATAGTTCATGTTTCATTATTTTTTTCTTTGCTTCATCTAATGTAATCATTTTATTTTCCCCTTTCTTTTATGTATTTTCTAGCTTCTCTACTTTTGATTTTTAAATTATCAACTCGAGCATATTCAAATCTTATGATTTCTTGTTGGTTATAGAAATCTACTGGTAATTTTACTCCTTTTTGTGGATCGTAAAAGTGAGCTTCATGATTATCAATTACCAACATAAGAGCATGCCAATTATGTTTATATCTCACAGTAAAGAATAAGCGTGCATTATCGTATAGCCTAGACAAATAATCAATTTTATTATTAATAGTTTTATTATATGAATCATTAATAGAACCATCTCTTACTAATGAATCAAAAACTTTAAATAATTTTGTAAAACTTGAATCAAAAGGGGTATCAACCCAACCTTTTGCTTCAACATCATAATTTCTATATCTCATCTCTAAGGCTATAACACAGTTTAAGCAGTTTCTTTCAAATTCACCATCTTTAGAGTCGTCATAATTTGGATTGCATAGTTTCAAATCATCGTCAATAGTATGATTGTCTATAATATATTTAGCTCCATAATAGTGATTATAATAGTCTTTTTGCGTTTGATCTAGAAAATATATAACTCATTTAAAGGATATTTTTCGAAAAACTGCTGTATATACTTTTTTAAATCATTTATGTTTTTGCATTCTTTTAGTATATAATCTCTGCCAAATAAATTAAATTTGCTTAATATGTATAGGTTATTAAGAAAATCTTCTATATTGGGTATGTTGTTTTCTTCTAATATCATTATTATATTATCAATTATATCACTATTTTGTATAGAAATATGTGGAATAAAATTTAGTTTATCAATTTTATATCTATCTTTATATTCTCTTGTTTTATTCAAATATTCTATTCCTGTAAATGAAGCGTATGTATATTCACCTGAATGCTCACCATTTCCTTTTGGTATATAATTCTGTTCGTAGCCTCCGTTGTTTTTCTTTGTAAACATTGGGGCCATCTCCTTTCAAATTAATTCTATCAGACAAATTTAAATATGTGTAGATGAAGAAAATTTCCGGAAAAATATTGCCGATTTTTATGATATATTATATACTATAATTAGGAGGGATATTATGAACTACTCAAATGATATTAAAGTTATTACAAAAAGCATAGGCGATAAATTGAAAGCATTAAAAAAAGAAAAAAAGTATACTTATCCTCAAATTACTGATAAAACAGGAATTAGTGATAGGACATTGAGAAAGATATTTAATGGGTATGAAAAATTATCGCTAAATCAGTTGTGTGAATTATCACGGTTTTTTAAAGTAGCTCCATATGACTTAATTAGAGAAGGCACATTGAAGTTTAATGATACTCTTATAAAAATAGAAAATAATTATGGATCAGTACTCGCTTATTCTCTTTATTTTTTAATTATTTATGGTTTTATTGGAGAAGCGTTTGGCAAATCTAATAATTCAAATGAAGCAATTGAACAGTATTATTATATTTTAAATAGTAATATTGAGGTTTATTCTTTTATGAAAAATATAATTGATTTTAAGAATAATTCTGACAATATGGGAATAGATCCAAATTTAGATGCATATGTAATGTATCAAAACGAAATATTTAAAAAGTATGTTAAAGAGTTTAATAAAGGGTTTGAAAAAATAATTCAAGATAACAAAAACCAGGACATTAATAACAAAAAATAGTATATAAATAACTCTACACTTAGTTGAGTTTATTATTACCCCCATAACTCAACCAATGGTTTGTATACTTATTTATAAAAAAGTTTTAAATTATAAGTGAAGGAGGATGAACAATGGATCAAGTAAAAATAGGAAAGTTTATTCAAGAACTTAGAAAAGAGAAGAATTTAACACAAAATGATTTAGCTAATAAATTAAATATAACAGATAGAGCTATATCTAAATGGGAAAATGGTAAGTCTTTGCCTGATTCATCTATTATGTTGGAGTTATGTGATATATTAGGCATAACAGTAACTGAATTATTATTAGGGGGTAAAATAGAAATGGAAAATTATAATAAAAAAACAGAATCAAAATTATTAGAAATGGTAAAACAACAAGAATTATCAAATAAAAGATTATTACTTATGGAAGTAGTAATAATGGTTGTATCAGTAATATTCTTATTATCACTTATGCTAATTGGAATATTAATATATAATAATGATAATTCTAAACTATGGGTATTCTTTACATTGTTTGGTATTGGTTTAGTTCAATTCTTCATTTGTGCATTCTTCTCTGTTAGAATAGAACAAGTAGCAGGTTATTATGAATGTAAGCATTGTGGAGATAGACATATTCCTACATTTAGTCAAGTAACATTTGCTTGCCACATGGGCAGGACAAGATATATGAAATGTCCTAAATGTGGTAAAAGATCTTGGCAACATAAAGTTTTAAGTGATAAAGAAGAATAAAAGTAAAAAAATAAGTCTCTTAAGTTGTCTCTTAAGAGGCTTTTTGCTATAATTTATAATGTATTAAAAATTATAAAGGAGAATAATTATGGCAAAAGAAGTAAAAAAACAAGAAAAAAATAAAACAAAAGATAATATTTATTATGTATTAAATCTAGTACTTGCTATTGTTACTATGGTTTTAGCAGGTTTACTTGCAGGATTTGTTTCTGAAAATCCTATGGATGGTAAAAAGGTAGCTTTTGCCCTAGGTATAACAATACTTTCACAAGTATCATTCCAAGTATTATTGTTTTTAGTTAAAGATACTAAAAAAGATAGGTTTAGAGCAAGCTTAGTAGGTGTTATGTATATTATAGCAATGATAGTAGGGTTCTTATCTACTAATAGTTATGTATTATTATATGTATCTTCATTCCTTGTAGTAGGTGCTATGATACTTAATCAAATATTGTTAATTGACTTTAAAAATAATAAAAAGGCTAGTTTAACTAGTGTATTAGTTGCTATTATGCTTACTTTATTATTAATAGCATTAATAGTAACTATGAAAGAAGAGGATGCTCATAATGCACCACTAGTAGTAGTATTCTTATTCTTATTCTTAGCATTTAAGAAGTTAATATTCCCATCACTTAAACTTGAAAGAATAAAATTATTACTAAAAATATTAATTGAAACACATACAATTGATGTAATTATATGTTTAGTTAGCTTTATGATTGTTTTCTCATTTGTCCTACCTAAATATGAAGCTGCTAATAACATTAAAACATTCTGGGATGCAATGTGGTATTGTTTTACAGTAGTTACAACAATTGGTTTTGGTGATTTCTATGCACAAAGTTTAGTAGGTAGAACTCTAACAGTAGTTTTAGGCATTTATGGTATAGTAGTAGTCGCAATTATCACAAGTGTTGTTGTTAATTTCTATAATGAAGTATCCGCTAAATCAAAGGCTAGAGATTTTATTGAGTAGTATAAAAAGTTCACGGTTGTGAACTTTTTTTATACTAGATTTTATGATAAAATATTAATAATTAAGGAAGCGATTATATGAAGAAAAGTATTATAAATATATGTATGTTTATAGTTATAACTATATTTCTATTATTCACTTCATCGTGTAATAAAAACAAAACTATAACAACAAGGAATGATTATATGAATAAAAAAATAGAATTAGTTATTAATGGGAAAACTCTTGATGTAACTTGGGAAAATAATGAAAGTATTAATGATTTAAAAGCACATATAAATGATTCTTTAACAATTTCTATGCATAAATATGGTGGCTTTGAACAGGTAGGTTCATTAGGTTTTAAATTAAAAAATAATGATACAAAAATTAAAACTAATCCAGGTGATATTGTTTTATATTCATCTAATCAAATAGTTTTATTTTATGGATCTAATTCATGGAGCTATACAAAGCTTGGACATATTAATTTAAGTGAAAATGAATTAAAAGAATTATTAGGTAATAATGATATTAATATAACTATTAATTTAAAGTAGGTGATTAAATGGATGCTTATGAATATATTGATAAGTATAAAACAATAAAAAAAGATAATCCTCTATTTAATGATGTTTTAGATGAAATGGCTAGAAGTCACACTTTGTGTCAAAAATTAAATGATAAAAGACCAATTGATAGTGATTATAAAGAAATACTAAATGAATTATTTGAAAATAGAATAGATAATAGTGTATCTATTGTATCTCCTTTTTACTGTGATGTTGCTAAACGTTTAGTTTTAGGTAAAAATATCACTATTAATTATGGAGTAACTATTATATCATGTGGATTAGTAGTAATAGAGGATAATGTATTAATTGCGCCAAATGTGAAAATCGCAAGTGTTAATCATGATTATTATGATAGACATAATACATATCATTTTAAAAAAGTAGTTATAAAAGAAAATGCATGGATATGCATTGGTTCAGTTATATCACCAGGAGTAACTATTGGGAAAAATGCGATTGTTGCGGCGGGAAGTGTAGTAACAAAAGATGTTCCTGATAATGTGATGGTTGGTGGTAATCCGGCTAAGATTATAAAAAAGTTATAATATTTATAATATGGTGCTATAATAAATATGGAATGACTAATATTGGAGGTAAGAAAAAATGTATTTATCTAAATTAAATTTAAAACAAAAGAAAGCTTTTTTAGATGCTTGTATTAAAATTAGTGGTGCTGATGGAAGTGTTGCTAAAGGTGAGGCAAAAATAATTGAAGAATTCTGTAATGAAATGAATGTTAAATTTAGAATGGAAGCAGAGAAAAACTTTGATGAAGCTATTGTTGAATTAAATACAGTATCTAATTCACTTCAAAGAAAAGAATTATTATTTGAGCTTGCTAGAGTGGTTTATGCTGATAATGTTATTAAACCTAGAGAAGAACAATTATTAAAATTCACTATGGATGTATTTAAAATTCCAACAAGTGATTATCAAACTATTATTACTTTAGTTAAGTCTTTAGCAAAGGTTAATAGAGATATTGAAGCTTATATAAATAAATAGTTGAAATTATTTTGAATGAAAAAAGCAATTCAAATAAGGTATATCTTTTTAAGATATACCTTTTTTGTTTTTTTTGTAATAAAAGGCGCCTTAAAACAGTTTCAGTAAAAGTATTGACATTTTATTTTTTGTATAATAGAATGAAATTAGGAGATGATATTTATATATATGAAATATATATAGTGTGCATTTATATGCGAGCATCTTCTAAAACGAAAAGGCTACTATTTTCAAAATAAAAAAATAGAAGCTATTGCAGTAGCTTCTATAGGATTTGTATGTTTTATCATACGCGTCTGTATGAATATTTTAGCAAATCCGAATATAAAAAGTCAATACATCTAGAGCAAAAAGTGGCTTTTGCTCTAGAAATTTTTGATTTTTTGGAGGTTTGCTAATGAATAAAATAGCGTATATAATCATCTGATTTTCTAGAAAATCTAGAAAAGGAGTTGAGTATATATGAACGATTTTTCTAGAAATGAAGATATTTGTAAAAATATTGAATTGTCAATTGATTACAAGTCGATTGATAAAAGGGATGTTTATGGTTTTTATTTAACTAATAAAACCACTCACAACAATCCAATGGAACTGCCCGATATAGGCAATTTCAGTGATAGCTATCCTGATTTTTTTGCGTTGGATAGTGAATTAGGCTTATACCATAAAACTAATAAAACTTGTATTTGCTTTTTTCGAGAAGATCAATTCTTTGATAAGATGGATGGATTGAATAATACAATAAAATACAAGAACTTAAAATTACTTAAATACTACAAGAATAGATATGATGGGGTCAAATATTTTGTCCCTACCGACTATTCTTTAAATGGAGATTTTGATAAAGAAACGCTGCTTCATAATTTAAAAAGGCAATGTATTGATTTTTTATGGTTTTCTTTTGAACTTAATGCAATTTGTTATCCTTTAATGACATATGGTAATGAGCAATCATTATCATGGTGTTTTGAACATATAATGATTGGATCAAATATTGTTGTAAGTCTTAAGATGGTTATGACAGGACCTGAACGAAAATTATTCACAAAGGCCTTGCGCGTCCTAGTTGATACAAGAAAGCCAAAAGCATTACTTGTGTATTCTGTTGCAAAGCATGAAACAACAATGGAAATTCTTGATTACGCTGTTCAAAAAAGCATAAAAATAATTGAGATTCCCAATACTTTAATGCTAAGAAATCGAGGTATAGAGTAATGGGTAGACGATATAATTCAGGACTATGCATAGGTGTAAACGGAAATATTTCTTTTGAAAATTTTGAGTTATATAATTTATTAATGAAACAGGCAGCATATGGTGATGCAAATTTTGCTGATCCAAACACTAATAATTTCAAAAAGAATATTTCTAAAAGAAAGGACATCGACCCTAATGGATTGTTTGATTTTGCAGCACACGGAAGTCCATATTCGATGGACATTTATGTAAATGGGAAAAACCATGAAGACCAAGATTGGCGTGTTATAGCTAATATAATTAAGCATTCAAAAGGGTATCATGGCCAAGATATTAGACTATTATCTTGCAATGTAGGAATGAAACCAGATGGATTTGCTCAAAACCTTGCAAATAAATTGAATGTCAATGTGTACGCATCTGATACAATTTATTGGGCATATCCTAGTGGTGCACATTTTTCAGCAAATAAATCTATAAAAGGTGATGAACCAGATTTTTCATCTAGACATAATTTAATTAAATTTACACCGAACAAAAGGAGGCGTAATATATGAAATGTTCAATATGTGGAACAGAAATGAAAGTTATTAAATCATTTGGCGCAGTTGATTATTTTTGTGAAAACTGCGGAAATGGATGCACTTGCATTTTCAATGAAGAAATTGAATTGGATGAAAGAATTTATGAACTAAAATTAGGGCAAAATGAATCTAATTCAAATAATATAAAGATTATATCTAATATTTGCAATTGTAATTATTTGGAGGCCAAGAAATTGATTGATAATTGTGATGTTATAGCAAAAGACATTGCTATTAGAATTAAACCTAAGAAAGAAATATTAGATAACAACTATATCAATTACATAATTACACCAAATTTTAAATATTGATTTGTAAAAGGTTTAGTATTGCATGCTAGACCTTTTATTTTTATTTTAGATAACTGGTTTTCATATAATGAAGGCTATGGTATAAAAGGTGGAAATGTTGTAGCGAGTCTATCTATTACATCTAATAGAGTTGAATGGAATAAATTAGGTGGATTTAACTTTCCTTTTGGTGATTCATTAAATATTACATCTAACTTTTTTGATAGAGGAAATTATTCTATTGAGTTAGGTGGAGAAAAAAGTATTAGTTTGGTTACTATAACATCTAATATATTTCGCCGTCCTATAGAAGCCTATTTAAAAATAATAAATTCTAAAAATATAACTATTACATCAAATAGTGCTAGAGTAGGTAGAAATGATGGTGGTGGAGGAATACTTGGCCCTAATTATGGCTTTATTATTAAAGAATGTGATTTTTGTATTATAAAAAATAATACACTTAAAGAAGGGGCTTTAAAAGAATTATTTGTATTAAATGATAATAAAGATTCTATTATAGAAGATAATATAGGTAGTATTACTAATGAATCATTTAATACAGGTAGTGAGTTATTGAATTAAAATCGTATTAAAATATATTGAATTTACCAAAAATTAATGTTATAATATATGCGGTAAGAAAAAGTAAATACTCTTTATTATTAAAAGGGAGTAAGAACCAATTCGTTGGAAAATGTTCATCAATATGGGTTAACCTGGACATCTTTTAAAATCTGAGACTTTTACAATGAGTAAAAGTCTTTTTTTAAAGCCAAAAGGTGGTGATGAACAGAATTAAATATGAATAGAAAAAAGCATTATATATAAAATTATAAAAGGAGGATAAAAAAATGCTTGTAGGTATTATTATTGGAAGTATTTGTGGAGCATTATTATTACTTATTATAATAATGGGTTACACTAAGGCAGGACCAGATGAAGCAATTATGATTTCAGGTCTTGGAAAAAGTAAAATTTTAATTGGTAAGGCAGGATTTAGATTCCCATTCTTACAAAGAAAGGATAAACTTCATTTAAAAGCTTTCCAAGTAGATGTAAAGACTAATGAAGCTATTCCTACTAAAGATTATGTTAATATTACAGTTGATGCGGTTGCGAACCTTAAGATTTCTGATCAACCAGAAATATTAAAAAGAGCATTCCAATCATTACTTTGTATTAGTGAAGCTGATAGAGCAGCTCAAGTACAACAAGTACTACAAGGTAATCTACGTGAAATTATTGGTACAGTATCTATTGAAGAGTTAGTTAGAGATAGACAAAACGTTGCTACACAAGTAACAAATAATGTTATTCCTGATATGGCAAAGCTTGGTATTGAATTAATTAACTTCAATATTCAAAACTTTAATGATGATGATAATGTTATTATTAATCTAGGTGCTGAAAATATTGCAAATATTGCAAAGCAAGCTGCAATTGCTAAGGCTGTAGCTGAAAAGGATGTTACAATTGCTCAAGCTGAAGCTCATGAAATTGCTAATAAAGCTAAGGTTGATTCATCAACTAAGATTTTAACTCAAAATACTGAGTTATCTTTAAAAGAATCAGAATTAAAGCAAAAAGCAGATACTGCAAAGGCTGTTGCTGATGCAGCATACTCTATTGAGCAACAAAAACGTCAATCAGAAATTAATATTGCTGAAGTTAATGCTAATATCGCTAAAAGAGAGAGAGAAGTTGACTTAGGTAATAAAGAAGTAGAATTAAAAGAAAAGAAATTAAATGCTGAAGTAAATAAAGTTGCTGATGCTGAAAAGTATAGAATTCAAATGGAAGCTGATGCTGATCTTTATTCAAGACAAAAGGCTGCAGAAGCTGAAAAGTATGAATTAGAGCAAAAAGCTGAAATGCGTAAAATTGAAGCTGAAGCTGAAATGTTTGCTAAGGCTAAAGCTGCTGAAGCTCTAAAGATTGAAGCAGAAGCTAAAAAGCAAGCTGCACTTGATGAAGCTATGGGTATTAAGGCTAAGGGTGAAGCTGAAGCAGAAGCTATTTTAAAGAAAGCAGAAGCCATGAAGCAATATGGTGAAGCTGCAACACTTCAATTAATATTAGAATCTGATGTATTACCTAAGGTTGTTGAGGCTTATTCAAAACCAATGGCAGAGGCTTTATCACATATTGATTCAATCACAATGTATGGTGAAGGTAATACAGCTAAATTAAATGAAGAAATCACAAAGAATGGTACTCAAATCTTTGATGGATTAGAAAAAGCAACTGGTATAGATATTAAATCACTTCTTGCAGGATACCTTGGTGGTAAATTAATAGAAGCTAGTAAAAAGCCTGATGTACAACCAGTTATTTTAGAAAAGACAGTTGTAGAAAAGAAAGTACCAACTACTACAACTACAGTAAAGAAGTAATACATAAGTATTGGGAGAGATTAAAGGTTTAGTTTATAAAACTAAGCCTTTTTTTGATTATCATTTTTTTAAGAAATTTTTTCCTTCTTTTTTTATTATTTAGGTAAAAGTGTGTTATTTATATGAGTGTAAGAAACGAAAGGGATGATTTATATGCGTATTTATAAAACAAGAAATACAGATGAGAACTTTGATATTTTTGAAAAAGATGAACTATCATTTGGTTTTGATTTTGATGATATAGATGAAGATTGTGATGATGAACCATCATATATGCCTCCAAGAAGAAGAGCAGTTAACTCAAAAGATAGTGATAAACCTGCATATGATTATATAGAAAACAATAATAATACAAACGAAAAACCATTTTCAAATGTAATAGGTCACGATAATCAAAAGAAAGAATTATTATTAGTGATTGATTGGTTTAATAAATCAAAAGAATTAAAAGCAAAGGGTGTATCTATTCCAAAAGGAGTAGTTTTATTTGGCTCTCCAGGTAATGGTAAGAGTTTATTAATAAAAGAGATTATAAAATGTGTAAATGCGCCTGTATTTATTTTTCAAGGTGAAAAGGTTAATTTGGTTGGCGGCTTAATAGAAACATTTAAAAAGGCCAAAGAAAAGGGACATTCTATAATAGTTATTGATGAAATCGATTTATTAATTAGAGATGATAGAAGATTAATTAGAGCACTTCAAGAATGCTTAGATGGTGTTGAATCAAGTGATGATATATTAGTATTATGTGCTACAAATAATGTACATGATATTCCACAGCCACTATTAAGAAATGGTAGACTTGAAAAACTAATAAGAATCCCTAATCCAAATAAAAACGAATCACTAGCATTATTTAAGAAAATATATAAAGAATTTAATTTGGAATTCCCTCTTGATTTAGATGAGGATGAACTTGCTTTATCCCTTAATGGTATTAATTGTGTAGGAATTAAAGCAATTGTAAATGATTTAGTACTTAGAAATGGTTTTGAAAATATTACTGTAGAAATGATAGATGAATCAATAAATAATATAACTGATAGAGTAAAAGATGCTACACCAGAAGAAAACTTAGAAGTAGCAATTCACGAAGCAGGTCACGCTATTATGGCTAGACGCTATAAAGAATTTTTCACAGTAAATAAGCTCCATATAAGTGGAGCAAGTGGTGCATTTACAGCAAGAGAAGTTGAAGAGGGATTTTGGCCTTATGATAAGGTTTTAGCTGATATTAAGGTAGCTATGGCAGGAGTCTTAGCTCAAAAGATTGTATGTGGTAGAGGTTCTAGGGGATGTGATGAGGATTTGCAAGATGCTAGACGTAGTGCTTATAATCTTTTAAATATTGTGGGCTATTCATCTTGCTGGGAAACTTTACCTTTATGCCAACCAAATAATAGAATGGAAACTGCAGAAAAAAGAAGAAAGATGGAAATAAAAATAGAAAAGTTATTAAAGTGCTGTGAAAAGGATGCTATTAAATATTTAAAGAAGCATACCTTTGAAATAAGAGAACTTGGAAAATTATTATTTGAAAAGAAAAATTTAAAATCTAGTGAAATCTTAGCCATTATTGGCTAGGATTTTTTCTTTTATACAAAAAAATAATCGCTATAATTAGCGATTATTCAACTTTATTAGTTTTTAAATTATATATTAGTGGAATAACTAATCCATCATAGTTTGGAAACATTTCTTTAATGTATAAGGCTACTTTTTCTGCGTTTATTCTTGATGCTTTAACTTCATCAGTTTCTACTTTTATATTAGCTTTAATCTTATCTAATATTTTATCAATATATTTTCCACTTTCTTTGTGTATTGCAGCATGTATAGCACCACAGTAAGTATGTCCTAATACTATTATTTCTTTAATTTTTAAATGTTCTATAGCATATTCAATAGTTGCTAGCTCTCCATCATTTATTACATTTCCGGCTGTTCTAATAACAAATAATTCACCAAGAGTTTTATTAAATATAACTTCAGGTATAACTCTTGAATCACTACATGTAATAACTAGTGCGTATGGGTGTTGTCCATTAGTTATTAAATTATCATTATAATCTTTAAAATTTTTATTTGAATTCATTAATTCAACAAATTCATTATTTCCATCTATTAGCTTTTTATTCATAAAATCACCTACTTAACATATTCATTTACAGACTTATACAATTCTTCAATAAATAATCTATCTAAATCTGTTAGAGTATAATTCTTTCTATATACTAATACATCTCTATATATTTTGGTATTTTCAAAACATTTTCTTTCAATTAATCCATATAATGCTAAAGTATTACCTGGTATAGGGGATACCCACATATATGTATTTGTGTTTTTAGATAATATATCAAGCTGACTACCACGCTCAAAAACAAATATTCTTTTATCGATATTATCAGGTAATTCTTCCTTTTTTATTTTAGATAGAGGTAGAGATGGTACGAAGGGATCGGCATGTGTTACTTCAATATAATTTGCTAGATCATCAAAGCTTATTCTATCTAACTTTGCAAGGGGTGAATCTTTACTCATAATTAAAACATAACTAAATTCAGTAACTAATCTACTTTCTAGATTCTTATCATCAAATGTTTCTTTAAAATGGGCATTATATCTTTCTGCATATCTTAAAATACCTAAATTATAATCACTTGAAAGAATATTATCTAATGTATGACTTGAGTTAGTTTCATTATAAAATATTTCTGCAGGGTTATTATTTGATATATTGTTTGTGAAATTCGCAAATGCATAAGAAATATATGCGGCACGAGGAACAGAAATAGAAAAGCTTTGTTTATTAGTTTTCTTTTCTTTAAACATTTCTTCCATTTCATCTAATTCTTTTAATATAATTCTTGAATATTGTAGTAGACGTTCTCCATCAGCTGTAACAATAATACCTTTACTAGAGCGTTCAAATATGGTTATATTTAAATCTGTTTCAAGTTCTTTTATGGCACGAGATAAATTAGGTTGATCAATGTATAAGTTTTCTGCGGCTTTATTAATAGAACCAGTTTTTTGAACTTCTAAAGCGTATTTTAGATGTTTAATATTCATAGATATCATCTCCTATATATAATTATATCATTTTTTATATATATTGTTAATAAACATATTTTTTGATAAATTTTAATACACATATTATGAAAATAGTGTATAATTTATTAACTAAAATTAGTCTATTTTCATAATAAAAAAGCTAAAAAATATAGATATATAGTCAGTTTTCATAAATTTTCATAAAATGAAACAAAACAATTTACATAAATTATAACATATGTTATAATATTTATGTTAGGAGGTAATTTTTATGAGTAACACAACAATTTATGATGTTGCAGGAGCAGCAAAGGTTTCTTTAGCTACTGTATCTAGAGTTTTAAACAATCCTGAAAAGGTAAAGCAAGAAACAAGAGATAGAGTATTACGTGTTATTAATGAATTAGGATACCGCCCAAACGCTATTGCCCGTGGACTTGCAAGCCGTAAAACAACAACAGTTG
>Ga0247611_10004942_pt1 | contig 18107 bp, 15 predicted proteins | sample 177DNAGHGhighgp2_FD_192422 | JGI IMG/M metagenome (GOLD analysis project Ga0247611, IMG submission 192422) | Sheep rumen microbial communities from Palmerston North, Manawatu-Wanganui, New Zealand - 1770 DNA GHGhigh gp2 | ecosystem: Host-associated > Mammals > Digestive system > Stomach > Rumen... | reverse complement strand
TTTAGAGATACTACAAAACTAGAGGATTTAAATTTAACTCCAGAAATATATTTAGATTTAAATTTGGGAGAAAATTTAAACATATTAGATTTAATTGAACAATATGATTTATTTGAATTAAATTTAAATGGCAGATGGCAATTTAAAAGAGCTCCAAAAGCACTAAGATATTGCCATAATGATCTAGCAGGTGGTGGAAATAATGGTCAATGTGATGCAAGTTTATGTATATTACACAAAGAATGGCGTTTAAATGAAATAACAAAAGAAAAAGAAACTGTATATATAGTAGATTTAATTTTATCAATGAATGCTAGAAATAAAATAGATATACATGCTATTCAAACATTTTTAACAGACTTAGTAATAGATAAAAATATACCAATGCATACTGTTTCTAGTGATCAATGGAATGGCGAAATATTTTTACAAAATCTAGAAAGTTCTGGATGTTTTACTGAAGTTAAAAAAGTATCTGTTGATAGTAAGCTTGAACCTTATATGAATTGTGCGAGATTAATGGAAACCGGTAATATTAAACTAGGAAGCTGTAAAAAATTAAAAAAAGAACTAGAAGCCTTAATTCTAGATAAAGGAAAAGTTACACGTACAGTTGAATTAAAAGATATGGCGGATGCTTTAACCGGTGCTTTATATAATGCTCAATTAAATTATACAGATGTACCTTTATATGAATATAATCAACAAATTAAAAACAAAGATATATCATATAATGATTTTATTAATCCTGGTGAACAACTACTTGATTTAATTTAATATTTTCTTTTGTATTTACATTATTTATCTTATTTTTATCTTCTAAATTAGTAGAAAGCTTTTTATCAAATTCTTTAAATTCTTTTAAAAAATTTTTATTTAATTCATTTATTATTTTACTATTTTCGTTTATTAATTTTTCTAACATTTTTTTGTCCTCGACAACTATCTATAGCCTTTATTACTAAATTTAAATCATCATTATAAAGTTTACATAACGTATCAAAATCTTCATCAACTTGTTCACATTCAGCTTTTATTAAAACTTTTAATAATTGTCTATCTCTCTCTTTCTTTATTTCATCTGCAATTGTAAACAATTGATTCGTAATATAATAACTGTTATTTTTAATATTATTTACCATCTACTTATCCTTCATTATATTATGTATTAATTATATAATTAACTTTTAATGATTTGTAAAACAAAATTTCTTGACTTTTAGTCATTTTCGGTTTTACATATTTGACTAAGTTCTATAATATTACCAAAATTGAGATTAGTTTATTAGCAACTAAAAAAGGCGAAAGAACTAGGATTAAAAATATGTTAAATAAAAAAATTTGGTTAAGCTCTTGTTTTATTTTAACTTTTTTATTAAATATAACTGGAGTAAATGCCAAAATCAATTATTCTACTTTACATAATAATCACGAAATTATAGCAAAATATGAAAGCGGTAAAAAAGGATATGAAGCCGTTAGTAAAGATTGTTATGGTGGACATTCTTATGGAAAGTGGCAAATATCAACAAAAAGATCAAAAAAAAATTTATCAACTTTTGATGCTTTTTTAAGATATTCAAAAATGTATTCTCCAGACATTTATAAAAAATTAATTATGGCTGGTGGTTATGAAGGGGCTTACAATGGAACACCGCTTTTCGTAACTACTTGGAAAAGTTTAGCTTGTAGGCAAGATTTCATAAAACTATATGATGATTTTATTCTTAATACACAAATTATACCAGTGTATATTCGTTTAGATAAATCAAATAATATAAAATTGAATACTATTGCTTCATGGAGTGAAAAAGATGAAGCAATGCAGGCTTCTATTAATTCTGCAATTATTCAACATGGTATAGGAGGTGCTTATAACATAATATGTAATGTTATAGCAAAATATGATCCAAAATCAAAGGAAGAATTTATAGCTAATATTTATGAATATAGAAAAATTAAATATCCAAAATATAAAAAAAGATATACAATGGAATTTAATGACCTAAAAAATTATTATAAAATAAATATTCTCTAATTAGATCAACGTAGTCTTATTAGTTGCTAAATCTCAATTTTGGATTAGAGAATAATAGGAGTAATCGAATGTATTATGAAATACCAACTTTATTAATATTATTTCTAATTTTATGTGCAGTTAGCTTTTTATTTTAATCTTTTAATTTTTATTAGATAAAGCTTTATAAAGTTCTATTAAAATAATGTCAAAAATAGAGAATTTTAATAGATGTTAAGAACTTTAAATGAAATCAGAGGGCTAAAAGATCCAATTAAGCAATCACAAGTTGAATTTGTGATTTCTGATATTCCTGCTTTATTGTTAGCTAAAATAACACAAAAAGTAGCGGGATTATTATCTGGAAATACAGCTTTAGCTTCATCAAAAGAATTACGTTTACGTTGTACCTCTTTTTCTTATCCAACCCCTAAAATTGGTCAAACTAGTTTATTTATTGGAGGTCATAGACGTAAATTAGGTACGATTCAGGATAAATCCGGTGTATGGAAATGTAAAGTAACAGAAGATTTTGAAGGAAGCGTATTAAATATTATACAAGCTTGGTGTGATTTAATTCATGCAAACATAGCTGGCACAAGATTACCTTCAACTCTTTATACAGCATCTTGTCAAATACTATTTGGTGGAGATAGTAAAGGTGGTAATGTAAATGCCAAATTAAAAACACGTACAGTATGGTTACGTGGTTTTTATCCTATATCTTATACTGTAAACACAATTAATCCAAGTAGCTCAGATCCAATAGACGTAGATATCAGTTTTAACTATGATTTCTATGCTGATAATAGTTATAGTTTATGGAATTTGTTTGGTTAGGAGTAAAGAATGTCATTAAGATTTCAAAGTGCAATTCAAGTAGCCGCCTTACCAGATGAACAAATAGATAATCAATTTGAAGTAATAATGCCTACTTTAAATTTAGTAGATTATGATGCAAATGAAAGTATTTGTAACTCTAATACTGGTTTAATAAGTCCAACTGGAATATTTACATATACTCCAATTGTTGAAGAAATTACATTTGGAACTAGAAACTTTAAAACTACCACAAGAAGAGTAAGAACTGGCTGGTGTAATTTACCAGATGATACTGAAAATTGGAAAGATGTTAGTATTACGATGTTTTGTTCAGCCGGAATGCTTACTCAATATTATTTAAATGCTTGGAAAGCATTGGTATTTAATACTAATGGCGAATATTTTAATCCAATGAAAGTATATAAAAAGAATATCGAAGTATTTATATATGGACCAGGTAATGTCGGGGTACAAACTCTTGCCACTGGTCACTATACTTTAGTTGGATGTTTCCCATATGATCAAGATAATTATAAATTAAGATATAGTGGTGACCCAAAAAGAATTACTTTAACACAAAGATTTAAAGTGGATAGAGTAATGTTTGAAAGTACTTGTGCTAAAAAAGCAGTTATTGAAGAATTAGTAACTTCGCCATTAAGTTTAATGGACAAAGCCGTTAATATTGTAATGGATAATAGCGGATCTACTTATAATACAACAAAAACATATGAGTAAAAAAGGAGAAAATAAATGGCTCATGAATTTTATGCAATTGATTTACCTGGTAAAATGTTATATAAAAAACCGTTTAACATTTCTATTAGACGTATAACACCAATTGAGCAAAGATATATTATTTCTTTATCACAAAAAGAACAAGTATCAGAAAAAGAATATGTTGATTTTCTTAAAAAATTAATTCAATTTGATAATCCAGAAATGACATTTGAAGATTTATTTTATTATGACTTTCAATATATTCTTTATCGTATTAGATTTACTACTTATCCAAAATATCCGATAAAATTAAAATTTGTATGTCGTGGTAAAATTTTTGATGAAAATAATAAAGAAATTCCATGTGAAACTGAAATTAAACAAGATTTAGACATGGGTAAATTAATTATCAATACTCCTGATGATTTACCAAATTTAAGAACAACCATCGATTTAGAAAATTTGGGTACAACTCCTATTCGTCAAAAGATAATGGGAGATGACTCAGTTATTAGTAGCTTTGCTGAAAAAAATAGTATTGATATAAATGATATTCAAATGCGTTTATTACTTTTGGATTTATGTTTAATTTCAAATGATAAATCTTTAGAAGAAATGTGGAAATTAGCAGAAGAAGGAATTATTACAACTTCAGATATACTTGAAATTGAAAAATGGTTTGGAGAAACTAATTGGGGTGTTAAAGAAGAAATGATAATTAAATGTCCTAAATGTGGAAAGGAGGAATCAAGAGGATATTATTTAACTCTTGACGACTTTTTTTCCGCATTTTGATATAAATGAAATACTTGAAAGAGAATGGTGGTTAATGCATCATTTAAATTTGGGTTACAATGATATCGAAAGCATGCCTTGGGAATATTTTGATTGGTTTTATGATAGACACTTACAACATTTAATTGATGAAGATAAAAAAAGAAATGAACAAGAAAATAAATTTGGATAAATAAAATGGCTAAAACTAAACAAGCACATAGTAATACAACTTCTTCAGGAAATATAGGAACAAGTGACTATAAATTTTCTTATAACTATTCTATGCCAGGTTCTCAAAATAATGAAGAAATATCCAAATTAACTCAAAATATATCTTCTTTAAATGAAAATATACGTACATTAGCAAGTGTTGTTGGTACAATTCAAAGTACATTAAATCAAAGAAACAATCAAAATAGAGAAGATGAAGAGAGACTAAGACGTATTAATGAAAATATGGAAGAAGTCTCAAAAAAACAAAAAGAATCTGCTGAATATCAAGCTATGGCTTCTGAACAATTAGCAGAAGAAGCAATATCTAAGGCTCAAAAAGCTTCAACAGAGGCTTCTGATGCTATAAATGCAGGTAATAGCAATGAAAGAATAAGACGAGCAAATGAAGCAGAGGCTGAAGCAAGAACCAGAAGTGAACAGGCCAGAGCCGATCGTGAAGAATTACGAACAAGAGAAGCACAAGAAAAAGCTGAACGCGATAGATTAGATCGTGAAGAAAGAGAAAAAGAAAAAGAAAGAGCAAGAGAAGAAAGAGAAAAAGCAAAACAAGAAGCTCAAGCTGCCAAATTAAGACAAGAAAGAGAAAATAGTTACGCTGGATTTAAACAAACATTAAGTGATTATGGTAGATCAGCTCATGACAGAGGTGGCCAAACCATGCAAAATGCCTCGGCTATTGCTCTCGGCTTAATGACTGGTGGTATTATAAATCCAGTAATTGCAAAAACAATTGGTTTAGATAGATTAATTAGTGCTCCTATTCATTTAATGGGAACGGCTATGAAAAAATCATTAGATGCTACCTTTAAGCATGCTTTTGTTGGAGGTAAAACTTCTTCTGCAATAGATGAAGAAGAAGGTACTAGTGATAGAAGTCAAAGAAGGACCATTATTGATTTATTAAGAGGTATTTTTCGTAATACTCAAAACAACAATAATGAGGAAGAAGATGGCCACCAAGAAAATCCAATAATGAAACTATTAAAGGGTTTATTAAGTGGAGCTGGAAGTTTATTGGGAATGATTGGTGGAGGTCTATTAACACTTGTTGCTCCTGCCGCAATTGCTGCTTTACTTCCTTCAATAAAAGAATATGGAAAAAATGCACTATCTAATTTTCTACAAGATAAAGGTTTATCTGAAGGACTTGCTAAAGGAGCTTCTAGTGTATTGGTTGATGCTTTACAAGGTGCCAGTTTAGGTTATGTGTTTTCAGGAGGTAATTGGAAAGTAGCAGCATTAGGTGCTATGATTAATTTAGCTTTAGGTAGTATAAAAGCTACTTCAAATGTAATGGAAAATGAAGCTCAAATGGCATCTCAAAATCCAGATGGAGGAATATTAGATAATGTAGATTGGGAAGGTAGAGCCGAATTAGCTTTACGCTGGGGCTTAACTGGTTTAACTTTTGGTGGTTTACCTGGCCTAGCTATTGGCGCCGCTCTTGGTTTTGCCTCTCCTACAATATTAAAATTTGGTAAAAGAGTAATAAAAGCAGTACAACAATTATTAGACGGTCATCCACTCGATGCTTGGAATACATTAAGAGGAGCAGGAGAAGATGATCCAGAAGCGAAAGCTAGAGCCAATAATCCTGCAGGAGGTACAAAAGAATTAACACATGATATGGGTGTTGCTGCCGGAACTACTGCTGTAACTGGAGCTGCTATAGCAAATAAAGTAAAAAACAAACATTTTGATAATAGAGTAAATCGTGCTTTAAAAAATGATATTGAAAGAATAAAAGAAGAAGGTGCAGCAGCTAAAGCAGAAGCAACAACCAGGGCTGAAAAAAGAGTAATTGATCAAGAAACAAAAGCTAGAATACATAATAAAAAAGTACAAGCAAATAATTTAAAAAGTGCAAATAGAGCTAAAAACTTAAGAGCCCTTGGAAAAACAGTTGGAAAAGTTACAGCTGTAGTAGCAGCTTTAGATACAATAGCCGATTCAGTAGAAACTAGTGTAGATATTATTAAAAATGGTTCACAAGTAGTTGATGAACGAACAGAAGGTTTAAATGAATCATGGAATAAAATTTTAGATGGTTCATGGGATTGGGGAGACATTGGTACAGCTTTAAATCCAGTAGATTATTCAGTATGGGCTTTTGGACACCTTGGAGACTGGATTGGTGATAAACTAAGTGGTGGCAATAAATTAAATGAAACACCAGATGAAGGTGGTGGTGGATATGGAACCTATGGTGGTACAACTAGATTTGGAACAAGTAGTAATACCTATAAAAACGAATTATATTCTAGATCTAAATTATTTAATATAACACCGGCTCTTTTAGAAGACATGGGTTTAAAAGGTCAAATAAATTCTCCATGGACAAGAGGAGGTAATAGTATTCCTGCTATTAATGGTAACAATAAATATAATTTAACTTCTTTAGATAAACTATTAAATGAATGGGGATATGAAGTTATATATACTTCTGCAATGGGTGGTCACTTACCAAATACTGGACATGGACGTGGAAATAAAGTAGATTTACAATTAAAGAAAAATGGTCAACCAACGCATTTAACAAATCAACAACTATATAGCTTAAAACAAGCGGGATATTGGGGAAGTGGTACAGGCGCATTAGGATGGGAACCAGTAGCTGGTCAAGTAGGTGGAGGACACTATGATTTAAATGTAGCGACTGGAAAAGGCGAAAAATTACCAACTGATAACAATTTTGGTGAAATGTATGAAAATAATTTTGCTTTAGCTAGCGGATATATGCCATCTACTAATGAAAGTATGAGTTTTCAATTAGCTGGTATTAATAATAATACAGAAAGTATGGCATATAGTTCTGCTGAAATGTCTGAAGCAATATCTGGAAATCAAGGTACTAATCCTGGAGGAGGAAGTGCTACTATTGCACAAATGCCTACTACAATGCCTTCCTTTGGCTCAAATAGTGGTGGTTTTAGTAGCTCTAGTGAAAAACAAGTATATGCTTATGGAGATGTAGCGGCCTCATTTGTATTAGGTAAGTGGTTAAATATATAAAGTTCTAATGTATAGTTAAAATATAGGTGAATAAATGGGCATTTTAGGAAATACTCCAGTCTGGGATGAAGCTTCGGCATATGATGTAGTACAAACTAATATTACTGATGATGATGGTTCTACACATAGTACCACTAGCCTTTATAATAACTATACTGGGCAAAAATCAAGATCTAATTATAATTCTATACATAAATCATTTGACTTATCAGATGTTGCAATGTATGGTTCAAATGGTACAGAAAGAGATAAAAATTATAGTTTAAGAAAATTCCATCAAACTCGTATTTTTATTAAAGGTTTTGAAGGAATGTTTCATCATACCGAAGTAATGAGTAATAAAAATGCAACTTACTTAGTAACAGCTAACTTACCAGAATCAATAGGATATAGCTTTGGATCAACTTGGAAACAACCATTAAGTGATATAGGAGGAGCTTTAACTAATACATTTATGCAAGTATTAGCTTCAAATATTCCTACATATGGTAAAGATTTACCATCAGCCAGAAATAGAGCAGTTACATTAAAAATTTGGGATGGTTCTGAACCTCTTTCTATTAGTTTAAAAATACCAGTATTAGATGATGGCTATTATAGAGAAAGTGATGCTACAGGTATACATACAAATTTAGTAGAAGCCTTAGAATTTATGGGATCACTATGTTTACCTACTAAAGGAATAAGTAATCTTGGCTTTTATACACCTCCTCCATCACCATTAGCCATGAATATACAATATGGTAAAAAAGAAAATCAAAGTATTTCATTAGATACTACACCTGGAAGAATAATGGTACAATTAGGAGGTATTTTACTTATAGATAATTGTATAATAGAAAATGTTAATGTAGAATATCCAAACACAAAAAATATGATTAGACATTACTATAAAAATGGATTAACTATAGGAGACAGAGGTAATACATATTTACATCCACAATTAGCTATGGTTACCATAAAATTATCTACTATTGAAGCTCTTACAGCAAATACATTTAGTAAAATGCTTTGGTTATCTCAGCAAACAGGTGAAGGTAAAGGTGGAGCTGATATGAGTGAATTCGTAAGTGAAAATTATGCAACCGGTATTGATAAAGCAAGAACAGGTGATTTTAAAGGTGCTTGGAATGCTGTTACTGGCTCAAATAATAGTGGAGATCAAGTAAAATGACAAATAGTGTTAATTTAGATTCATATTTTCCAGATGTAATTGTTGATCCAAATGGTGAATCTGTTTGTGATATAAATGCTGGTTTATATAATTTATTTAAACAATACAATGATTATGAGCATAATTTTTCAGAAGTAGAAAGATATTTAATACGTGAATATGAAGAAAATTATCCAGATTTAGTTGCTTTATATTCTGCTTTTGGATCTCAGAAATACTGGTGGTGGTTTCTTTTATTAAATAAATTAGCAGATGGCTTTGAAGATCTAAAGACTAACCATATTTATTCTATTAATTCGCCAACACAAGTAAATAGTTTTATTAATGCATCAAATAATGAAATTATAACAGAAGAAAAATCTAGAATTGGAACAGTAATAGAGCTTAACTAATATGAAACTTAATGATATATATGAGTTTGATCTATTTATAGATGATTTAAATATTTTTGAAACACCCGGTGTAGTATTTGGTGGAGCAGAAATATTTGAAGCTATTGCAAATCCACTTCCTGTATGTGAATTAGATATGTCAATTCCTATTGGTTGGCTAGATGGAAGAACAATTGTAGATGGAACTTTAATACGCTTTCATTTAAAAAGTAATCATTTTAAGTTAGATTCTAATTATGATTTTAGAATATTTAACATAGAAAGAATTCAAGTAAATCAAAAATTCGCTCAAGTTAAAATAAATGGTATTATTGACTCATACACAGGATATACAACTGGAAATAAATATAATGCTTGTATGAATAGCTCAGAAATGTTTACAACTATTGGGTCTGCTTTAGGATTAACCCCAGAAGTAGACAAAACAAATGATAAACAACTATGGGTAGCCGGTGAAAATAATACTTATGAATTTTTAAACAAAATAGCCCAAAACGGTTGGATAGACGAAACTTCAGGTATGATTTGGTTTATAGATCGAGATAAAAGATTAATTTATAAAAATTTAACATCATTATTTAGGCAAAGACAAGAAAAAATCTATAAATTTGTACAATCTGCAAGTGTAGATCCCGAAGATAAACAATATGGATATACTAGTATTGAAGGAAGTATACAATCTGGTACTAATAATCTAAGAAATGGTGGTTATGGTGGTAAAGACCCATATTTTGATTTATTATCATATAGTTATAAACAAGCTGATTCTAAAAAAGTTATAGCAGAAAGTAGATTAATTAATATTTCTAAAGAATTATCTAAAGGATTAAGTACATCTTGGTTTCCATTTGATGTTGGTAATTTTCATAAACAATATTATAATGCATATAAACAAAATAAACGTATATTATCAACATATTCATCCTATTTAGTATTAGAAAGTCAATTTTTTCAACCATACAGACTTGGGCAAATTGTTGATATTGATTATATAGATTCTCAAACAGAAGATAATAAAGTCACATCTCTCACTGGTTGTTATATGATAGATGCTATACATACCAAAATAACTATGGCTTCAATTACTGCTATTGTCGAATTAATGGCACAAGGTTTAAATGGAACTCCACTAACAAGAGAGGTTTACTAATATGCATAATTTCTTTTTAGCTGAAGATAAATTTACGAATCCTTTCTTTGTTGCAAAAGTAGAAGATAATAATGACCCTACTCAAAATTATAGGGTAAAAGTAAGAATTCCTGAATTACATGATAATATAAGCACCCAAGATTTACCGTGGGCAGCTAAAGTAGATGCTTCATTTATGGGAATGGGTACTAATAATGATTTAAGTCATAGTGTACCAGAAATTGGAACAGAAGTTTTAGTATTAGCTATAGGAAATAACCCAAATTCATTAGTTTATTTAGGATGCTTATATAAAAAACATTCAAATACTCCAGCTGGTGACGCTTATTTGGGTACATATGGAATATACAGGGCTGATGGTCAATTTATAGGTATTGACAAAATAAATAAATTACTTCAAATGTTATTTACTGGAGATATAAATATAGATAAAGCTAACAATTTAACTATAAAAATAAAACAAAAAGTAAACATTGAATGTAATGTAGCTAATATAAAAGCCTCAAAAACAAATATAAAATCTGAAGTTAATATAACAGGTGATACTAAAATAACTGGTAATTTAACTGCTTCTGGTACTGTTAAATTTAGCAATTATCCTGCATCAGTTAAAGTTACTGATACTGGAAATAGCTCAGGTGGTTCAATGAGTTCTGCATTTGGGGTTGTAACTGGCCCATAATAAGCTAAATTTTGTAATCTAATATTCTTTAATATCGTTTTACTTATTCGGTTCTAATAAAATAGTAATATTAGTAACAGTTTTTTATACCTATTTACCTAATGACAAGATATACAGATTTAAATAAAGACTTTGGTTTATCTTTTAAAAATTCTAAAGTAACAGTAGAGGATATTACTGTTATTAAAAAAAATTTAGAACGCCTTTTTAATACAGGTAAAGGAGAAGTCCCATTTAATAGAAACTATGGTACATCGTTAAAATCTTTATTATTCGAAAATAATTTAGATCCAAGCGAAGTATCTATGTTTTTATATATGGATATTACAGAATGTGAACCAAGAGTTGATTTAAGTCCAGTCGATATCAATATAACAAAATTAGACGTTAATACTTATAATGTGGACGTAACTTTTAGAATACCTGATTTAAATAATGTTATAGCCTCAGTAAGTTCAACAATAATAAGAGATAGATAATGCGTTTAGATAATATAATTTATGATGTAGAAAGTTTAGCAAATGCAATAACAGATCAATGGAATACTGAAAGTCCTGCCTTTCAAGCAGTTTATCCAAGCGATACTGCTGCAAGTTTAGCTAATACATTTGCTGCCTATGGTGCAATGCTTCAGTATTGTTTGGTTTCTGCTTTAGCTAACTGCTATACTGAAACTGCCTTTTCAGAATCAGCTATCTATCAATTAGCAGAAACTCTAGGTAATACTTTACATGGTAATAATTCATCACAAGTACGTGTAAAAATTACAAGAAAAAATTTAATTGGTATTACTGTTACTATTCCAGCAAACTCTTCATTCTTAATTGAAGGTAAAAAATTCTTTAATCCAGTTGCTATTACTTTACCAGCAACCATTGATGAAGTCCGTGATATTATATTAGTACAAGGTGAGCCTATAAGTGTTTTAAAAAGAACAAACGGTATTCCTTATGAAAAAATATTCTTCTGCACAGATTTTAAAGTAAATCACAATTATGTAAAAGTTTATGTGGAAGGACAAGAATGGAATGTTGATGATTCATTCTTATATTATGATAAAAATACAATTTTAAACGAATCTGAATTAAATACCGTTGTTTTAAAAACACAATATGATGGAAGAACTTATATTAAATTTGGTGATAATGAATTAGGCGCATTACCAGCAAACGGAAGTTTAGTTACAATTGAATATGTAGTAAACGATGGTGTAAATGGTAATATTTCAGAAGTTGGTAAAGATGTAACTTTGGATTCAAGTTTATTATTTGATGATTCACACGGTAATTTGGTTGCCTTAAATTGCGAAATTATTACAACATCAACTGCATTTGGTGGATTTTCAAAACAATCTTTACGTACTTTAAGAGAAACATCTCCTTATATATTTGCTTCTGGTCATAGAGCTGTTCGCAGACAAGATTATGAAGCCTTATTACAAAATAAATGTGGTTATTTAACATCTAAAGTATGGGGTGAATACGAAGAATCAAACTTACAAGGTGCTTATGATTCAATAATGATGAATACTGTTTATTATACAGGTATTAAATCATTTGAAAGATATCCAGAATATAAAATTGGTGATGTTTCTACAATGGCCTTATATTCTGGAACAATTGGTAGTAGTCGCGGTTTTTATGGATCTCATACTTTAAAATTATCTAACGTTACTGATAAAACTGATTATATTATCTTAAAAGATAATGATGGTAAAGGTCAATTATTTATAAATGAAGATGCTTTAGATCCAAGAGATAGTGGTTTACCTGATTGGTCTAGTGCAAATATATCTTATGTAATTACATTTCCTGGAGTACCAGTTACAAATGGTGGTCAAGGATATAGAGTTGATGATACTTTAACTGTTTTAGATCAAAATAATAGATTAACTGGTATTGAATTTGTTGTTGATAGTATTACTGGTTCTGGTGCAATTTTAAATGTACATTTAACTAAAAGAACAATTACTCCAAAAACAGAAGAACAAGATCCTTCTCATCAATGGATTCGCGAAGGTGAAGAAGTTGAAAATATGTTAACTACAATTGCTAATGGAGGTTATAATTTTAATACTAAAAATTTAACTACATCAGAAAGAGGTAAACTTTGTACAGTACAATTAATAAACAGTGGCATAAGAACAAGTAGCTTTATTAGCACTAATGAAGAAGAAGAGGATGGTGGTGTTACAGCACATGATATAACAAACGCTAGATCTGATAACCTATCAAATACTTATTATAGAAGTACAATTAAACCAAGCTTAACCAGACCTCTTCAAATTAGAATCGATTTTGTTTCTAATGTTGGACGTGAATTAGCCGCAATTAAATTTCAAGCAGTAAATCCTGAAAGTGCAGGAACAAATGATCGAATACCTTTTTTGGGCACAATTGCAGTATACGGCTCAAATGAACAAAATACTCCATCTTATACAAATGTTAGAAATAGTAATAAATGGACTCAACTACTTGAAAGAAAAGTATTAACTAATCCATGGGGTAATAATAATTCAAATTGGACAGATTGGATTCCATTAAATACCTTTACTCATGATCATAGTAATGGAAAGCCTATATTTGACAGTTACAAGCACTATGTAATTGAAATTTATTCTTCTTCTGATGATGCTCCAAATAACTTTCCTGGCTTCAATAGAATGAAATTATTATATGGTAGTGAAGCTTCCGTTATATATTATGAAGAAAATGGTAATATTTATTTAAATTTACCGGTAGCCGGTAGTCCTGGACCAAATTATAATCCAGAAGAGCCAGATTGCTATTTATCTGCTGACCAAGCATTAATAAATTCAAATAGATTTCCATTATATAAATACCAAGTTGATGTAAATAATGTAACTAGAGAAAATGGATATAGAGATGGAAATATTTTAATATATCAACACAAAGCACAAGACGCTAATAATACTATAACTACTTTTAAGGTACAAGTTTTAGATGTCGATAATCAAGACTTTAAAATATTTGTTGATGAAAGTGAATTAATGACAGGTAAGGTAAATATTAATTCTACTTCAGATATGTCATTAGATACTCCTGTTTATAAAATTGAATATGATACTGGAGGTAGATATTTATATGATTCAAATCCAGCAAATACTTTAAATAAAGGTGGTAAAAATTATAGTATCAATGATTTATTAGAAATAAAGTATAAAGGTATTTATAAAAATAATAACTTAATAAACGTTGTTAATACTTCTAATGAATTGATTGATTTGACAGGTATAAAAAGAGGTCGTATTGTACCATTAGAATCACCAGACTCTGATGGAAATGTATCTTTAATAAAAGAATTAAAAACAACAAATCCTCAAACTCTCGGCGGTATCAAGGCAAATGGAAATGTAGATTATACCTATACTTATACAGATGGTGATGAACAAAAAACTAAAAGAGTAACCGGTAAATTAAACAATGAATATAAAGTATCTGGAATTACATTTAGAGTAACTAACATAACTAATGATGGAGCCGTTACTGGTATTGCCATGTTAAATGATGTTTCTATTGATATGGCATTTGTCGGTAAATTTGAAACTAATTTATATAAAGCAGTAAATCCAGGTAAACAAATTCAAGGATCTGGGTTACAGGTGGTTATGAAAGCTCTAGATAGCTCTGGAAACGGTACAACAAAAGGTTCAGGTGGTTCTATTACAATCAATACTATAGGTAATATTGAATTATATACTTCATTTACAGGTAACAGAATCGATAATAATGATGTTGCCTCATTAGATCAGCCTATTATTGATAAATATAATCATTTTACAACAGCTATTGAATTTAAGCAACCAAAAATTGTACAAAAAGATATCGTTGTGGAAGCTAATTTAAAAACAAATGCTTACATGACTAGTGGTACAATAATTCAAGAAATAAAAAATAATATTTATAAATTATTTGAGATTACTCCATTTTACATGGGTCAAGGATTAAAACTATCAGATATTTATGAAGCAGTAATTCATACAAAAAATGTAAATTGGTGTAGAGTTATATCACCAACTATAAATATCGATATTAATAATGATGAATTATTAGTATGTTCAGATGTACAAGTAATAGAAGTAACACCAAAATATAAATAAAGTATAAAAAATGACAAATGTAACAAATGAAATAAATAGAATTTATCCAGAAAGTCGTTTAAACATTATTCCAATAAATAATGCGACTATGTTATTTAATAATGGCAAAATTATTTCAAAAACAAGATATTCTGTTATAGATGGTTATATTAATGTATTAGATCAAGTAGAAAATAACTTAACTTTTTTATATAACTCTGAAACATATGAAGCTGAAATATTAAAAAATAGTAAAATATTATATTATGAATTTTGTATAAATTTAACTGCCGGTAATACAACAATAAAAGGTAAAGATAGATTTAACAATGAATTAAAATTACCATTATCAGCTTCAACTATTATTTTTATTAATGGATTACGTATTTCTCAAAATGATTATGAAGTAAATTGTTATACTAATGAAATACTTATAAAGGGAGCTTATACTTCTGAAAAAATATCTAATGTTATAATTATTTCATCAGAATTTATTGAATATAGAGGCATAATTAATAATCCTGATAATCCTAACTGGAATCCTGAAACAAAAACATTAACTTTTCCAGATTATAACTTAGATCGTTTTATATTTTTTTATAAGGGTAAGTTAATTGAAAAATCTAATTTAAATTTTGATGGTTATCAATCACTTTACATAAATGTTCCTATTTTCTCTACAAATGATAAAATAATATGTTATAAAATACCAAGTGAAACTCTAATATTAAATTTTAAAGCTACTCCTGGATATTTTTCATTTGGCCCAATAGATGATTCTGGATTAAATGTACCAACATTATATGATACAATAGTAAATTTTGAAAAACCTGTAAAATATGTAATTGACGATATTAGACCTGGATTTTTTATAAAAGAAAAAAATAGTAATGGATGCTTAGTTGTAATAGATAAAGAATATGAAACAACTGAATTAAAATGCACTAAATTAATTCCATTTTCTAAACCTTTTTATCAATATAAAGATTGGTTTATACAAGTACCTGAGGCTAAATCTATTTTAAAATATGTATCTGAATTTGATTTAAAAGGTAAATTGCTTCCAGAACTTTTAGGTATATTTCAAAAAACATTATTAAATGAAACATATGATAGTATTCAAAGATTAAAGAACATAAGATCTTTATATAATGTTGATTCAGTAAATATTAATAACTTGATTAACTTTATGGGTTTAAAAATTAATATTATTGATATGACATTAGAAAGAAGACATGCTATATTAGAAGAAATAAATAATTTTTATAAGCAAGTTGGTACAAGAGAATCTTATAACTTTTATAATTTAATGTCAGATGAAGCTCAACTATTAGATATTATTCCACTATATACTCCATCTTATGATTACTTAGATGAAGAAATGGGTAATATGAATTATAGATATGTAACATTTAAAACTCCAGAAGAATTAGGAGCGGTTGAACATACAGAATATAGAATACCGTATGTCGATTATGGATTTGTAGATGAAATTGCTAACGTAGATGATTATTTAACCAATACCTCTCCACAATGTATAAGAAGTTCAGGTACTTTACAAAACCAAAATAAAAAATATTCTCCAGATGGTAAAAGAACAGTATATCCACAATTAGGTTATACAAATGGTGATTTAACACAAAGAATAATTTATGAAGATCAAGAAATTGGTATAAATGATTATTTAGAAAATAAAGAACCAAATCGTGGACCAAATAGACCAACTATAGATTATGGTTATTTGCCAAACCCAGGTGAAGAAAATGAAGTAGATAATATTATCGATAATGGCTTAGTTAAAGATAAAATTAAAGGTAAATGGGTAAATTGGAGAGAATGGGATAGATCAAAATGTAAAAACTGGTATCAAACAAATCACGTTAAAGTAAAAGTTAAAATACCACCAAAAATGACATATGCTGAATTTATGCATTTCTTTAAAGATACGTTTTATAATATTGCTTCAGCAGTAGTTTACATTCATTCTCTTACACAAGTTTATAGTTTTGGTACTAGTGTAAACATAGATATTGCATCTTCACAAATATTTCATTCAATATTATATACTATGACTGCTGATCCAGATAGATTTTTTGATTATAATCCGTTATATCCATACTTGGAAGATGGTAGAAGAATTCAAGAAACAGTTAATAATATTGAAGATATTATTAATGAAAGAATAAACGATTCTGACCAATATAATGAAACAATAACTGATAATTAATCGGTTCTATATATCATATGAAAAAAAGTAAAAAATAAAGGTATTAAAATTTATGAGAGTCTCAAAAACTGAATTAGAACATTACATCGATAGTGGCTCAATTGCTCATGATTGTTGGTTTAAAACAAGAACTGGAAATGGTCAAACATCAGAAGTTAGAGATAAATTTTTCTTAGCAAATACCGCTAGATTATTTGCCGGCTTATATTGTGCTATTGGTAGTGATGAAGACGGTTGGGAACTAGATAGATATAATGGTATAAACTGGGAATTAATTACTCCAGACCCTAGTTATTCATTAGTTGTAACAAGTGATGGCTTAAAGGCTTTAGCTAATAGAATGCATGGCGGATTTAATTTAAAATTTACTGGTGTAAAAATTTTAAATAATACCTTGATTGATAATACCCAAGGTCCATTAACATCATTTACAGATCAAAAATTTATGAATTGTGGTACTGTTACATTATCAGTAGGCACAAATGATAGTGTATATAATATGGATGCCGGTGGAACTCCATATTTAAGCCAAATTTTAAGTTGGAAATATAATACATCTAGAAATGGTCTACAATACCGTTTACATTTGCCTGTTTCTGGCTTTGGCTCTTATAGTGATCGCGGTGAAGATGAATGGGAAATTGGTTCAATTGGTTTATATGTAAAAGATCCAAACGATGGTAATACTGATGTTTTATTTGCTGTAGCTTCTTTACCAACAAAAGTTATTAAATATAACTCAACATTAGAAATCATAGGTAATGAAATTGATTTATATTTTAATATGGTTTTAACTAATTT
>Ga0247611_10004941_pt1 | contig 18107 bp, 13 predicted proteins | sample 177DNAGHGhighgp2_FD_192422 | JGI IMG/M metagenome (GOLD analysis project Ga0247611, IMG submission 192422) | Sheep rumen microbial communities from Palmerston North, Manawatu-Wanganui, New Zealand - 1770 DNA GHGhigh gp2 | ecosystem: Host-associated > Mammals > Digestive system > Stomach > Rumen... | reverse complement strand
GTCAGTTTGCCGTGGAGTTCCTTTCTACCGGCAGATGGCATTGTCTGCAACAATGGAACAACGCCTCGATCGGTGTGGGAGTCAGTTATCTGAATCTCGGTAACGAGGCCAAACTCGGTTCGGCTGTTGCCGCGTACGGATACATGAACCAACCCTTCTATAACGGTACCCATTTCCGCATCGGCGTACGACCTACGGTCGGTTTAGCGGCCATCACCAAGCGCTATATCAACACTTTGCCCGAAGGAGCCAAACCGTATTACCAAGGGGACGGTGGGTTCAAAGAGGCCAACCAGTCCATCGGTTCGATCCTCAATGCCTATCTGGCTATGGAACTCTTCATGGATTTTCCGATCAAAGACGGATGGGAGATCACCCTCGCCGGCGGTTGGCATCATATGTCCAACGGTTCGGTCATGCACCCGAATGCGGGTTATAACATCTTCGGTGGCGAGTTAGGACTGAGATATCATCCGCTCAATCAAAAATCAAAAACCGAAAATCAACGATACGAAACCCCTAAACCCGATGTGCCTCGTAAACTCTATGACGGTGTGGATAAACCCTGGGCTGTGGAGATCAGCGCGACAGGTGGTATGAAGCAGAACTACTACGCCGATAATCAGAACGGACAGCGGTTCTACGGTGTCGCTACCCTCAAAGCCGCAGCGTACTGGGTACCGGTAAGTATCTTCCGTATCGGTGGCGGTATAGACGCGTTCTATGACGGGTACTACGGAGCGGTCAATAATGAGTTTGCAGCCGAGAACCCCGATGCGCCTGTCACCTATTTCGGTAAGACCTATCTGCGCACGAGCGATGCGAAGAACTGTTTCCGTGTCGGACTCAGTATCCAGCCGGAGTTTATTATAGGGCGTCTTACCGCAGGTATTCACGTAGGATTCTATCTCTACGATCCGGTGAAGAACTTAGAGCCCTATTCCACGATTACTAACCCCGAAGACAAAAAATACGACCCCAAGGCCTTACACCCGGGCGATGAGCCTTTCAATCGCGGTCTCTTCTACAATTATGATTTCACGAAAGCGAGTAATTATCAAGACGGTTGGTGCTATATGCAGTTTGTGCTGAAGTACCATGTGCTCGACCGGATGTTCGTGCAGTTGGGCCTGAAGACCCACGGCGTTCGTGCCGAGTTCATCGATGCCGGTATCGGTGTAGCTTTCTAAGCGTTAATAAGTTGATCTTCAAGAAGATAAACGGTTTCCACAGGAATACCGTGATCAACGAGCGCGCGCCTATCCGGACGATAGAGCGCAAAGAAATCTTTGGGACTCTTGCACATATTCCGTGCTTGGCGATAGTGCTCAAACGCCATCATCTTATCGCCCTGCAGTAACATACAATGTCCATAATTGATATAATCCATCGGTGACTCACTGCCGTCCCGCAGTTGTTGCCGCAACCATCTGGCCGCTACATCCACATGGTCCCACAGCAGGTCCATCCTACCCACCGACAAGTACACTATCGCCATCTGTTGTGCCCGTTCGAGCGAGTCACCCATGATAGCCGAATAGACCCATGTATCGGGTAACATATCCACAAGCCCCTGCATGTACGCCTGTTCCGAAGTGGGCATCCAGGACACCACGCCGTCCATACTCTCCTTGTCTCCCGTCAACTCCAACAGGCTCTGTAACTCCTCCGGCAGGTCCTCCACTTTCAACTCTCCCGACGCGATGCTGTCCCGCCAGTTGTATTTGACGGACCGAACCAGCGCACACAGCGTATGGAACGCATCCTCTCCTTCATCCCCCATCTCGCTCACCGCGTCCATAAATGCCGTCTGTATCTTCGGAAAGAAATCAATACGCACATCGTAATTAGCCAAGATGATCAAGGCGTTCGCCAGACATTGTTCGGCTACCACTTCGTTCTCTCCGTTGATGCCTGCAATCAAGGCTAACAATGCCCGTTCGTTGAAGCACTCCCGGATATTCTTTGCTAATGCGGCGACAGCCATCAGGGCAACTGCTGCCTGGTTGGTATCATTGCTCACATTACGCAACCATGCATAGTCTTCGTCTTTCAATCGCAGACAGTAGGTGAAATACTGCATCACCGACTGCGGACTCTCATGATTGAACGCATACATCTGAGGCGACAAACCGCGGTGCAACCGCAACGACGCATATACGGCATCCACCAATTGGTAGGCGGTACCTGTCATCTGATTCAGCAGTACATCATGCTCGGGGTCGTTGGAAGTTAACCATTTCTCGAACAACTCTTTATTCCGCCTACGCAGGTCCTCATACGCCTGCTCGTAGGGGTTGTTCTCTCCCAACTCGTTCAACCAGGCACGCGCAATGACCAGCGCATGGTCGATCATGCGTTCGCCCAAGGCCTTCTCAATTGTCGCTATTTGTTCCTCTAACTTCTGCGCCATTAGAGTTCCTCTTTGATCAGATAATCGTTTCGGGACGGACTGTTACGAATGATGAGTTCGGCAAGGAAGCCTGCCAAGAACAACATACATCCCAGGATCATCATCAGTATCGCGATATGGAAATACGGGTTGACCCCCACCAGCATCGCCGGCACATGGTTCGACAGTGCGTAGAGTTTCATACCACCCACCACGATCACCGCGATGAAACCGATGAAGAACATCAGACTGCCTACCAGACCGAAAAAATGCATCGGTTGTTTACCGAACTTATTCAAGAACCACAGGGTCATCAGGTCCAGATACCCGTTCACAAAGCGGTTGAGACCGAATTTCGAAGTACCGAACTCGCGTTTGCGATGCTGCACCACTTTCTCCCCTATCTTCGTGAATCCTGCGTTCTTTGCCAAGAACGGGATATAACGGTGCATCTCGGAGAAGACCTCGATATTCTTCACCACCTCCTTGCGGTATGCCTTCAGACCGCAGTTCATGTCGTGCAGTTGAATACCCGTCACTTTGCGGGCGGTGGCATTGAAGAGTTTCGACGGCAGGTTCTTGGTCAGCGCGTTATCGTACCGTTTCTGTTTCCAACCGCTCACGAGGTCGAAACCGTCCTCTTTGATCATGCGGTAGAGTTCCGGGATCTCGTCCGGACTATCCTGCAGGTCGGCATCCATGGTGATGACCACATCACCTTCCGCGGCCTTAAAACCGCAGTACAACGCGGCACTCTTACCGTAGTTACGACGGAAACAAATACCTCTTACCTCTTTGCTCTTCGCTCTTAGTTCCTTAATAACTTCCCATGAGTTATCCGTCGAACCATCATTGACGAAGATCACCTCGTACGAGTACTTGTTCTCTTTCATCACTTTCGCTATCCATTCATACAGTTTGGGTAGCGACTCCGCCTCGTTATATAGAGGCACGATAACTGATATATCCATATTCTTATTGTTTGCTGTCACAGTAGGCTTTGAGTCGGTTCAGTGCTTCCGCCAGCACCTCGCGCGATGTTGCCAGGTTGATTCGTATATAATCTTCTGCACCGTACATACCCGAGGGGTTGAACAGCACATGGGTCGTCTTCGCCATGTCCGCACAGAAGTCCTCTGCACTCATACCATACGCGCTGATGTTCACCCATCCGAGATAGGTACCTTCCGTCTCATGAATACGCAATTTCGGGAGCTCTTTCTCAATGAAATCACGCAGGTAGCAGAAGTTATCATAGACATACGCATTCAATTCATCGAGCCATGCCTCGCTCTCGTTGTAGGCCGCCACTTGTGCTACCAGACCAAAGGGATTAAGACCGTTCACCTCGTGCACCTCGAGCGCATGGTTGATCTGCTGGTGTAACTCTTTGTTGGGTACGAAGATATTCGCGCATAGCAGGCCGGCGATGTTAAAGGCCTTGCTGGCCGAGGTACATACGCAGTAATCCGTATCGTTGATCACGATCGATGCGAATGGTGTGTACGGGTGACCGGGGAACGCGAACTCGCAGTGTATCTCGTCGCTCAGTACGAAGAGGTGCTCACGGCGCATGATGTCTGCCAAGCGCTCCAACTCTTCGCGTGTCCATACCCTACCCGTCGGGTTATGGGGATTACAAAGCAGGAACACATCCGCCGTCTTCGCCTTCGCCTCCACATCCGCCCAGTTGATCTCAAAGCGGTTGTTGACGAGCACCAGCGGACAAGCTACTAACTCGCAACCCATGTTCTCGATGCAGTTGAAGAACGCATTATACGCTGGGGTGAACGTAAGGACCCGCAGCGGTTTGCCTGCCAAAGCGGTCTTACCATACGAAGCGCGGTACTCATCCATCTTCATCTCCAACGCAGCAAAAATAGCGGATATAGCCGGTACGACAGCGGTGGTATATAACAAATTGTCTTTGTTGATACCCTTCCATCCGTGCCTTCTCTCGAACCAACTCGCTACGGCATCGTAGTTGGCCTGCGGTACGATCGAATAGCCGAACACACCATGGTCCAAGCGACGCTGCATCGCCTCGCGGATCGGTTTCGCTGCCGCAAAATCCATGTCTGCGATCCATAAGGGCAAACATCCCTCTGCACACTCCGAGTCCCATTTATAGCAGTCGGACCCCTTTCGCTCTACATATTCAAGCATTCTTCCCATGTATATTCTGTATCAAAAAAACCTTTGCGGCTGCAAAGGTACACTTTTTTTTTGACATATACAAAAAAATCCGCACTTTCATGCAGATTTTTTTATCGAAACGATACAATCGGGATTATACGATGGCTTTTACCAGGGTTTCTGTGGTACCCGGTAGAAGATCAATAGGTGCCAGTTCAATCATCGTCTTTGCACCGTAGTCACCGCGTTCTTTGAGGCGCAACGCAGCTCGTGCACAGGAGACAAGTACCTGACCGGTAAGAGCCGGGTTGTTGATGGTCATGTTAAACTCAAAACGCTGATTATGCGTCTCTCCGCTCACACCATTACGCACCAGGTTGACGCCGTGTGCTACATTATTGAGGACATCGACACTCGGTACCGGAATGACATGTGTCTCGTCATGTGCGAAATAATCGTCCGCCAAGATAGCTGCTTCCACGGTCTTAAAATCGGCTCCTTCTTCGAGTTCGATATACACCATCCGGCGATGGATACCGGTTCCCAGAGGGATGGTCATAGAGAGGGCGTTCTTGACACCCTTGATGGCTTTGGCAGCTACCGTATGACCCATCGAACGACCCGGACCGAAATTGGTGTAGGTCAGTCCTTTGGGTGCAAGAGCCAACAGGATGGCACGGATCATGGAGTCCGAACCCGGGTCCCAACCGGCAGAAATAATGCTGACGGCTTTGTTCTGTTGGCAAACAGGGTCCAAGGCGCTACGCAGCGACCATATCTGACCATGGATATCAAAACTGTCCACGGTACAGATCCCGCGTGCAGCGAGAACCGTTGCGAATTTCTGCACTTCCCGCGTGGGGGTACAAACGAGGACCGCGTCGGCATCGATACAGTCCAAACAATCATTGTGATGATAAATACCGGCCAACTCCATATCCGGAGCAGCTTTGATGGCTTCTTCTGCGGCACGGCCTATGTTGCCGTATCCTAAAATGGCTACTTTCATATCTTTAAACTTTAAACTTTCAAAATTTGACTTGTCAAATAATCGTGCCCTTTAGGGCTAAGAACTTTAAACTATTCCACCGTGACCGATTTTGCTAAATTACGGGGTTGGTCAACATCGCAACCTTTGACGACGGCTATATGGTAGGCCAGCAGTTGGAGCGGGATGACGGTAAGCAGCGGCGTGAGGCATTCTTCGGTTTCCGGTACCTCGATGATATAATCGGCAATCTTGCTGACTAACTCATCCCCTTCGGTGACCACTGCGATCACCCTACCCTTGCGGGCTTTGATCTCCTGGATATTCGATACCACTTTCTCGTACGTACCGCAATGCGGTGCGACCACGACCACCGGCATCTCTTGCGAGATGAGGGCGATTGGACCGTGTTTCATCTCCGCGGCAGGATATCCTTCGGCATGTATATAACTGATTTCCTTCAGTTTGAGGGCTCCTTCCATCGCTACGGGGAAATTATATCCGCGACCGAGATAGATGAAGTTCTGGGCATAGGTAAAGGTCTTGGCGAAATCGGCTATTCGTTTGTTTTGACCCAGCACACGCGCTATCTTATCGGGTATCTGTCCCATCTCGCGCACAATACGCAGGTATTGGTCATGATTGAGTGTTCCTTTCTCCACACCGATACAGAGTGCGAGCATCGTAAGGGCCGTCACTTGTGCGGTGAACGCTTTGGTGGATGCGACGCCTATCTCCGGTCCTACATGGGTGTAACAACCGCTATCGGAGATACGCGGGATGGAGGCACCCACCACATTACAGATCGAGAAGATAAACGCTCCTTTGGACTTGGCCAGTTGGATCGCTGCCAGCGTATCGGCTGTCTCACCGGACTGCGAGATAGCTACCACTACATCATCTTTGTTGATCACCGGTTTGCGGTAACGGAACTCGGACGAGTACTCCACTTCGACGGGTATCTGCGCGAACTCTTCGATCGCGTACATCGCGATAAGTCCGGCATGCCAACTCGTACCGCAAGCGGTGATGATGATACGCTTGGCATTGAGGAAACGATCCTTGTTATCGATGAAACCCGAGAGGGCGATATTATCTTGGCGTACATTCACACGACCACGCATGGAGTCAGTAAGCGTTCGGGGTTGCTCGAAGATCTCCTTGAGCATAAAATGCGGATACCCGCCTTTCTCGAGTTGACTGAGCGATAGTTCGAGTCGCTTGATCTCCGGAGTCTTGGTGACGTTATTGATAGTCGTAATCGCAATACCTTCATTCTTTAACTCTTTCATTCTTTCACTCTTTAACACCACCACCTCTTCGTCCTCGATATAGATGACCTTGTCCGTGTACTCCACGATAGGTGTAGCATCAGAAGCCAAGAAATACTCGTTCTCACCGATACCCACTACCAGCGGCGAACCCTTGCGGGCAGCGATGAGCGTATCCGGATGGTCCTTATCCAGAATAGCTATCGCGTATGCACCGATAACTTGCTGCAGAGCCAGTTGTACGGCTGTCTTGAGGTCCACATGACGGTTAACTTGGGTATATTCGACCAACTGTACCAGCACCTCAGTGTCGGTGTCGGATTTGAAGGAATACCCCTGCTCCATCAAACCGGCTTTGAGCACCGCGTAGTTCTCGATGATACCATTGTGGATGATGGCCAGCCGTTCGGACTCCGAGTAATGGGGATGAGCGTTCACCGTGTTGGGTTCACCGTGCGTAGCCCAACGCGTATGGGCGATACCGATGCAACCCTCCGTGTTCTTCGTCGCACAGAACGCTTCCAGTTCGGCTACCTTACCTTTGGCCTTATAGACATTCAGTTGTCCGTTCTCGTCAATGAGTGCGACCCCGGCACTATCGTATCCGCGGTACTCCAGACGATGCAAGCCTTTGATCAGTATAGGATAAGCCTTCCGCTTTCCTATGTATCCAACTATTCCACACATATTAGTGAATAAACATTAATTCTCTGTACTTCGGCAGTGTCCACAACTCGTCATCCACGATCAGTTCGAGGGCATCGGCATGTTCACGGATCTCCGCCATGAGCGGCAGGACATTATCATGATAGTCGATTGCTTTAGCGCGTTCATCGGGTTGGCGGTTGGCTTTATGCCGCGCTTCGGTCATGCGTTCTACGCCTTCGAAGATAGCCCCCGAGTGGTGCTCAATCTGTTTGATGATACTGTAGTCCATCTCGTTGAGCGAAGCCGTCTCGTCGGCCGAGAAGACCTGTTTGACCGCCAGCACATTCTGCAGCAACATCGTCTGGTACCGCTTGGCAGCAGGTAACACATGGTTCACCACCATGTCACCCATCACACGGCTCTCGATCTGCAGTTTCTTCACATAAGTCTCCCATTTGACTTCACTCCGACTCTGCAGTTCCGCTTGCGTCAGCACACCGGTGGTCTCGAACATCCGGATCGAAGACGGGAGTAAGTAATTATCGATGATCTTCGGTACACTGGTTTCGCAGTCCAGGCCACGCTTGGCTGCTTCTTTTTTCCATTCGTCGCTGTACCCGTTGCCGTCAAAACGAATCGCTTTGCAGGCCATGATATAACTCTTAATCACATCGAAGAGTACCCGCTCTTTGGCTTCGCCTTTCTCGATACGGGCATCCACCTCTTCCTTGAAGAGCATCAACTGTTCGGCTACGGCTGCATTGAGCGCCAGCATCGCCGCACCGCAGTTAGCGGACGAACCCACCGCGCGGAACTCGAACCGGTTACCCGTGAAGGCAAAGGGCGAGGTGCGGTTACGGTCCGTGTTATCGACCAGTATCTCCGGGATATTGGCTACACCCAGTTTCATCTCTTTCTTGGCATTGATGATGATCGCCTCTTCGGCAGACGCGTGTTCCAGTTTGTCCAGCACCTCGGTGATCTGTTTGCCGAGGAAGACAGAGATGATAGCGGGCGGTGCTTCGTTGGCTCCCAGACGATGTTCGTTGGTCGCCGAAACGATGGAGGCTTTGAGCAAACCGTTATGGCGTTGCACGGCCATGAGGACATTCACCAGGAACGTGATGAACTGCAGGTTCTGATAGGGGTTCTTACCCGGTGCGAGTAAGTTAATACCGGTGTTGGTGGACATCGACCAGTTGCAGTGTTTACCGCTTCCGTTCACACCCGCATAGGGTTTTTCATGCAGCAGAACGTGGAAGTGATGTTTCTCCGCTACCCGCTCCATGATACTCATTACGAGTAAGTTATGGTCGTTGGCAAGATTGACATCTTCGAAGATAGGCGCCATCTCGAATTGGTTGGGCGCTACCTCATTATGACGCGTACGCACGGGGATACCGGCTTTGAGCGCCTCGTATTCGAGTTCGCGCATGAACGCCAGCACGCGTGCCGGAATAGCACCGAAATAATGGTCCTCCAGTTGTTGCGACTTGGCGCTGTTATGCCCCATCAGTGTCCTACCCGTCAACAACAGATCCGGACGCGCCGTATAAAGCGATTCGTCCACGAGGAAATACTCCTGTTCCCAACCCAGGTTCGCGTGCACGTGCTTCACCTGTTTATCAAAGTACGCGCATACCTCGCGCGCGGCATGACAAAGGGCTGCCGTAGAACGAATGAGCGGGGTCTTGTAATCCAGCGCTTCACCCGTATAGGCCACAAAAACCGTCGGGATACAAAGCGTGTCGCCGATGAGGAAAACCGGACTCGAAGGGTCCCATGCCGAGTAACCGCGGGCCTCGAAGGTATTCCGGATACCGCCGCTCGGGAAAGACGATGCATCGGGTTCCTGTTGGTACAGACTCTCACCGCTGAACTCCTCCATCAGCGCACCGTTCTTGAGGGTGAAGAACGCATCATGCTTCTCTGCCGTACCACCCGTCAGGGGTTGGAACCAATGCGTGAAATGCGTAGCACCGTGATCCATCGCCCATTTGCGGATACCGATCGCTACGATGTCCGCGATGTCCCGATGAATCGTTCGGCCGTTATCCACATCGTCGAAGAGTTGGTCCAATACCTCTTGCGAGATATATTCCTTCATCTTCTCACGCGTGAAGACATCTTGCGCAAAATAATCCTTTACTTTTCCTTCCGGTTCTTCTACTACCGCAGGTTTATGCTCAAATGCAGTTTTTAACGCATTAAAACGAATATTACTCATACTTTTGACGTGATTTTTTGTTTTTAATCCGATTAAAATTCAAAATCGATCGCAAAAGTACTACTTTTTTAGAATATATGCAAGTTTTTGGAGCAAAAAATGTATTAGAAATGATTTTTTTTGCAATATTCGTCTAATTGTTCGCGACGAACGGCTTCCCGGACGGACTCATTGGCGTGCATATTCATGAAGATATCGAGATAATCGCCAAAGATCCGTTTGGCTGTCGGCATGAACCGCGAACCGTCTTCCACTTGTTCGAAATCAACCACTTGCGGTTGACCGTTCCGGTAGGTGAGCGTCATCTTACCGGGATGGCTACCACCGGACACCATCTCCAGCGTGTCACCCGAGTGGTTATACCAGAACACCCAGAAATCACCCCACACGCAGGAATCTTCTTCACGCACCATCAGCAGCGTCGGCACACAGAGTTCGCCTTGCAGGTAATACGGCGCTATCTCTCGCAGCAGATAGTCGCTGATCGCTTGTCGGATGGCTTGTTCCTTGCGGTTGATGGCGATATAGCGGATACAATCGGCTTTGTGGTCATCAAAATCGGACATTAACCACTGTCCGTTCACGCGTTCCATCAACAAGGTATGCTCCTCGATATCGCTCTCCGGATCAAACGAACCGTCTTCCCATTTCTGCCGCACCGAGATCGTAGCAAGGGCATGGTCTTTGTCCGTTTGTTCCACCTTAACCACCTCATAATCAGCGATAGTACCTCCGTTTCCGGTGACGAAATAATAGAGCCATTCATGGTCCATCGCTTCGTGTTGCGGTAAGCGATAGAACATCGTATCCAGCACCGCATAGAAGTCAGAAGTCATATAGTCGCGGGACTTCTCCAGCAACTCATGATCCGGAATGTACGCACATAACTCTGCCGCTCGTTCTTCGAGTGTCTGGGACTTCTGACATGCCGCAAGAGTTACGGCTAACAGGATACAAAAGAAAATGTTTCTCATATCAATCAATTTCGTCTAAACCGTTAAACTTGAGTCGTTTCATTTGGTTATGGAAGCGTACATGGAAGAGGACAGCCGGGATCGCCAAGGCGATGACAAACGCTATCCACATACCTTTGGCGCCGAGACCCATCGGGAAAGTGAGCGCAAGGCCCAGAGGTAACGCCACACCGATATAGGAGAACAAGGCGATGCGCATCGGTACCCGCACATCCTGGATACCGCGCAGCATAGCGGCTCCGATGCATTGCAGGCCGTCCGCGTACTGGAATGTTCCGGCAATAATGAGCAGCGTCGAAGCGATAGGGATCACTTCGGGATCGCTGGTGAAGATATACGGGATGATATTGCGTCCGAAGATCATGATCGCCGCACCGATCGTGTTCATCAGCAGGCACAGATGTACCGACGCGTGACTCGCCATACGCACGGCTTGCAGGTCACCTTTGCCCAGTTGATGCGATACGCGGATGGTAGTTGCCGAACCGATACCCAGCGCCAACATAAAAGTCAGATCTGCCATCTGGTTCGCGATATGGTGCGCCGCCAGGGACTCCTTGCTGATCCAACCGATGATGACAAACGAAGCCGTGAAAAGGAAGGCTTCCGCGAAGGACTGCAGACCAATCGGCATGCCTATCGAGATAAGGTGTTCTACTTCGCGACGGGTGATCAGCCACCGACGCATGGAAGTGAGATACCGTCTCCAATCGGCTTTGCACAGCATCGCGATGAAGAAACAAACCGGCATCAGACAGCGTGCGATGAGCGAAGCCCATCCTGCACCTTCTGCCCCCATCGCTTGGAAACCGCAATGACCGAAGATAAAGATCCAGTTCAGCAAGATATTCAGTAAGTTACAACCGATGGTGATGAGCATGGCAACGGTGGTGTTACCGAGTCCTTCGAGGAACTGCTTGCTAAAGGTGAAGAGCAGAAACGGCACGATGGACAGCACGATAAGGATGTAATAGGGCCGTGCGCATGCCACCACTTCGGGTTCTTGTCCGAACGCGTCCAGAAAACCGATACACGGAGCCAGAAGTAGCAACGAGAACACGCTCATCAGCGCCGTGAACACCAGACCGTTAGCGAGATAGGATGTGATCTGCTCGTGCTTATGCGCGATCTCGTCGTCTGTGGTGCCTTGATGGAGAAGTTTTTCCAGTCGTCCGTGGACATGTCCCACCAACGGAGTAATGCCCATGAGAGCTCCCATCGCGAACACCATCACCGTGAAAAACAGTGCATTGGAAAAACTGACAGCAGCCAGGTCCGTCGTGCTATAGTGTCCTACCATGATCGAGTCAGCGAGTCCCACTAACGCTGCGCCAAACTGCGTCAGCATGACGGGAAATGCCAACTTCAAGTTGCGCTTGTAAAACGGGTAATATGCTCGAAACGAATAACTCATCCTAAAATTCCGTGCAAAGGTACACAAAAATTTGCACATATCAAAAAATTTGTTAAAATTTAATCGTAATACTTGCGTATTTAGAAAATTTTAACTAATTTTGCAGCAAATTTAAAGGACATGACGATTATTTTTGACTTGGACGGAACGCTACTCAATACGATTGACGACTTGGGGTATGCGTGCAACTATGCGCTGGAGCGGACGGGTTACCCAACGCATAAGATCGAAGACTACCCGCGGATGGTAGGCAACGGAATCAATAATCTCATTCGTCGTGCGTTGCCTTTGGATCAGCAGACGGAAGAGAACATCCTACGCGTACGCGCACATTTCGTACCTTATTATAATGCGCACAACTGTGACTATACGCGTCCGTACAATGGCATTCCGGAGTTGCTGGAGACACTCAAAGCGGAAGGATATCAACTGGCTGTAGCCAGCAACAAGTACCAAGCAGCTACAGAAAAGATCGTTGAGCACTTTTTTCCGGGTGTTTTTGATGTCGTTTTAGGCGAACGCGAAGGTATCGAACGCAAACCGAATCCGCAGATAGTGTACGACATTCTCTCAACATTAAACATTCAACATTCAACATTATATTTGGGTGACAGCCTTGTGGATAGAGATACGGCTCATAATGCGAATGTGCCGTTTGTAGCATGCTCGTGGGGGTTCGTGTCGCGCAAAACCTTGGAAGAAGCCGGCGTGGCATGTATCATCGACGAACCGGAAGAACTTCTAACCATACTACAATGATGACTAATTACGAGATTATATCGGAGCGGCAGGAGAAAGTGCTGCAGTATCTGAACGAACACCATATCCCTTTCACGACCTACAATCACCCCGAAGGGAAGACGATAGAGGAAGCCAAACGATGGTGGCATGACGACGGGAGTGTGCATTGCAAGAACATCTTCATGCGCAATCACAAAGGTGACCAGCATTACCTGATCTGCTTCCCGTGCGACTACGATTTGGCGATTCATGATATCGAGCATTGGTTGAAAGATGTGCTTGTCTCGCAGGGTTTGAAGGCTCCGGGAAAACTCTCTTTTGCTTCTCCCGAACGAATGATGCGCTATCTTGGCCTCGAACCTGGCAGCGTCAGTCCTTTTGGACTGATTAACGACACGGAGCACCATGTGATTTTATTCCTTGACAGCCGTTTGAAAGATGCCGAATCGCTGAGTTTTCATCCGAATGATTGTCGGGGAACGGTAGTTATCTCGCAAGCCGCTTTTCAGCAGTATTTGGCGTGTGTGGGCAATAAAGTGGAATATATAACAACCTGTTAATTATGCAACGCGTAATCGGAATAGGAGAAACGGTGCTGGATATCTTGTTCAAGAATGACCAGCCGCAGAAAGCCGTACCCGGGGGATCGACCTTCAACAGCATCGTCTCGCTGGGTCGTGCCGGTGTGCCATGCGCCATGATTACCCAAACGGGGTCGGACCATATCGGAGATATGATCTGTGATTTTCTGCGCAAGAATGGTGTCTCGGACGAGTTCGTGTGCCGCCATCCGAATACCAAATCGCATATCACGCTTGCCTTCCTGAACGAGCACAACGACGCGCAGTATGAGTTTTACAAGGACCATGCAACGGACCTGCTGGATATCCCTCTGCCGCATATCACAGCCGACGACATCGTCCTTTTCGGTTCGTTCTTTGCTATCAATCCGGTTATCCGTCCTGTCACCCGCCAACTCTTAGAGGAAGCACATGAAGCCGGAGCATGGCTCTATTACGATGTCAATTTCCGCAAGAATCATATTGCCGAACTCCCCGAAATCATGCCGAATATAGAAGAGAACATGCGTCTTGCGTCTGTCGTGCGCGGTTCGATGGAGGACTTCGATTATCTGTTTGGTTTACAGGACCCTGACGCTATCTACGAGCGTGTTCGTTCGCTCTGCCCCACCCTCATCCTTACCGACGGCGCACGCTCCATCCGCGTCTATACGCCTGAGGGTTGCGAGACCTATCCTGTCGCCCAAATTGAGACCGTCAGTACGGTCGGTGCCGGAGACAATTTCAATGCCGGTTACATCTACGCCAAACTGCGTGGCATCGACGACCAATCTTCCCGCATCGCCATGGCGCAACGTTGGAGTCAAGATGTCTGCCAACAAATCGGAAATAACATCAGCGATGAATTGGTGAAGCAACTTTCAGGGATGTTATAACCTTCTATTTGTTCGATATTTTGCATTTCTTATCTCGCCATTTTTGGCTCGAACGATTATTTCGGTCACATTTTTGTGGCCGTTTTTCATTTTTTATTTGCATATATCAAAAAAAAGCAGTACCTTTGCACTCGCAAACTCACGCTGGGGTTATGTCTCGTGTGTGGGAGGGTATTTCCCCTCTTAGGCGGAAGCCGCTTCTCCCACTTCAACGGGAGAACGCTCCGGGTGAGGGAGCAGACATAGTTAATGGCGTTTACTAACGCTTGTTTTTGACTTTCTGAAAACTAGGAATCTTCAGAATTTGTTGTTCGAAAACAAGTAGCAGTAGATGCTCATGGGTGTATTATACGCCCGCGTGTACCATAATAAGTGCGCGCGCGTGCTCATATATACACAGCGTGGGTTTCTGCATTGCTTATTCGACAACAAAGGTTTTCCTAGTACCTCAGAAAGCGGATAAGCAACAAAGGGAATCCGCGTTTTTTATTTATTATTCTCTTTTAGCCTATCCTTTCAAAGACAATCGCTTTCGCCATTGTCTGTTTTTGCGTATAGATAAATGGACAATATGGACATAAGAAATGACGCTATGACGCTATGACGCTATTATAGTTTTGGCACTCTGGCACTCTTTATAAAGGAGTCGAGTGTTATAAATGACTGATAAATAGCGGAATACAAAGAGTGCCAAGAGTGCCAGAGTGTCACGACAAAAAATGAAATTGTCAAATTGCCAAATTGTCATAACAAAATTTTTGTCGGATAACATCCGACCTAACGAACGACGTTTATAGAAGGCAAATGGTAGGTAGAGATTAGGTAGATGGAAGGACTAAAGTCTAGGATTGTCTCGTTGTTGCCTCGTAGTTGGCAGGTAAATGACAGGTAAAAGGCTCGGAAAGGAAAAATAAATAGATAAACAAAATAATAATGAAATATATACATCCAAGAAGATATTTGCGTATATGCTGGAGACCAATCAAAGATTTGTTCTTTTCTGGCATTAATTGGAGAAGGACGATTGTCTTTAATTTTCGAATGTTACCCTATGATATTGCAAAACATCTTCCAATCTTCTTATATGGGAAAGTTGACATATCTCGATGCACTGGAAAGATTGAATTTATAGACGATAAAACAATAAGCCGTGGATGTTGGATAATTGGGCAGAGTGCATGTATCGTTAATGGAATAGATGCATGCTATAATGTAACACAATTGGCAGTAGAAGGGATACTACGCCTGGGAATTTCTGGTCGGATTGCTAATGGTTGTCGAATATCTGTTTTAAAAGGGGCAAGACTTTCGTGTGGTGATGGTTTCTTACTAAATGCTGATAGCAAGATATCATGCTATGAAAGTATTACCATAGGAGATGGTGTACATATATCTTGGGAAGGGCAAATATATGATACCGATTTTCATTATATAATCTCCAATGATGGCATTGTTAAGCGAAGAAACAAATCCATCCTTATTGGAAATGATGCATGGATAGGGCATAATGTAACCATATGTAAAGGGGCTGTAATTGGAGATGGATGTATTGTAGCAGCGCATAGTCTATTGAATAAAGATTTCAGTGAGTACAAGAATTGTATATTTGCCGGAACTCCTGCAGTGTTGATAAGAACAGGATATAAACGTATTTATGACATTGCATGGGAAAAGAAAATTGCTGCCTACTTTGCACTCAATAATGAATATAAACAATGTACTATGAATAATGAAGGTATCATCATTTGACATATTCGATACATGCTTGGTTCGCAAGTGTGGCACACCTGAGAACTTTCTGGATGTTTTTTCGCTAAAGGCATTTGTTCATGAGCCGCAAGAATGGGCTCGGCAAGAGTTTGTTGCGGCGCGCAGATTGACAGAACAAAAATTATGGCAAGAGAATCCACGTTATACGCTTCAGGATATTTGGGTGGAGTTTGATTGGTCACACCAATTCTTAAAGTCCAAGAAAGAACTTTGCCAATTAGAGCAAGATCTTGAGCGTGAGATGCTTGTTCCGGTTTTATCTATACGAGATAAGGTGAACGAATGTCGCAAACGTGGAGACAAAATTATTTTTATCTCGGACATGTATCTGTCGTCTGAATTTCTCAAAGACATATTACGTACTTACTGCTTCTTCCAAGATGGAGATTCGCTCTATGTTAGTTGTGAGTGTGGGGCGTTGAAATGGGATGGAGAATTGTTCGAATATGTTCGCAAGCATGAGAACTTACCATCCTTCCGAAATTGGCATCACTATGGGGACAACAAGCAAGGTGACTATAATGCTCCAAAGAAATTAGGCATCAAATGTACACTCATTAATCATGCATATACTCCGTACCAGCAACAATGGGTGGATAATGATTATTCTCTTGGCTTCAAGTATCCAAGTATCCTTGCCGGTTTAGGTCGCGCTTTGCATTATAGCACAGAATGGAATACCCATACGGATTTTGTGCTGGACATCATCGCTCCGTTCTATTGCTCTCTTGTATATCGAATGATGAAGGATGCGGAGCAAAGAGGCATAAAACGATTGTATTTCTGTGCAAGAGATGCTTGGCCATTATTCAATATTGCATTGATATTTAAGTCATTATTTCCTTCTATAGAAAGTAAGTATCTCTTTATTTCACGTAAATCTTTGTATGAAGGCAATGAAGAGGCGAAAATTCGTTACTTTGAGCAACTGGGACTTGCTACTCATAAGAAAGACGTTGCAATTGTAGATGTTCGTTCGCAGGGAAAAACACAGCGTTTCCTGAGCGATTTCTTAATAGGTAAAGGATACCATGAGGTTTATGGCTACTATTTTGAAATGTTTACACTCAAAGAGATGAAATATTTAAATCCATATCATTGCGAGGTAAATGGTGCGTACTTAACGATGAATCATAATTTGGATCAGTTGTTACTATGCAGATGGGAACTATACGAGAATTTCTTTTCGCTTAATGATTTTCCAAAGACTGTTGATTATTCAATTGACGATAATGGAATCGCCAGACCTATTTTTTCCGAAAAGACAGACTATGAAGATAGCTTTCAAAAAGATGTTTCATATTGGTCTCAAATACATTTCAATATCATTAAGACTTTCGCCGCTCAATATATAATCTGTGAGTTGCATAAATATTCTGATAAAATTTTTGAGCATGTCGCAATGAGGACACTGAGTAATATGATGATATCTCCGTTAAAGTATTATCTGGGGGCATTAGCAGATTTCACATCATATAGTACACGAGATAAAAGGTATGTTCCCTATGTAAAACGTTTATCTCTTTATGAATTAGTAGTAAAGCGTGCTCGTATGGGAAATAAATGGCGAAAGGCTTCAATCATATATACATTGCCTAAATGGATGATGACATTATTGTTGAAAAATAAAAAATAGAGAACTATGAAAGATAAGAAAATTGCTGCAGTAGTTGTAACTTATAATCGCAAAGAAGTATTGGCTGTATGTTTAAGTGCTATCTGCAACCAGGTCTTTAAACCACATTGCGTATATATCATGGATAATGCATCTACCGATGGGACCGATACTTGGATAAAAGAAAATAACTACGATGGAATAAAAGATTCTATTGATTTTCGTTATGTCCGTTTGACGGAGAATATCGGAGGATCTGGTGGTTTTCATACGGGGATGAAGATGGCTTATGAGTCGTGTGAGAATTTCGATGGGATATGGGTTATGGACGATGATGGTATTCCAGACAAAATGCAATTGAAAAACTTAGTAGCTCATATGGATGAATATGATTATTTGGCCTCCTTTGTGGTAGCGCAGGAAGACCCTAACTTATGTGCATTTGAATCATGTTCTGTAAAGGGGTCCAAGGTGA
>Ga0247611_10004940_pt1 | contig 18113 bp, 10 predicted proteins | sample 177DNAGHGhighgp2_FD_192422 | JGI IMG/M metagenome (GOLD analysis project Ga0247611, IMG submission 192422) | Sheep rumen microbial communities from Palmerston North, Manawatu-Wanganui, New Zealand - 1770 DNA GHGhigh gp2 | ecosystem: Host-associated > Mammals > Digestive system > Stomach > Rumen... | reverse complement strand
CAGTCGCATGATATCACCGATGCGGCTGGGACGACCGGTAGAATCACCTGCAAAGATATATTTCGCCACAGCCTTACTGAGCACTCCATTATCAGAGATATAAGCAATGCGTGCAGGACAGATGACAGCGATGGCACCACCGTTGGCATTCAGGAAGATGCGCTCGCCACTCGATACCGTAGCGTTGTCAAATCGGCAGAACTCACAGGTCGCGGCATACAGGACAGGCAGATGCTTATAATACAACAGATTCTCGACATCGGCACGCATCAGCAGCCCCTCACCGGTCCAGTTCTGGGTGCTGGCATGGCCAACGTAGTTCCACCACAGGGTGCCCTCGTTCAAGGAGGTGAACATCTTGGCGCGCGCATCAGGATAGGCGCGAGATCCGCCGTTGCTCACAGCATTAAAGGCATCGATGAACACATAGTTGTAAATCATATTCTCGCCACCATTGGCGCGAGCCATTTCAATCATGTCCATGGACTGGGTCATGTGGTCGGCATTATTCTCGTCGTCGGCAACAAACATGATTTGGTTCTTCCAGGCACCATAAGATGGCTTGGTGACATACTTCTCGAGCTTGTTCACGACCGTGCGAGCTTCATCGACACTCTTGACGATCATGCGCCCCACAGCAATGCTCATCTTGTCTTTAGAGCCAATGCCGCTACCATCGTCCAGGATGGCAAAGTAGTCATCGGAAGTGAAAGAATTGTCCTCGTTGGAACTGCCCTCGGACTGCCAGGTGAGCAACTTGGGGTAATTCAACACGTTGGAGTTATTACCCACCAGGCGGTTGTCATAGTTGCCGCCGCCCATCAGCAGCAGATACTGCAATCGGTGCCCGTCATCGCTGGGGCCGCGGTCATAGAACATCTTGCACAGCCTGCGGTAGGCCATGGCATCCTGCGTGCCGCTAGAGAACTCGTTAAACACCTTCTCGTGATCGAGCACCAGCACCCTGAAGCCGTCTTGCTTCTCGTGCATGGCAGCCACACGTCGTGCCTGCTCCAGATAGGCCGCGGGAGCCAGGATAATCATGTCGGGGGTGGCCTGTGCATGAATATCTTGATTATCGACGTCACACAGGTAATTGGGATGAGCAAATGTAGTGGCCGATTCCACAAAGGCGACAAACTCGCGCCGTCCATTCACCGTGGGGCTGAAAGTAGCAATGCCATCGGTCATGCTCAGGTTCATCTGCACCGGGGCAAAGGGGCTCGTCACGTCCCACACGCGCGTGGGGCCGTTGCATCCTGTCAACTGGTAGGTGGTGTCACGCCCCGCCCTGTTCAGGCCAAAGGTCAGGCTGCCGTTCTTCAAAGCCAATTGTCGCTCATAATTGATGGTGATAAAATCCAGACGGGCATCATAGACCTTTCCCTTGCAGGAAAACGCCACCTTGAAATCCAGCTGATTGGTGCCATCAAGCTTAAACGACTTGACCGATCTTGCAACCATGTAATAATCATGAGCTAGATTGCTGACGACAGCCATGTTATCAGCGTTCACTTGATTCAAGGGCGTTCCGTTGTAAGAATAGGACACCGAGCCTGATGCGCCTGTCGTCTTGGCGCCAAACACCGGATAGGCCTTGACCGTGGAGCCGTTGACAAGGCCATCCAGATCAAACTTGAAGTCCTGTTCATGGTTGCTCACAAAGCTCTCACCCAGGAAGGCACGCCCCGACTCGCCGGGATTGACCAACTCCTGCTCGTGGTAAAGCCGCTCGATGTAAGTGTTCTTTAACGGGCCGCTAGGAGCATTCTCGGCCTTGGGGATGTCTATGTCGTTGAATCGAGCGTCGTTGGTCACCAGATAGCATCCCGAAATGGAATAAGGATGCTGCACCTGGACGTGGGCAAAATTGGTGTTCAGGTATTTCCATGTCGTGGGTCCCTGGGCATAAAACAGGATGCGCTCGCTGGTTCTCACCACAGGCATCTGCGGCAGGTCGTCGGCATAGTTGTCACCAAGCATGGTTTCGCTCAACGGTGCGCCACCGTAGCCAAAGACGTGAATCTGCGACAGGTCTGTACCCAGTCCCCAACTGCGGATGTCATCGGCCGTGATCTGGTAAATGCCGCTTTCCCTCACGGCAATCTTGACCCACTTGCCGCTGGCCAACTTGCTGGAAGGGGCATAGTAGCTCTTGTCCAGAGCATGAACGTTGCCTGTGGCGATGGTCAGCAGTGCCATGCACAGCACTAGACGCTCGAAATATTTCATGATCAGTTTTACCATTGGTTTTGATGTGTGTAATCCAGTGCGCCCCCACAAGGGAATATCCCCAGGAAAGCACACCATCTTTTTACACTTATAACGTTGGTTTCTTGACTTTATTGCACCGCAGGACTCGTTTGGCTCGCGGCAGGCACGGCAAGCGTGATATAATGCCCCTTGAAGGGGCGAGCCAGCAGCCTGTAGCACCGATTGCCGCAATGGGCAACAAGCAAAGTCTCATCGGCCTGGGGGACAAAGGGCTCCAGCCGAATGTCCTCGGTCCAGTCGATGCGGCTGTTGCGCTCGGCCTTGATGACGGCCTCCTTGGCCGTCCAGGCGATGATGTGGGCAGGGAGGTCATCCTGAGCGATAAAACTTTGCTCGCTGGCATTCAAGAACTTGTCACGCACCTTGAGCACCTGCTTGCGGTCCATTATCTCGGCATCCAGCCCGATAACCCGGGTGTCGTCGATCGCAATGGCCACCAGCTCCATCGTGTGGGTGATGCTGATGCATACATCCTCGTGCCCCTGTACTGATGGGGCGCCCTGTCGATCGTGTGACATTGTCACAGCATATCCAAAAAACTTGCGAAGCAATATCCGCTCGGCAGCCTTTTCTCGCTGTCGCTTCATGGGTAAATCGAGGATGTCCTCTACAGGGATTCCCTTCTCGCGACACAATGCCAGCAACTGTGGTGCTTCCTCATCGAGCCGCCACGACAGCACTCTTGTGCCCACAGGATAAGTCATCTCCTCGACAATCATGGGATGGAACCGATATTGCAGATGATGCTGATGAAATGCAAAGGCTTATCCCACGCCATTCTTGGCCAGGTCGATGCGGGTGAGGGCGCGTGGGTTGGCCTGGCTGGCAGCAACCCAGGAGCGGTAACGGCGGCGGTTGACAAACCGCTCGACCAGATAGGCCAGGATGAACATCACGGGAACTTGCAGCCACATCATCCAGTAGTGGTGCGACACTTGATAAAGGGTGGCGCCATTGGACTGCATGAGCACATAGCCGTTACTCATCCATGTGGCGGGCACACAGTCGCCCACGACATACCACAGACGCGACATCAGGTAACGTGGCCACGATGCACCCGTGAGGAATACAAAGATCACCGACGAGAACACGAACAGCAGGAACACGCTCTCGCGCTCGTTGACAAAGGCCTGCAGCGTCTGCCCCATGAGCGACACCACGATGATGAACGGTATGGCCAGACAGATGATGTGCAAGATGTTGCCGTATTGCGGGAATCCGAACATCAACGGCACATAGTGCAGCACATAGATGACCGGGATGACATAGATGATCTGGTGGCACATCATCTTGCCGATGATAGTTGTCCCGGGGCTAGCCTCAATGGCCATGGGGTCACGACCGCCGTTGCGCCGGCGACGCTCGATACTGCCGCCGTGCAGCATGGCTATACCCAGTATCATGCTCTGTTGCAGCACCAGGGGCAGGATGAACAGCAGCACAGCACTGGCTATACCCATCGCGGGATTACCCACAGGTACCTGACGGCTCTCGATGATGCTGCCACTCATGTTGAGCACTGGCTCGACGATAGCAGCCAGCCGCTCATTACCCATGCTCTGGGTGACATTGGTCAGTGCGGTGAACATGGCCTTGTAGCGCATCATCACGCTCATGTCGCAATATAGCGACACATGGCCTTGCTCTTGCCGTCCCAGGCTCTGGCCAAAGTCGCGCGGCACATACAGGATGCCATAGCAGGCCTTGCGATGCATCGCCTCCTGTGCTTCCTGCATGTTGGCAGCATAGCCCACGATGGCGACCTCCTGGGTGGCATCCATGCGCCGGATGAGCTCGCGGCTCTCATGCGTGCGATTGTCATCGACAACCACGACAGGCTCGTCACGCACCACCTCGGGGTTGTAAATGAGTGAATACAGCACGGGATATACCGCATTGAGCAGCAAGAAAAAGATGACCACGCCCGGGTCACGGAACGCCAGCAGTATCTCGCGTCCACACACCCTGAGCACCTGTATGAACCACAGGAACAGTCGGCTATGTTTCATTTTATCGGTCATAACGTATCAAGGCACATAGATGGGGTTAAGGCACTCTTTCTTCAAGTGCCATGACAGCAGCATGGGAAGAATGGTGAAACCCAACAGTGCAGCATAATAGTATCGGGAATAATACAAGTCTATACCATTCAGGGCCTGGTCCACCATGATGAGGAAATAGTACTTGATGGGCATGACAAAGCCCAGTGCCTCGACCCACGGGTACATCGCCTCCTGGGGCAAGGAAAATCCCGCAAACGAGAACGACACCATTCCCAGCAGGGTGCATAGCATCGTGCCGTAACGGAAGTTGGGCACAAAGCAGAACATCAGTACAGCAAAGGCCTGATTGGCCACCACAAGCAGGAACATGGCAGTGAGCATGTTCCACGGGTTACAGTTGAGCGGGAAATCATAACAGCGGAACATCATCCACTGGACAAACCATCCCACGGCGGTGAAAAGCACCGTTTGAGGCACCAACTTGCCCAGCAGGGCCAGAAACATACTGTTGCCCGACACCTTGAGCCACTGGCGGCTCAACCCCGACTTCAACTCTATTCCTAGGGAGAAAGCCGTCACCAGCAGGATGAACAGTGACAGGAAACAGGGGACAAATGTCGAGTTCAGGTAGTAATTATAGTTGATGAATGGGTTGCCAGGCATGTGGACATGCGTTTGATAGGGTTGCAGGGTCGCTGCAATCTTCTCGTTAGGGATGCCCACGGTGCGCAAGGCAGTCTGCACAACGGCACCATTGGTCAGCAGTGACATGGTCTTGAAACCCTTGTACTGCATGGACGCCGGCGCATAGTAGGCATAATTCACATAGTAGCTCACCACCGGCTGACGCCCACCCAGGGCCTCCTCTTCCAAGTATTCGGGAATGAGGAAGAATCCCAGCACCTCGCCGCGCTGCACAGCGTCACGAGCCTCGGCAAAATTGCGGTATCGATGTCCGATGCTCACCTGCTGGAAGCCGTTGAGCGTGCGTGCGACCTGTCGTGACATGATGCTGTTGTCAAGATCCACGATGCCCACAGGCACACGGCTCACGCTGCCGCCCTTGATCAAATCCATGAGAAACCAGCAGCACAACAGCGGCAAGATGACGATGAGCAGGAAATACATGGGACGGCGCACGAGCTGGATGCACCCGCGCTTAAACGAATTCCCTATATATTTCAGTATCATCACTTATTGATGCTATTGACAAGATAGATTGTCACTCTTAACACCCCATTCACTTCTCAAGAAGCACCGACATGCCAGGACGCAAGTTGGGAACCTTGCTCACGGGGCGCATCTTGACCTCAAACGTCTTGCTGTCATATTGGCCCTGAGCCTTGGCGGCCTGCCATGTGGCATAGCTGCCCATATCGTGGATGTAGAAGATCGACATCTTGGTCTGCAGGTTGTTCAAGGCCGGGATGCGCACGTTCACTTCCTTGCCCATGGGCAGGTCGTTGAGCATCTCCTCGCGCACGCTGAAGCTCACCCACAAGTCATCAAGCTTGGCAATCGACATGATGGGTGTACCCATGGCAACGAGTTCTCCCTCCTGGGGATAAATCTCGCTCACCTCGCCGTCGCAAGGTGCCACAAGCACCTGGTCCTCGAGCAGGCTTTCTACTTCCATGACGCTGCCTCGAGCGGCGTTGGCCATACTCCTGGCGGCATTCTTATCCTCCTGCTGAGCTCCCCTTACCGCCATGTCATATTGCGCCTTGGCAGCCTTGACCTGAGCAGTGGCAGCATCAAGGGCGGCCTTGGCTTCATCACGCTTCTGCTGGGTAGCGACACCTTGCCTGAAAAGGTTTTCTACACGCTGGTAGGTCTTCTCGGCAATGGTCTGTGCAGCAATGGCCTGCTGCCAAACGTTGTAAGCCCCCTGCTTGAGTTCCTCGCGGGTGCCTTTTTCGGCCTTCTGGTTCTGAGAGGCCGCAGCCTCCTGCATCTGCCTGGCTTGATAATACTTGGCATCGACCGTGCTGGAGTAGATGCTCACCAGCTTGTCACCCTTGTGGACGGTATCGCCCTCATGGACGTAGAAGCGCACGATGCGTCCAGGCAACTTGCCGCTCACGCGCACGGCGTCACAATCGGCCTGTCCCTGAGTGATCGTGTCGGCGGGGTGAATGAGCAGGATACCCACGATGGCAATGCTCACCATCACCAGTGCAAACACCGCCAGCGCTGCCAGCAGGGCTTTGTCCTTCTTGCGGACCACAGTTCTTTGTTCGTCTTTTTCCATATTCTAGTTTTCTGTTTTTAATGATCTTGCTGAATGATTGCTCATCAATAGTTCATGTTTCCCATCACCTTGTCCATGTACTCATGGGTGAGTTGCACATTGATTTCGGCATCAATCTTCTCGCTGTTGGCCTTGAGCCAGGCAGTTTGCGCAGCGAGGACTTCATCGACAGTTCCCATGCCCTCCTTGAAGGCAATGCCCGCGATGCGCAGATTCTCGTCGGCTTGAGCCAGATTGGCACGCGTGGCCTCGTAGGTCTTGAAGGCTTCCTGATAAGAGAAAGCTGCCTGGCTGATTTGCAAGGCGATTTTTTCCTTGGCATCATCCAGTTCCAGCCGCTTGGTACGGGCTTCGACCTGAGCAGCCTTGACCTTGTTACTCAAGCCTCCCCAGTGCCACAACGGCATCCTGAGTGTGGCTCCGATGCTGAATCCAGCTCCGAAACGATTTTCAAAGCCGTCATAGCTGTTGGGATTGGTCGCATGCAAGGCGGCCACAGCAGCCAGTTTGGGCATCATCTCGCTGCGTGCCACTTTCACCTGCTGGTCATAAATCTTGGTAGCCAGTTCCAGGGACCGCACGTCATGTCGCTTGCTATAGACCTCGTTCAGATTATAACTTGACGGAGCCAGGTTCAGCCCCAGTTCGTCATGTCCCTCATCGGCCAGGGTCATCATGGTGTTGACCGGCAGGCCACACAGCTGTGCAAGCAGCATGCGTGACAGCGTCACACCGTTATTGACCTTGGTCAAGTCAACGCTGGCCTCGTTGAGTTTGACATCCACTGCCAGCTGATTGGCACGGGTAGCGACACCCTCGTTGACCATCGCCTTGACGTCATTGTCAAGTTTCTCTACCAGATTGACATAGCTCTGTGCCAGCTTCTGCTTAGCACACAGGGAGACGACTTGCCAGTAGGCAGCGTCCACCTGATAAACCACGTCCTCGACCTTGCTCTCACGCATCTCGCGGGCGAGTTGCTCGGCCAGGTCAGTAATCTGGTTCATGGCCGTGATTTTCCCACCCATGTACAATGGCTGGGTCACCGTCAGTGCGCCACCCATCAGGTTGTGGATGTTATAGGTGAGTCCGCTCTTGGGCAGCAAGGCCACTGTTGTGGGCACATATTGTCCATTCACCTGCACAGGGTAACCCGTCGTGGGGTCGATGAGCAGATTGTAGTCGTAGGCACCCGTCTGGGGATTGAACGACTTGGTGGGCAGCATCTGGTCCTCCTTGATGAGTGAGACCTTGCGTGAATTGAAGATATATCCAGCCGTGAGGTCAAATTGCGGCAGATAGGCCGCCGCAGCTTCCTTGCGCTGGTATCCTGCCTTCTCGATGGCAAGTGCCGTCTGTTGTATTTCCTTGTTGTTGCGCAATGCCATGCTACGGCAGGAATCCAGGGTCACCACCTGGGCCGTCGCAGCCAACGAGAGGACACAAAGTGATATGAATAGGAAGTTTCGCATATTCATTCTGTGAGCTAAAAAAATACTAGTAGGTCTGTTTTAAGGGGCAAAGGTAATACATTATTCTTAATATAGTCAACTAGTGTTCCAAATTGTGACACAATTCGTGGAAAATAGAACAGTCTCATGCGATTCCATAACCAATAGGGGATACACTCATGCCACCTAGCCCACTTGTGGCCGCTAACCATCATGCCACAAGAGACATCTGGCACATGATTGAACCTGACATGCACTTTGATGACCAGATATTTAATTATTTTCATTATCTTTGCACATTTATTAACCATTATTCAACAATGATTTATGAAAAGAATCAGTTTTATCTTGTTATTGACATGGTTGGTGACAGTGAATGTCGCCATGGCCAATCCTGTCACCGAGAGTCGCGCCCGCACGATTGCAGCACGGTTCATCGCCACGCAATCCCCTACCCTGAAACTCTCGTCTAGTTCCCCCGTCACTGTTGTGACCGCAACGACACAGCAGGCGGCCTACTATGTGTTTAATACGACGGCGGCCGCCGACAGGGGCTTTGTGATTGTCGCTGGCGATGACCGCCTGCCAGCAGTGCTGGGCTACAGCGACAGTGGCAGTTTTGACGCCAACGATGTGCCGCCCGCCATGCAGCAGTGGCTTGATGGTTATGCCGCCCAGGTTGCCGCCATCACAGCAGGCGGAGTCCCCGAGGTGCGCACTGCATCTCGTCCAGCCATCGCCCCCATGTTGCCGGTGCATTGGGGGCAAGGGTTGCCTTACAACGTGCTCTTGCCCCACATCAGCGGCAGCAGCAACGCTCATGCCTATGTGGGCTGCGTAGCTGTGGCGATGGCTCAGATCATGGCATTCTGGAAACACCCGCAACGCCCCACTGCTACCATTCCCGGTTATACATCAAGCAGCGGTAAGACCTACCAAGTCACGATGCCGTCACTCGCGCCCATCGATTTTGACTGGGAGAACATGCACTACACCTATTACACCAACGACAGCACCAGCGAGGCATGCCAGGCGGTCGCTAACTTGATGCTCTACAGCACCACGTCGCTGAAGTCCAACTTTGGCCTGACATCGACGGGCAGTTACACCCGCAACATACCCGAGATGCTGATCACCTACTTCGGCTACAAGAACTCGGCCCACTACATCTACCGCGAGACCTACAGCACCCAGGCATGGGAAGATGTCATCTATGCCGAACTGGCAGCCGGGCGTCCCGTGGCCTATGGCGGCAACAAGCAATCGGCAGGACATGCGTTTGTGTGCGACGGCTATGACGGTGACGGCCGATTCCACATCAATTGGGGATGGGCAGGCAAGAGCAACGGCTACTTCCTGCTCAACCTGCTCAATCCCAGCGACGAGGGCATTGGCAGTGCAGCCGGAGCCTATGGCTACGTCAAGGGTCAGGGAGCGGCAATCGGGCTGGAGCCAGCAGGCGATGGCAATGAGGGTGAGGCAGCGTTAACCTTTGACGACCTGACTATCAGTTCCAGCAACTCGACGCGCAGTGCTGCCAGCAGCAACTTCACGGTCAGCGTGTCAGGTAAATTTGTCAATTACACCCATGTTTCATCCATGTTCAGCCAGGGCTGGGGCCTGTTCAAGGACGGTGAGATGGTTGAGAACCTGTTCTACCGCAGCACCACGAGTTCACTGGGCAACCAGGGGTATATCACTGTGAGTGCACGGTCACTGAGCTTTGGGGCCGGTATCACCAGTGGCACCTATCGCATCCTGCCCATCTACACCATCTACGGTGCCAATGACTGGCACCCATGCATCGGAGCCGACGTGAACTACATCGAGGTGACCTTTGGCGGCAATTATTCCTGCACGATCAAGGGCTATGGCACGGCAGGCTCAACGACCCGATACACGGTCAACAGCTGCACCACTCAGGGCACCCTCAACCACGGCAAGCCCGTGACGGTGAATCTGAACCTCACTAACAGCGGCACCTCGACCAACGACTTGATATACATGTTTGTCAATGGTGAATTCACAGCAATGGGGCTGGCCAATATCGCCGCTCACGAGTCTGGAGATATTGTTTACCGCTTCACACCCACCACGGCAGGCATCAAGACGCTCACCTTCTCGCTCAACGAGAGCGGAGCAAGCCCTTTCCATACCCAGCTGGTGACCATTGGTAGCATGCCCAGTGCCACACTCGACGTGTCCTATCGCATCCTGGGAATCACCGATGAGGATAACCGCATCATCACCGCCGACCGCTACAGCATCATCGCCGACGTGACCAACACAGGAACAGAGCCCTATGACGAGGACTTCTCGGTGCGCTTGTATCGCATCAACAATGATGAGACCAATGTGGGAACCGAACTGCTCAGCCAGACCCAACCGCTGTACCTGGCAGCTGGGGCCTCGACCAGCCTGCAGTTTGACTTTGACCACGACCTGGTTGACGGATGGAAGTACTTCTGTTACCTGTACTACTACAGTGCGGGCGAGACCGTGGGCAAGGGCACCAAGTGGTATTACCTGAACCTGACAGGAACGCCCATCACCCCCGTGAACCGATATGCCGTGACCACCATTGCCACTCCATCCCAGGGCGGCAAGGTGAGCGTCACGGGGCCGTTCAGCGGCGGCAAGGTCAAGGCAGGCGAGACCGTGACGATCACCACGCGTCCCAACACGGGCTGGGAGTGTACCCATGTGACCGCGACCGACACCATGGGCAACCCTGTCGAATTCAACACAGCAGTCAATGGCACTTACACCTTGATCATGCCCGAGAGTGACCTCACTGTGACAGGCCATTTTGCACGCTCGACAGGCAGCCTGTTTGAACTCGTGGATGCCCGCTCGAGCATTACTGCCGATGACACCTACATCCTTGTCAGCCGCAGCCATGACAAGGTGATGAAACACTGGAACGACGGCGATGAGACTTTCCAGAGCGACGATATTGTGGCTTGGCTAGACGATGAACAGGCTGTGGCCCGGGTGAACGACGATGCCTGCTTCTTCACCATGACACAAGTGACCGACACCACAGTGTCGGGCAATGCCCGCACGGCTGCCTACCTGTGCACCGGCAACGCGTTCCTGCGCACCAGCAACTACCATGTGCTGCAGAGCCACAGCATCGCACCCGAGAGCCGCGCCTGGATGTACATCGGCAATGCCAGCAACTGCCTCATCCGCTTCAAGGACAGCAGCAGCGGCAGCAATGGCAACTGGATTGTGCGCTACGACAGCGATAGCGAGGCCTTCAAGGTGATGAACTGGAACGTGACGGGAGCCGAGACTACACGCGTGTGGCTGTACAAGCTTGTCGATGCCCATCGCGTGGACATCGACTGTGATGCGGCAATAGGGTGCGTGAATGTTACGGGCGGCCTTGTCGGCGAGAGTGCGCAGCGCGGCGAGACGGTAACCTTTACCGTCACTCCGGCCCAGGGCAGCGCCTCAATGGCAGTCGTTGTCACCACGGCTAGCGGTGAGGTGGTCAACGCCATGCTGGACGATGCTACCGGCATCTACACATTCATCATGCCTGACGATGATGTGACCATCGCCGTGACGCCCTGCGAGACATTCATCACTGGCGACGTCGATCGTGACGGCCGCATTGACATCAGCGACGTGACTGCTCTTATCGACTTCCTGCTCACCGGCAATGGCGACATCGACTTGCGAGCCAGTGACGTGGATGAGGATGGCCGCATCGACATCAGCGACGTGACTGCACTGATCGACTGGATTCTGAACAAATAAACGGCTTACACCAGCCTGATCCACAATCAAAGCCGCGTGACCCCTCCAGAATCGGGAGCCACGCGGCTTTATCGTTGAATAACTGGCCATCAACTGATGGCGGTTACCTTTTTACCTGAGAATCTTGACCGTGGAGATGCTGCCGTCGCTGTAACGGGTCACCACGATGTTGATGCCCTGGTAGGGGGTTGGGCTCTCGATACCCATCATGTTGTAGTAACGCACGCTCTCGATGCGCTTGAGGGCTACAAATTCCTCGATGGACGTGGGCACTTGCGGATTGTTAGGCAAGTCAAAGGGGTAAACCATATAGCTGCCATCGGGGGCCGTGGGCTTGGGTGATCGCAGGCTCGATGCCGTGCCCGAGTCAAACGCGCTGCGGGCAATTCCCACGTGGAAGGTGTAGGCTGTATCTTTCAACTCTAGCGGCTTACCATAGATCTTATCCGATGCCGTAAGCCTATTGAAGGTCCAGTCAACATAGAAGCTACCCGACAGGTCAAAACCATTAATCACATTACCCTGCTGCGAGTAAACGGTGAACACGTCCTGGCCATTATAGCCCTGGCCCATCCATACACCCATCACATGAGCAACTTCCTGGATCTTGGGGTTCATGAAGAACAGCAGCGTGTCCTGAACCGCCGACCCTGAACCGGGATGAGCACCTGGATTGCCATCGACGTTGAGGTTGGACTGCATGAAGTTGAACGCCATGTAGTGGTTGTACAGGTAGTCATTGTGCTTAGTCTCGTTGTGATCCTCGCAATAGCCGTAATAGCCAGTAGCTTCGCCATTGGTTGCGGGCATGTCACTGAGCACAATTGTGTAGTTCACGCCATCGCTGTAGTGCCCCTTGACCGTGCGTGCCTTGAGCTTGGTGTTGACCAGGCTCTCCACATCGGCATCGGGGAAGTTAGAGAAGTCGAGCACGACCCAGTTGTTTTGCAGCCATTCGCCCCGCTGGAAACCCGTTGAGCGCACGTAGTCACCCTGGCTGGCAGCATCCATCACGGTGGGGTTGATCGAGGGCACCTGGTCACGAGCCCACAAGAGCTTGTACCGCTTTTGCTTCTCGGCATTGTAATAATCCACAGCCCAGGCTCCTATCAGCTCGTCGGACACGATGACGTCGTTATCGGGCTCTATATTCTCCTCGATGTAGTTGAGCGGGGTCTCGATCACGGTATAGACGGCCGTGTTGTTGACCACGATGTATCCGATGTAGGACTCGCCATACACATTATACTGAATGGGCTGCTCCAGGACAAAGTGGTCATCCTGCTCCCGGGTGCCACCATTGAGTTGATAGACAAATGTGGCATCGACCTCGTTCACATCGTGGATCTCGGCTATGCGATGCACTTCCTGATTCAGGTTGCTGGTGAGGTTAACGACGGTGCCCACGGGATACTCCCCGCTGGGCGGCGCGATGTTGAGCCACAAGGGTTTCTCGGTAATCGACATCTGCGTCATGGCCTTGTTGACCTTGATGGTGTAAACGCCAGCAGGAATCTTGAAGGCATAGTCGGGATGGTCGCCCGACAACGTCACACCCGTCGAGCCGTCACCCACCGGATAATCGTCGCCCGTTGCTGCCAAGCGATACCCATCGAGCAGGTTCCAGTTGCCTGCGCCACCCTGTGCGGTCTGCCAGGTGATGCCTGTGTCGATGCGCTTGGTGAGGCTAAAGTATCCGTAGGCCTGATCGACGTTTGCATTATCATTACCGCCCTTGAAGTAAACATCCATGTAGTACTCCTCGTTGACGGGATCATAACCGAACTTGGGTCCCGATGCCACCCAGCTGGTGCGCCCCATGGCCGTTCCCAGCAGGTAGAGGTCGGGCTCGCTCTCGTAAAACTCGGCGCGGATGGTCACATCCGATGCCGGCATCTCAAAGTGGTATTCACCACCATCGGCTGCCATGTTGTCGGGAGTGAGCACAGTCACCTCGCCCGTCGTGTGGTTGGTCACGAGGACTTGCCTGATGCGGTAACCCCAGTTGGTGTTCACGCGGAACTGCACCGTCTCATACTGCTGCGACGTGCCTTCCACAACACCCTGGTTGATGGTGATGTAGCCGCCTGCAGTGGGGTCGCACTCGGTATAGACGTGATAGGACTGAGCCAGCTTGTAGAGCCACACACGGGTATCAGTGTTATCAATGCTCATGACCTTAAAGGTCTGGTCGCTGTCGTCATACCTGATGGTGTGGCTCGAGTTGCTGTAACTGTCGCCCTTGAACCAGCACAGGTAATTGTAGTTGGTGCCAAAGTACATGAGGCCGCGGGAATAGTCGTTGACGGTATTGGTGACAATCAGATTACCCTGATCGTTTCCAGTGCCGATGCGGATATAGCCGTTGTTCAAGGTGCTCAGGCGGGCTACCCTGCGGGTATTGTTACTGTAGGTTGAATCCTTAGCCCCCAGCATCTTGATCATGCAGGCATTGCCATCGACCTTGACCTTGGTCTTATCGGCATTTACCCACTCGACGATGTTGGTCGCCGGATGGGTGGAATCGTCGGTCTTCTTGAAGCTCATCACCTTATCGTGGTACTGGCTCACAATGATATAGGTGTTGCCATCAACAATCTGGCTGCGCTGGGTCACCAGTTCAAAGATGTCGCCATCAAGCTTATCATAGGTGATCTCGACCGACCCAAAGCGCACGGGCTTGCCGTCGGCCGTGGTGAACATGAAGGCAGCGGTCTGTCCCTCCCACACGCCATCATAGCCGTTGTTGGTCACATAGTAGTTGCCCAGCTGTCCCGGATAGGTAAAGTTGCTCACCCGTGAGATGGTCGTGGGTCCCCAGTAGAAGGGATCCAAGTTGTCCTCGGTGTAGTTGTCCACGCAGTGGAACACGATTTTCTTGATGATGTAGTTGGCCGACCGCACCTCAAAGGTTTTGGCGCGGCGCTCCACCAGGTAGTTCTCATTGTCCAGACCGTCACTGAATGTCATCATGATGCCATCCTTGACGCAATAGTAAACACCAGTTCCATCCTGATACAGGCCCTCGCCACGGTTGATGGTCACGGTATGCTCGCTTGCCCACAGCGGGATGCACAGGACAAGCGACAGCAACGTCAGTAGTAATTTTTTCATACTCTCTTGAATTTTGGTGATGGTTAATAATTTAATTATTTATATCTCGCAAATAGTTAACTTGCGTAGTGATTGCAGAGTCGCGCTACACGCGGTAGCTTCCAATGCTCATGAACGACGACACACCGCATGACTGCGACCAAGCTGGGGCACAGCCCATCGCACAGCAATGATGGAGGCAGCGAGCTCGATGGCTAGAACTCGGTGAACGACAGGGGCATGGTGGCCTGGAAGCTATCCAGGATGTAGATCTTGTCCTTACCTGCCAGAATCAGCTCGATGGGATGGCCGTTTTTCTCAAACTCCAGGAACGCCTGGCGACAGACTCCACAGGGGGCTGTGGGCTCCTCGACAAAGTCACCTCGGGTAAACGAGGTGATGGCCACCGACTTGACGGCAACGCCAGGGAACTTGGCCCCAGCGGCATACAGTGCTGAGCGCTCGCCGCAGATGCCGGCAAAGGCGGCATTTTCCTGATTAGCACCGATAAAGATCTCTCCATTATCGAGCATCAGGGCCGCCCCAACACGGAACTTGCTGTAGGGCGAATAGGAGTGCGACGTGGCCTCTCGAGCCATGTCCACCAATTTTTTTTGCTCCTCATTGAGCTCATTATAAGAATAAATCCTTACCTTTGTGGTGATTTTCTTTTCGTTCATGTATAACAGAATATTTAGCTACTTGGGACGCAAATTTATAGAAATATTTTCAATCGGCAAGCAAATTTCGTTTTTTTGCTTGTTTTTTGCGCTGTTTTGTGCCTTTCAGGCCCCTGCGCAGACCAAACATCAACGTTATCTGGATTACATTGACCGCTACAAGGCGGTAGCCCTGCAGCACGAGCGCGACTATGGCGTTCCGGCAAGCATCACCCTGGCCCAGGGGCTGCTCGAGAGCAGCGTGGGCCAGAGCCGCATGGCCGTGGAGGCCAACAACCACTTTGGCATCAAGGCCTATCACTGGAAGGGCGAGGTTTATGGCGGCGACTCGCTGGGTACGGTGGGGTACCGCAAGTATGGCAGCCCCGAGGATTCCTATCTGGATCACGCCAAGTTCTTGAAGGGGGCACGTTACAGTGTACTCTACAACCTGGACGTGCGTGACTACCGCAGCTGGGCACAGGGGTTGAGAGACTGCGGATATGCTGAGGATGCCAACTACCCCGACAAGCTCATCCGCATCATCGAGCAATATGAACTGTATGCCCTGGATGGCGGCTACCGCATGGACGGAACCATCGTCAAGGAGGCCGAGAACGAGGAGACGACCGACAGCGGCCGCTGGCACCACCGCAAGCGCCGCAACCACACGCCACAAGCCTCCACCAGCCAGGCCACACCCGAGCAGCTGGCCGATCATCCCGCCACGCCGCTGCGTCAGGGTCTCGTCGCTGCCAGCAGCGATAACTGACTAGTGCCAGCTAAAAAAAAACCGGGAAAAGTGTTCCACGGTTCGTTTTTTTTATAGACCTTTGCATCATCTAATTTGAACCTAACTTAATGTCAAACCTTTTAATATAGTATTTTTATCATGTTTGGAAAATTCCAGGAACATCTCCAGAAGGAGCTTGCCGACATCAAGGCTGCCGGCCTGTACAAGAACGAACGCATCATCACCACGCCGCAACGCGCCGACATCCGCGTGCAGCCCAACGACGAGGTGCTCAACTTCTGTGCCAACAACTATCTGGGCCTGAGTGACAACAGCCGCCTGATCAAGGCTGCCACCGACACCATGTCCCACCATGGCTACGGCATGTCGTCGGTTCGCTTCATCTGCGGCACCAGCGATATTCACAAGGAACTGGAGGCTGCCATTGCCGACTATTTCCACACCGAGGATGCCATCCTGTACGGTTCCTGCTTTGACGCCAACGGCGGCCTGTTCGAGGCCCTGCTGACCGACGAGGACGCCATCATCAGCGACTCGTTGAACCACGCGTCGATTATCGATGGCGTGCGCCTGTGCAAGGCCAAGCGCTACCGCTATGCCAACGCCGACATGGCCGAGCTCGAGGAGTGCCTCAAGCAGGCCCAGGAGCAGCGTTACCGCATCATCGCCACCGACGGCGTCTTCTCGATGGACGGTAACGTGGCCCCAATGGACAAGATCTGTGACCTGGCCGAGAAGTATGACGCCATGGTTATGGTCGATGAGTCGCACTCGGCAGGCGTTGTAGGTCCCACCGGTCACGGCGTGGCCGAGCAGTACAACCTGTATGGCCGCATCGATGTGTTCACGGGCACCCTGGGCAAGGCCTTTGGCGGCGCAATGGGCGGTTTCACCACCGGTCGCAAGGAAATTATCGACATGCTGCGCCAGCGCTCGCGTCCCTACCTGTTCAGCAACAGCATCGCTCCCGGCATCGTGGGTGCCAGCATCGAGATGTTCAAGATGCTCAAGGAGAGCAACGCCCTGCACGACAAGCTGGTGGACAACGTGAACTACTTCCGTGACAAGATGCTGGCTGCCGGCTTTGACATCAAGCCCACCCAGAGTGCCATCTGTGCCGTGATGCTCTATGACGCCAAGCTGTCGCAGGACTTCGCCGCCGAGCTCCAGAAGGAGGGCATCTACGTTACCGGATTCTACTATCCCGTCGTTCCCAAGGGCCAGGCCCGCATCCGCGTGCAGGTATCGGCCGGTCACGAGCGTGAGCACCTCGACAAGTGCATCAACGCCTTCATCAAGATCGGCAAGCAGATGGGAATCGTTAAGTAAAGTAAGGTGCGAGGAGTTTTCCTTAACTCCTAAGCCACAACATAAACGGTCACTGGTGGGATGCCACTGGCGACCGTTTTCTTGTTGAGAGCAATCAGGATGACAAAGCATGCCCCTTAACGGCGTGAGATTTTTGACTATAAACGACTTGAGATCAACTTTTTGGGGTCTCTTCATTTGTGCCAAAAATGAGAAAGGAGGGAATACAAAATAGGGGTTATTCCCCCCTTTTCTTGACGAGTTGAAGGCTGCCATTATTCGATGGTTTATCACCCCATCTTGCCGTCATTCATGCGAAATGAAACAGCAAAAAAATGTCCCAATTCTGATAAAATGTTCCAATCTTGCACGTTATTTACAAATTAACTGTAACTTTGCACATAAAAGTGTGCTGTGATGCCTCGGCATTATCAGTGAAATAGAACAATAGGATATGAGCAAGTACGAGATTCCATTTTTGACAGCCTGCATTCGGGCATTTGGCCGTCGGTTTGACATGACTCGTCAAGCAGCCTTCCGTTATTTGCATGA
>Ga0247611_10004939_pt1 | contig 18114 bp, 17 predicted proteins | sample 177DNAGHGhighgp2_FD_192422 | JGI IMG/M metagenome (GOLD analysis project Ga0247611, IMG submission 192422) | Sheep rumen microbial communities from Palmerston North, Manawatu-Wanganui, New Zealand - 1770 DNA GHGhigh gp2 | ecosystem: Host-associated > Mammals > Digestive system > Stomach > Rumen... | reverse complement strand
ATGTGATATTGAAACAATGAGACCAATAGCAAAAGAATTATGTAAAAATTTTAAGGTATATTTAGTTGATATTGTTGGATTTGGAAAAAGTGATTTACCAGAAAATCCATTAAATACAAATGATTTTGGAGATTTTCTATTTGAATTTATTAAAAAATTAGATATAAAAAATCCTATATTAATTGGTCATTCAAATGGCGGAAGAATGATTATTAATTGTGTTGGAAGAGGTTTGATAAAACCAAAAAAAATTGTTTTGATGGATAGTGCTGGTTTAATTCCAAAAAGAAAATTAACATATTATATAAAAGTTAGTATATTTAAAGCAGGTAAAGCTATTTTAAATAAATTGCCTAATATTGGATTAATGAAAGAATTAAAAGAAAAATTATTAAATAATGTAGGTTCTAGTGATTATCGTTCATCAGCTCCTGTTTTGAGAGAAACAATGAAAAATATTTTAAATGAGGATATGTCAGATTTATTGCCAAACATAAAAGCACCAACATTACTTATATGGGGAGGAAGAGATACTGATACTCCAATATATCAAGCAAAGAAAATGGAGAGTTTAATACCAGATTGTGGAATTGTAGAATATCCTTTTTCAGGACATTTTGCTTATTTAGAAAATATACAAAATTGTTGTATTGTCTTAAATGAATTTCTAAAAAATGATAAATAAAATAATAATTATAATTAATAATTATTAAATAACTAAAAGAAAGGAATAGATATGCAAAATATTTTAGTTTGTTTAAACCTAGTTTTATTTTTGATCTTATTTTACAAAAGAGCTAGAGAAGGATTACATATTTTACAGTTAGAAAATTATTATAATGATAGATACGCTGTATGGATGAAGAAATATATAAAAAAGGTAATAAATATTGAAACAATTATTTTATTTTTTATCCCAATTATATTATTAATTTTTGATATCAATAATATAGCGTTATTTATAAATTTAATAATTTATATTTTGTTAATATATTTGGCGAAAAAACCAAAAGAAAAAAAAGCATTTGTTGTTACTTCAAGAATTAGAAGAATGTATATAACATATTTACTTATTTTTATTATATTAGTATGCATAGCTATAATGATTGATTTTAAAATATCAATTATATTATCTGATATTTGTGCTATATTTGCATATGTTTTTGTATACATTGTAAATTCAATTAATAGACCAATTGAAAAATGTATTAGAAAAAAATATTGTGTAAAAGCAAGTCAAAAATTAAAAGAAATGCCAAATTTAAAAGTTATAGGAATAACGGGAAGCTATGGAAAAACAAGCACAAAATATGCAGTCAACACAATATTATCACAAAAATTTAACACCTTGATGACTCCTGAAAGTTATAATACAACAATGGGTGTAGTTCGTACAATAAACGAAAAATTAACCTCGACACATAATTTGTTTATTTGTGAAATGGGTGCAAAATATATTGGTGATATAAAGGAAATATGTGATATAGTAAATCCAGAAATTGGAATATTAACAGCTATAGGGCCTCAACATTTAGATACATTTAAAAATTTGGAAAATGTCAAAAAAACAAAATTGGAGTTGGTAAATTCATTGCCGGAGAATGGTTTTGCTCTTGTTAATTGGGAAGATGATAATATAAGAAAATCAGAATTACCTAATAATGTTATAAAATACGGATTAACTAAAAAAGCAGATTATTATGCTGAAAATATTAATATTACTGAATATGGTTCAACTTTTGATGTTGTTTTACCAGATAAAAAGAAAATAGAGATAAAAACAAAATTACTTGGTGAACTAAATGTTTTAAATATAGTTGCAGCTGTTGCAATTGCAAATAAATTAGGAATGACAGCAGAGGAGATAAAAGTTGGTGCAAAATATTTAAGACCAGTTCCACATAGATTGCAGTTAAAACAAAATCCTAATGGAAGTATTGTTATAGATGATGCATATAATTCAAATATAAAAGGGGCAACAATGGCTTTAGAAGTATTAAAGTCGTTTGAAAATAAGCAAAGAGTTTTGATAACACCGGGAATTGTAGAATTAGGCGAAAAATCTGAGGAGATTAATAGGAATTTAGGAAAAAAAGCAACAGAATGTGCAGATTACATTATATTAGTTGGTGCAGAACAAACAGTACCAATTTTGAAAGGATTACAAGACAGACATTATCCAAAACAAAATACTTTTATTGCAAAAAATTTACAAGAAGCTTTAAGTCAAATGAATAAAATTACTGATTCAAATACTGTAATTTTATTAGAAAATGATTTACCAGACAATTATTTATAAATTATAAAAGATTAATATCTGTTAAGAAAGGAAAATAAATTATGAAAATTAAATTAGGAATTTTTTTTGGAGGAAAATCGGTAGAACATGAAATTTCAGTAATAACAATGTCACAAGCAATATCTGCAATTAATCCAGATAAATATGAGATTGTTCCAATATATATTTCAAAAGAAGGAATAATGTATACAGGTGACGATTTACTGGATTTATATGCATATAAGGATATGGATGTTTTATTAAAACGTAGCTATAAAGTAGCAGTTGTAAATGATGGAAAAGGTGTTAAGGTTCTAAGATGCCCACCAGTTTTGATTGGAAAAAATATCTTAAATACTATAGATGTTGCATTTCCAATAATGCACGGAACAAATGGAGAAGATGGAACAATTGCAGGTTTTTTAAATATGCTAAATATTCCTGTTGTAGGACCTGATATATTATCATCAAGTATAGGAATGGATAAAATATTAATGAAAAAAGTACTTAAAGAATCAGGGCTTCCTGTAGTTGATTATGTATCATTTTATAGTTTAGAATACATAAAAGATGAAGAAAAAATATTAAATGAAGTGAATGAAAAATTAGTATATCCAGTTATTGTAAAACCAGGAAATTTGGGCTCAAGTGTTGGAATAAGAAAAGCAAAAAATATGCCAGAATTAAAAGATGCAATAGAATTTGCGTTAGAATTTTCAGATAGAATAATTATAGAAAAGGCAGTACAAAATTTGAAAGAAATTAATTGTTCTGTTATAGGAAATATAACTGAAACAGAAGCATCCGTATGCGAGGAACCATTTTTTTCTGATGAAATATTAAGTTATGCGGATAAGTATATGGGAGGAAATGGAAGCAAAAATAAAACTAGCTTAAAAAAAATGTCTGGAGCTAAAGTAAGCAATGAAAAAGGCATGGCAGTATCTGATAAAAAATTACCTGCAGATATCTCTGACGAAAAAAGAGACGAAATTCAAAAATTAGCTAGAGAAACATTTACAGTGTTAGGATGTAGTGGAGTAGCAAGAGTTGATTTTTTAATGGATAAAGATACTGATAAAGTGTATGTAAATGAAATAAATACTATTCCAGGAGCATTATCATATTATCTATGGGAAGCATCAGGAAAAACATTTGAACAAGAAATGGATGAGGTTATTGATATTGCATTGAAAAGATATCGTGAAAAGGAAAAATTAACATTTTCATATGATCAAAATATTTTAGCAATGCAAGGCAGTTCAAAAATGGGATTAAAAGGAAAAATGAAATAATATAAGGAGTAGGAATGAAAAGTTACAATGAAGTACACGAAATAGTTAAAACCAGATTAAGTGCAAATAGATTATATCATTCAGAATGTGTAGCAGCAAGATGTGTTGAATTAGCTAGTATATATGGAGTTGATATTGAAGCAGCAAGATTAGCAGGAATAGCTCATGATATAGCAAAGGAAATGAGTGATTCAGATAAAATAAAATATTGTATGGAAAATAATTTAGAAATTGATGAAATTGAAATGAAATATCCTGGTTTACTCCATGCCAAAATAGGTGCTGATATTGCAAAAAAAGAATTTGGATATTCTGCAGATATATGTTCTGCAATAAAATATCATACAACAGCAAAAGCAAATATGTCACAATTGGATAAAATTTTATATGTAGCAGATATGAGCAGTCAAGACAGAGATTTTTCAGATAAACAATATGTTATTGAATTGGGAAATAAAAATCTCGATGAATGTGTCAAATATATTTTAAAAACAGGAATAACTCAAAGAATTGAGCAAAACAAAAAAATACATGTGAATTCAATATATGCGTTAAATTGTTTTTTACAATAAATTATTTAAAAATTTATAAAAAAATATTCACAAATGCTTTTTGAGATGATATAATACGAAAAAGTAAATGTGGGGGATGTTGAAATGATATTTAAGGATTATTACAAAATTCTAGGATTGGAAACAAACAAAGTTACAATAGATACTATAAAGGCTGCATATAGAAAACAAGCAAAAAAATATCATCCAGATGTTAATATTGGTAAAAAAAATAATGAAGAAATATTTAAAGATATAAATGAAGCATATAAAATATTGTCAACACCAGCAAGTAAAAGAAAATATGATAGAATGTGGAATCATCATATTGGAAGAAAAAATGCTACATACAATGAAAATATTAGATCTCAAGAATCATTATTTAATATGTTTTTTGGAATAAATAATGATATAAAAGTTAATAAAAGACAAGAAAAACAAATTATAACAAAAGGTGAAAATGTTCAAACTGAGGTAAATGTTTCTATTGAAGATGCATTTAGAGGAAAAGAACAAAAAGTAGCAGTTAGAACTGTTGATGGAAATCTAAAAACATTTAAAATTACACTCCCAGCTGGAATTCAAAATAATGAAAAAATAAGATTAGTTGGTGAAGGAAAACCAGGAAAAAATGGTGGAAAAAATGGTGATTTATTTATAAGAATAAAAATTAAGGATGATAACAAATTTAAATTAGAAGGATATAATTTAAAAACAAATCTTTATCTAACACCATGGGAAGCAGCACTAAGTACAAAAGTCATAATTAATGGAATAAATGAAGATGTTTCAGTTTATATTCCAGAGGGAATACAAAGTGGCGATATTATAAAAATAGAAGGAAAAGGCTATAAAGATGGAAAAGGTGGTAGAGGAGATTTACTTTTAGAAACAAAAATAATGGTGCCAAAACATTTAAACGAAAAAGAAAAGAAACTATTTAATGAATTAAATGATATTTCAAAATTTAATCCTCGAGCATTTTAATTACATAAATGCAGGATATGAAGATAAAAGAATATTTACTAATTTCTCATGGTCAAAGAATAAATAAAAAAAGAACCCTCTTACGAGGGAAAGAAAATTAAAAATATTTTACTTTTTTCATGGCTAATAGCACTGAATAAATGCCAGACGTTCATGTCCACGCCCCGAGATGAGAAATCTGTCAGGCTCACGAGGTGGAGTTTCTCCGTACCAATGTACGAAAACTCCGTGAGCCTTTGCTATGCCATAGATTTTCTTAAGAAGAATCTTCTTACGTCTTTTTATTTCTTCATAAGAAAGATCTGGATATAAGCTAACTTTCTTAAGCTCGTTACACATATTGAGCATCTTCTCAGTTTCTGATCCAAATATCTTAGGCTGGTTCTCCCAGTCATGACACAGATCAGCACAACAACATGCTCTTTCATTACTGTTTTCAAATACAATAAGCTGTGCTGCCATAATTTCCTCCTTTGCAATTATGCATATTCTTGATGATTATAACTACAGATGAATCGGAGTAAAGATTGTTCATCTTTTATAATTATACCATATTTTACATAAAATTGCAAGTAATAATTTTAGGAATAGGGTTTACATTATATTTGAAATTAGCAAGAAAAATGAAGATAATACATGAAATTTATAAAAAAATATTGACTTTAATTAAAAATTGAAATATAATTATGTTAATATACACAGATGTGTAATAATAAGGAGGATTCGAAATGGAAGATAATGAAAAATTTTCTGTAGATACAGAACAATTGAAAAATGAAACCAAAGATACAGTAAATCAAGTAAAAGATACAATTAAAGGAGTGGATTTAAAAAAAGATACTGTAGAAACAACAAATTTCTTAAAAGAAATGTTTGTTAATCCATTTGAAACAATAAGAAAAGTTGCAAATGATGAAGATAATATATTGAAAAAAGCTTTAATTATTATGATTTTATTTATTGCTTCTGGAGTAATTTGTAAAATTATTTCATTAACTAAATATGGAAAATATTCTAGTATAGGTAATAATTTATTAGGTATTGTAGCATCTTTTTTAAATCCAATATTTTTTATAGTTGTTCCAGCTATTATTGTTTTAATATTTAACACAAAAAATAAAAAATCATTAATAACAATTATTTCAACATTAATAATAGCTAATATCCCAGTTGTTGTAACATACGTAATTGATATAATAGAAGTTCTTGTAAGTGGAATATCAATTATAACAGGACCAATATCAACAGCATTATCAGCATTGGCAATAGTATTTACATATTTTGGTATGAAAGAATTATTTAATGAAGATACAGAAAAATTCTTTAAAAAATTTGCTATAATTAAACTTGTATCAGCATTTATTTTAGTAATCCTATCAAGAGTAGGAATTTATTAAAATATAATACACAAAATTTGAATTTTGTCAAGTTGATAAAACAATAAAAATGTGATATAATAATAAATAGATTAATTATATTGTGAACACAAATTATTAAATAATCTTAACAATTTGTGTTCTTTTTTTGTTTTATTTAATAAAATTATATACTATAAAATATTAATTTAAAAATTGGGAAAACTAACTAATTAGATATTGACATAAAACAAAATATGAAGTATAATTACACTGTAAGTTTATACATAAGAAGAGTCGCATTTAAAAATGTAGTAAAGGAGATTTAATATGGAAGAAGAAAACTTACAAGGAAAGTATTTCAGTATAACTGATCCAAAAGATGTAAGCACAGTTATATACCAGGTAAATCGCACTGAAAAAGAGTTTTTAGATAGAGCACCAAAATTTACTGTGGAAAGATTATCATATACAGAACAGATTGTAGGGGATAGAAAGAGAAAAACCTTTTTCGTTGATAATCCTGCGCCTGAAGGAAATCCTTTAGTGTTTTTATCATTTGCAAAAGAGAAAGTTGTTGTAAATACTGGTTTTTTAGATTATGATGAAGTTAAAATTTCAAAAAAACCAATGCCAATGAAACTTTCAACAATTTATAATGAAAAAGATACTGTTTATAGAGAATTTGCATATACACCAAATATGAAAAGGCCTATTTCAATAATAGATCCAGTAACTACAGAAGAAATAAAACCCATTTTATATTTTGATGAAGAAGCAAATGAGGTTAAGGGAAAATGTACACTTAAAGCAAATAAGCAATATTTTGCATTTGAGGTTAGTACAAATAAAAAGAAATAAGTGTCTTTGAAAGGAGAAATTTATATGGAAACCAATACTCCAATTGGAGAAAATGGAAGTAAAGAATTAAAAGTTAACAAAAGAGACGATGTTGATAAATTAATAAATAAATATTTTAATGATGTAGAAAATTCTAGATTTATGGTTAGAGCTTTAGTATTTGATGTTCCACCTATTGCAGTAAGAGCAAAAGGAGGAGATGAAAATGAACAAACACCAAATATTATAGGTGCTATAAATGTTCTAGAAAATGGAAAAAGAGATTTTGTACTTGATGAAATAGCTAGAGGAGCAGAAATAAGCTTGAAATTTGGAAAAGATAAATCAGAAGCATATAAGAAAGCTAGCAAGAAAGCTAAAGAAGAAGGAAAGAAAAGACAAGAAAAATCAGACAAACAAAATCAACCAAACAAAGAAAAGTCATTAGATGAAAAGTAAAGAATACAAAAGCAAAGGTGATAATTATGAGTTTTTTTGAAAAATTAAAAACTGCTTTAAAAAAAATAAAAACAAAATTAATAGTATATTTAGTTTTGATACTTTTTATTGCTATCATAGGAGTTTCACCAATTAATGTATCAATACAAGAAGGATTAATGGCACAAAAAGCTGGAGAAGATTTTTGGGCTGTTTTATTTACACAACTATTTTATAATCTCCAAAAGCCTTTTTCATGTTTTGGACAATGTTTTAGTTTATATTTTACAGAATATTTAGAATGCTTAAAATGGTATAGTTTAATAGCATTATTTTTTGCCATTATAGGTATTGTAAAAGCAATTCCAAAACATGAATTTCAAGATATAGAAAATGGTTCAAGTGACTGGAGCGAAAATGGTGAACAGTATAAAGTATTAAGTAAGAAAAAAGGAATTATATTAGCAGAAAAAAATTATTTACCAGTAGATAAACGTGGTAACGTAAATGTTTTAGTTGTACGGAGGTTCTGGTTCTGGTAAATCTGCATCATACGTTAAACCAAATGCATTGCAATTACTCGGATCATACGTTTTCACTGATCCCAAAGGTGAGCTTTATGATGATACTGCAGGATATTTCAGAGCAAATGGGTATGATATAAAGGTTTTAAATTTAGTTAGACCACAAAATAGTGATGGTTATAATCCACTTCATCATATAAATAATGAAGTTGACGTTGACGTTATAGCTCATACGATTGTAAAAGGACAAAGTGAAGGAAACTCATCAGATCCATATTGGGAAGATATGGCTGAAATGTTGCTTAAAGCTTTGATTTATTATTTAAAAGCTGTTAGACCACCAGAAGAACAAAGCTTATCAAGTTGTTCTGAACTTGTAAGAGCTGCAAATAATAATGGCGGTGATAACCTTCTTACGAATTTGATGAATCAATTGCCATATGATCATCCTGCAAGAATGAATTATAAATCTATTGAAATTGCTCCGGAAAAAACATATGGATCTATATTAAGTACATTGCAATCAAAACTTGGTAAATTTGATTCAAGAGAAATTGCAGAAGTTACATCAACGGATACAATAGATTTTACTTCTATTGGTAAAAAAAAGACAGCACTTTATGTTATTTCATCAGATACACATACAGCATATGACTTTTTACTTACAATATTTTTCTCACAGATGATACAACAATTATACGATTTTGCAGATCTTAATGGTGGAGCATTACCTATTCCTACATATTTTATGCTTGATGAGTTTGCAAATATTGGTCAAATACCAGACTTTGATAAAAAAATATCAACATCAAGAAGTAGAAAAATTTCATTTAGTGTTATTTTGCAGAATTTAGACCAGTTAGAAGCTGTTTATAAAGATGCACATGAAACAATTATAGGTAACTGTGATACGCATTTATTTTTAGGATCTAATTCACAAAAAACAGTAGAGTATTTTTCAAAAGCACTTGGTGAAAAAACAATTATAAGGGATAATACATCAGTAAATAAGGATAGAGATCATTCAACAACTGGATTTGGAATGTCAGATCAAATAATGGGAAGACCTTTAATGACGCCAGATGAATTAAGAAGAATGGATAATGATTTGTGTATTATTTATGAAAAAGGTATAAAACCAATAAAAGCAAACAAATATTATTATTTTAAATATCCTGAAGGAAAAATTATAAAAAAATATAAATCTGACCACAATGAGGTTCAAGTTGAAAGAGGACCTTGGAGAAAATATAACCCATATAATCCATATGTTGACGGAGAAGATAATAAAGGTGGTAATTCTCAAAGCCTTGAAAATTTGGATAATTTATTTAAAGAAGAAGATGGATTAGCTTCTGATAAAGTTCCAGCAAGCAAACTTCCTGTTGACTCAAATCAAGAAGAAGAATTAACAGATATTCAAAAAGAATTAGAAGCTAAATTTGACGAATTATTTGGCAGTTTTGATGATGATAATTAAAAAATTAAAAATCGAGTGAAATTTTATTATATAAAATCACTCGATTTTTTTAGATATAGATAAATCAGTTTCAGAAGAATTAAATAATCTGAGAACACCATTAAATGAAAATAAAACATCTGGTGATAATGATTTATTACTTTTTTTATAGGTGTTATTCTTTTAGGGGTAGGACTATTTATGTTGAGCAAACTTTGATTACATACTGATGTTTGGAATGATAGGTGCAGGAGCAGGACTTTTATTAAGAACATTATTTAAAAAAAGAAATTAAAATTAGGAGGAATAAAAAAAGGCAATTTTTGAAAGAATTAGTGATTTAGTTAGAGCAAATATTAACAATTATTTTGTATTAAATTGCAATAAATTTATGTTGTTTTTTATTAATATAATATGTTATAATTAGTGAAGAAAGGAGACAAACTATGAAATTTGTCCATATTGCAGATATGCATTTTGATAGTCCATTTACAAATTTGAGTACAAACAATAATTTAGGTGATATTAGAAGATTAGAACAAAGAAAAGTGTTTAAAAAAGTAATAGATTATATTGAGAAAAATAATATTACATATTTATTTATTGCTGGCGATTTTTATGAACATGATTATATAAAAAAATCAACAATTGAATATATAAATTCTTTATTCTCAAAAATTGAAAATACAAAAATATTTATAACTCCAGGAAATCATGATCCATACATAAAAGGTTCATATTATGAAAAATTTAATTGGAATGAAAATGTACATATTTGTAAATCAAAATTTGAAATTGTAAATGAGCCAGAAGTAGATATTTATATGACAGCATTTACAGATTTTTATATGAATAGATCACCAATAGAAGACATATCTATTGAAAATCCAAATAAAACAAATATATTAATAACACATTGTGATTTAAATGGCTCTAGAGACGATGAAGGCTTTTGCTATAATTCTATATCGGAAAATAAAATAAAATCCTTAAAATTTAATTACGTAGCAATGGGACATATTCACAGGAACAATTTCGAAAAAGATAAAAACATTATTTATCCTGGTTCAACAATTTCATTTGGATTTGATGAATTAGGTGATCATGGAATGGTTGTTGGTGAAATAAATAATGGTATATTAAGTACGAATTTTATAAAACTAGATGATAGGATTTTCACAAAAAGTGAAATATCTGTGGATAACTTTTCTAATAAAGAAGAATTAATAGAATATATTAATGAAATTGAATTAAATGAAAATATTATGTATGAGATTGTATTAATAGGTAACAGAAAGTTTGATATAAATCCTAGAGAAATACTAAAATTATTAGATAATAAAAATATACTAAAAATAAAAGATAATACTCAAATAGGATATAATATTGAAGAAATATCCAAAGAAAAAAATTTGAAAGGAATATTTGTAAAAGAGGTAATAAAAAAATATAACGAAGGTAAATATACAGAAGAACAGGTAAAAAAAGCAATTGAAATAGGATTATCTACAATGTTATAATCAATAAAAGAAAGGAATATCAAAATTGAAAATAGATGAAATAAAAATTAATGGATTTGGTAAATTAAAAAATACAGAAATAAAATTATCTGACGGTATAAATATTATATATGGTGAAAATGAATCTGGAAAATCGACATTATTAAAGTTTATAAATTCAATATTTTATGGAGCATCAAAAAATAAAAATGGAAAAGAAATATCAGATTTTGATAGATATAATCCATGGGAAAATACTGATTTTTCTGGAAAGATAAGATATACTCTAGATAGTAACGATACATATGAAATTTATCGTGAATTTAAGAAAAAAAATCCAATAATTTATAAAGAAAATGTTGATATATCAAAAGAATTTATTCAAGATAAATCAAAAGGAATAAATATTTTACAAGAACAAATTGGTGTTGATGAACAAATATTTACAAATACATCAATTATATATCAGCAAGAAGTAAAAACTGAAAATACAGATATAAATTATATAATACAAAAAATAAGTAATTTAATATCTACTGGTGATGATAATATTTCATTTAAAAAGACAATGGAAAAAATAAATAAATTGCAATTAGAAAACATTGGTACAGAAAGAACAAGAGAAAAACCAATAAATATTGTAGACAATAGAATAAAAGAATTATTGGAAAGCAAGAAAAAATTGCGAATATTTCAAGAAAATGTTGATAAATATGAAATTCAAAAAAATAAATTAAATGAAAAATTAGAAGAATTAAATAATAAAAAAGAAGAAGTAAAACTAAATAAAAATAATTCAGAAGGAACACAAATAGAAAATTTAAAGAAAAAATCAAATATTTATACATATTTATTAATAGTTTTTATAATAATTTCCACAAGTCTTATTATATTCTTAAAAAATATTTTTGTAAATGTTATATCAATAATACCAATTATAATTACAATATTTTTTATGAAAAAAAAGTCAGACTTACAATTTGAAGAATTAAAAAAAACCAGACAAAATAATTTGAAAAATTTTGAAAAAGAAGAGGAAAAAATTCAAGATAGTATAAATCAAATTAATTTACAATTGCATATTATAGATTCACAAAAAAATGATACAGATGCTAAACTTGAAGAATTGGCTATAATAGAAGAAGAATTAACAAATCAAGAAAATATTAGAGAAGAACTTACTTCATTAAATATTTCATATGAGCTTGCTAAAGAATGTTTAAATAACGCATATAATGAAATGAAACATAATATTAGTCCTAAATTTGAAAAAGAATTATGTGAAATTACAAGTACAATTACAAATGAAAAATACAGTAATATAAAGGTAAATGACGAAAGTGGCTTACTTATTGAAACACAAACAGGAAAATATATTCCAGCATATAGATTGAGCATAGGAACTATTGATGAAATGTATTTATCACTTAGGCTTAGTATGTTATCTGAGGTTTCAAATGAAAAATTACCTATTATATTTGATGAAACTTTTGTATATTTTGATGATAAACGTTTAAAAAATATATTATGTCATTTGCAAGATAAAAATTATGATAATCAAATTATAATTTTAACATGCTCAAAAAGAGAGATAAAAATTTTAAATGATCTAAAAATAGAATACAACTTGATACCTCTTGAAAATTAGAAAAAAATATTGTATAATAAGAGTAAATAAATAGAAAGGAAAATTGATAATGTTTCAAAAATTAGAGGGCGTAGAAAAAAGATATGAGGAATTAAATAAATTAATAAGTGATCCTGAGGTTATTTCAAATCAATCTGAATGGCAGAAATATATGAAGGAGCACGGAAGTTTAGAGGAAATTGTAGAAAAATATAGAGAATATAAAAAAGTAAAAAAACAAATGGATGAAGCAAAAGAAATGCTAAATGATCCAGAATTAAAGGAACTTGCAAGTATTGATTTAGAAGAGGCAAAAGAAAAAATACCACAAATAGAAGAACAATTAAAATTATTATTAATTCCAAAAGATCCAAATGATGATAATAACGTTATTTGTGAAATTCGTTCAGGTGCAGGAGGAGAAGAAGCAGCATTATTTGCAGGAACTTTATTTAGAATGTATTCAATGTATGCAGAGAAAAAACATTGGAAGATTGATATTGTAAATGAAAATGCTACAGAATTAGGAGGATACAAGGAAATAACTTTTGTTATAACAGGAAAGGGTGCATATAGTAGATTTAAATTTGAAAGTGGTGTACATCGTGTTCAACGTGTTCCAGATACTGAAAGTAGTGGTAGAATTCATACATCAACAGCTACAGTGGCGGTTTTACCTGAAGTTGGAGATGTTGAAATTAATCTTAATCCAGCAGATATTAAAATGGAAGTGTTTAGAGCATCAGGTGCAGGAGGCCAACATATTAATAAAACATCATCTGCTGTTAGACTTATACATGAGCCAAGTGGAATTGTTGTTGAGTGTCAATCAGAAAGATCACAAGTACAAAATAGAGAATATGCAATGAAAATGTTACGTTCAAAATTATATGAAATTGAAAAAGAAAAGCAAGATTCTGCAGTTGCAAATGAAAGAAAAAGTCAAGTTGGAAGTGGAGACAGAAGTGAAAAAATTAGAACATATAATTATCCACAAGGACGTATAACAGATCATAGAATAGGAATGAGTATTTTTCAATTTGATAATTTTTTAAATGGAGATTTAGACGAATTAATAGATAATTTAATTGCAACAGATAGAGCTGAAAAATTAAAAGGAAATGAAGAAGAGTAATTTTTGACAAAAGAAAAGAGTAAAGTTTATGAAGGAAAATACGAAAAATATTGAAATGAATCATGAAGGAGAATATCGATAAAAATCTAAAATCCCTTAAAATTGTTAACATTTTATTTAACAATTTTAGGGGATTTTATTATTATCTAAAGAGAAATTTTTTTAAAAAATATTTAATCATTATGTATTAGATCAGCATTTACTAATACACCAAATTCTTTAATTTTATTTAAAATCAAATCAGAATTATTAACAGAAGTAGCAAATTCGCTAATTGAACTGTATATCAATTTTTTGTATGCCTGTTCAATATTATTTAAAATTAAAAAGAAACTATTATTATATTTGTATATTGCATTTGAAGAAGATATTTTACAGATTAAATTTGGTGCAGATATTGCTATAAAATTTTCAAAGTTACAGAAATCATCAAAAGTGTTGAATTTATATAATTGTGTGTTAATAAAATCTGATATCTCTTTTCTTTTGACTTGTACATGAGTAGAATTTAAATCTTCTTTTTGAAATCTTGTTATTGTAATAATAAAAGTGCCATTTGTAAGTGCAATAGATTCTATATTCAATTTATAATTATCAGTAATAAATCCAATTTCATCTTCAGCCTTATCTAATAAATTTAAAAAAAGTGTTTGACTTTCAATTGAATTTGACATAAAAGTGTGAACATCAATATTATTCTCCTTTAAATAGGAATCATTAAAAACAATCTGTATTCTGTTTTCATTAAGTTTTTTTATTTTCATAAGCAACCTCCTATATTCAAATTAATTATACTACTTTGAGAAATAAAGTAAATATTAAATTTTTGGAAATTATATTTAATTATATTAATAAAACTGTAAAAATGTACTAAAATTACTTGAAAAATTTTATATATCAATATATAATATATATCGATAATTCATTGGGGATATAAATGTTAAACAGAAAGGAATATAATGACTACAAAAATGAAATTGTTACCAATGTCAGAAAGACCTTATGAAAAGCTGATTACTTACGGAGAAGAGACATTGAGTTCAAGTGAATTATTAGCAATTATTATAAAAACAGGAACAAAAAGTAAAACTGCTTTAGATTTAGCAAGACAAGTCATGAATCTTGGAATGTCTGAAAATTCAAATGATTTAAGATTTTTACAAGATATTTCCATTAATGATCTTATGAAAATAGATGGAATTGGAAAAGTAAAAGCTATTGAGCTTAAAGCAATAGGTGAAATTACAAAAAGAATGTCAAAACCTATTAATATAGATAAAATTTGTATTAGAACAAAAGATGATGTGGCAAATCTTGTCATGCAAGAAATGAGATATGAAAAAAAGGAAATTCTAAAATTAATTTTATTGAATAATAAAAATATTGTACAAAAAATAATTGATATTGCAACTGGAAAGGATAGTCAATTGGTTTTTGATATTAAACAAATTTTATCAGAACCAATAAAATTGCAAATACCAAAAATAATTTTAATACATAATCATCCAAGTGGTAATTCTATGCCAAGTAAAGAAGATATAGAAGCAACTAAAAAAATTTATGAAGCATGTCAATTAATGGGAATTCAACTATTAGATCATATTGTAATTGGCGATGGAGAATATCATAGTGCACTTTAATTACTAAAATAAGTATTGATGATTTTGTATCTAACAAATAAAAAATATTTGTGGAAGGATTGAAAATAAATGAATAAAAATAAGCAATCAAATATTTTAGGTGGAATAATAACATTAATTATTTTAATATTATTATTGTTTTTAACTAATGTGAAAAATGATAAATTATCATATATAGAAAGTGTTGTTAATTCGATTGTTACACCAATTCAAAGAGTATTTGTTGATTTAAAAAATAAAATTCAAAAAAATTCAGCTTATTTTAGTGATATAGAAACACTTCAAAATGAAAATAAAGAATTACGTGAAAAAAATAGTGAATTAGAAACTCAATTGAGAGAATTAGAAAGCATAAAAGCGGATAATGCAATATTACAAGAATATATGAATTTGACACAGAAATATGCTGATTATAATGTAATTCCTGCTTATGTGATAAATAGAGACGTAAGCAATTTTAGTAGTAATTTAGTTATAAATGTTGGGAAAAAAGATGGAGTACAACCTAATATGACAGTTATTGCAGATAAAGGAGTAGTAGGACATATTATTTCCGTAACAGAAAATACAGCAAAAGTACAAGTTATAGTTGATAGTGCAAGCACAGTAAGTTGTAATATAAGTACAACCGAACAAAGCATTATATGTAAAGGAACATTAGAAAATAACCAAATTTTAAGAGTATCATATATTCCACCAGATGCAGAATTAATTCAAGGAGATAATGTATATACATCTGGTTTAGGTGGTATTTATAGAAAAGGCATTTTAATAGGAACAATAGATGGAATCATAACTACAAGAAATGTTACAGATAGATATGCAACAATAAAGCCAGCAGTTGATTTTTCTAATATTGATACAGTATTAGTAATTAATAATTAATTATTTTCATCATAAGTAAATAATGAGAGGATTTTTCAATGAAAAAATTTATAATTACAATATTATTGATAATTTCATATTTTGTAATATTTTTTTTACAAGCAAATTTATTTCAAACATTTACAATATCTGGAGTAATGCCAAATTTATTTATTATTTTTATATTGTTTATTGGGTTATCAACAAATTCTGCATATGGTATAAGTTTTGGTGTAATAGGTGGATTAATTATTGATTTTGTATATGGTAAGACAATAGGTATAACAGCAATAATGTTATGCTTAATAGGATATTTAGGAGCATATTTTGATAAAAATTTTTCAAAGGAAAATAAGATTACTATAATAATTATGTCAGCATTAGCAACTATTTTATTTGAATTTGGATATTATACATTAAATTCTACTATAATAGGATTTGATATAGAATTACCATATTTTATAAAAATTTTAGCAATAGAGGTTGTGTACAACGTTTTATTAGTTATAATAATATATCCTATTATAAAAAATGCAGGCTATGCACTAGATAGAGCTTTTAAGAAAAATAATATTTTAACAAGATATTTTTAAATGTATAGAGGTGATAAAAATAAATAATGAACTAAAAAATTTAAATTTTAGATTTAATATACTTTCAATTATTGTATATATAGTTGGAGTTATTATTTTAATAAAATTGTTTGATATTCAGATTGTGCATGGAAAGGAATATCGTGAAAATTCGAATACAAGATTAACAAGAGAATCAACTATTGAAGCTGCAAGGGGGAAAATTTTAGATAGATATGGTAATACATTGGTAAGTACAGATATGAGTTTTTCTCTTGAAATATATAAAACAAAAGTTGAAGATAAATTGTTAAATGATTCTATTTTAAAAATGATAAATATACTTGAAGAAAATGGAGATAGCTATATTGATACATTTCCGATTAGTATAAATCCCTTTGAATTTCATTTTGAATCTGAGGAAAATTTAAATGAATGGAAAAAAAGATTTAAAATTCCAGAAACAGCATCTGCAGAAGAAACGTTTTATTTAATGAGAGATAAATATAATATTGATACAGATAATATAAATGATATCAGAAAAATTTTGGCAATTAGGTATGATATTACAACAATAGGTTATTCAACAACAAAATCAATGGTTATATCAAATGAAATATCAAGAGAAAGTGCCGTAAAACTTCAAGAACAAGGACAACTTCTTACTGGTGTTAATATAGTAACAGAGCCTGTAAGAAAATATTATGTTGGAAATTTAGCATCACATATTTTAGGTTATATGGGAAGAATATCTAAACAAGACCAAGAAAAATTAAAAGAAAATAATGATGATTACAATTATAAAACAGATGATAAAATAGGAAAAACAGGTGTTGAAAAAGTATTTGAGGAATATCTAAGAGGAGAAGATGGCGTAAAACAGATAGATATGTCTGTTGATGGAACTATAACAGGTGAATATACAGCAAAAGAAGCTATAGGTGGCTCAGATATTATTCTTACAATTGATTCAAATCTTCAAAAAATAACAGAAAGGGCATTAGCATCAAATATTGAAAAAATTAAACTTGGAGGCTTTTCACATAAATA
>Ga0247611_10004938_pt1 | contig 18117 bp, 12 predicted proteins | sample 177DNAGHGhighgp2_FD_192422 | JGI IMG/M metagenome (GOLD analysis project Ga0247611, IMG submission 192422) | Sheep rumen microbial communities from Palmerston North, Manawatu-Wanganui, New Zealand - 1770 DNA GHGhigh gp2 | ecosystem: Host-associated > Mammals > Digestive system > Stomach > Rumen... | reverse complement strand
ACATTAGCGATATCTTTTAGTTCAACTTTATGGGTGGTACTACAAAGTTACTAAAAATATCGCTAATTACCTAATAATCAAGCAATTATTTTGTGAAATAATTCGTCGAACTCACGTTAAATAATAATTGTTCTATAAGACTGTCAGAGAAATCGAAATCATTAAAGATTAAAGATGCCAATTCACGAATGAAATCCACATGGATTGCGTCTCTATTTGCTTCATCTATTTGGATCGTATCAATATACTCTTGTAGTTTTGCTTGGGCCCACTCTTGTTTAGATGTATAAATGCAATTATTATCAAACTCAGAAGCGATGAGTTGTATAATGTCATTATTAGAAGACATTAATTCTGGCTCAATTTCCTTCAATAAAACAATTTGCCTGAAAGGCTCTACGATATTTTCCTCATCAATGTTAATGATTATGGTTTTATCAAGAGTGAGATATGAGCCTGAGCGAGTTCTGACTTTAAGCAGGAGTAATTGACTTTTTATCTCTTCCCATACATCCTTCAAATCTTTCAAATGTTTTGTCATCATTGATAGAACAGCATCGTCTTTAATTTCTGAAAGGTTAGGTATAACAGAGTTAAAGAGTATATCTTTGTTGTCTGATTTCAGTCCAAGTTTCTTAAACAGCCTATACCATTCGAGTTTGCAGGAGTCAGACTCTTCTTCAAGATACTCCTTTGAAACAAAACTTGCTGATTCATCATATTTTTTTACGATGGATTCTATTCCGTCTTTTTGATAAATATCTGAGATATATAAATCATTAGGACTTAGGAAAGATTTGTCTTCTTCTGATGACAGATGGATAGAATCAAATAATGAAAGTGACTCAAATTGTTTCAAATTAGACTTTACATACCTCCAGAAATCAATATTGTTGTTATCAATTTCTGTTATTCGTGTGAATCCCTTACTCATCAAAATTTCTTTCATTATCTCGGACAAGTTAAATGGCTCAATCTTGAAACATTGTAAAGTGTTCTTTTGAAATTCCGAATAGCATTTGTCAACTATTACAAAGATGTTTTCGGGACACCACTCTCTGTTTGCTAATTCTAAAGCAGATTCATCATATTCTATTAACTTATAGGAATTCCGATTAATTAGGACAGAACCATTACTGCATAGTATAGGTAAATCTTTAATATCACTAAAAGATAAAGAATCATCAAAAATATCTTCTTCGTCTCTTTTCAAATACGAAATAAAGTCAGATAAAAGAGTTTTATCAACCAATCTTTCATATAGCGCTTTTTTGTTAGCTATAACAACGTCAGAGAAGAAGGACTTATTTGTAAATGTCTTTATGCCAAATGATTGCCTAAATAGAGACTCTACCTGTTTGCGCTCTTCTTCAGGGAACTCGTTAAAATATTTATTGTTCAAACTATACATTAAATCGTCAGACAACCATGTGTGGCGGCTGTTTTCATAGAAAGTAGTATTTCCTGAGTAAGATTCCGAAGCGAAATACCTTACATCATCTGAACATAAATAACATTCTTCATTATTTATGTTATTACAACAGAGCACATAATCTTTTAGCTGTCCCTCCTTTTCTTTCAAGGATAACCTTGCCTCATATATGTATTTTACGAAAGAAAGATTGGTTTCAAAATCATCTGATATTGCTGCATTAACATTATTTCTAAACTTATCATCGCCAACTATGACATTAAGGATAAACTCATTTTCTACAAATTCAACAAATCCAAGATTCATGAAAATCTTCTTAAGAGAATCTTGTTTGTCATTCTCAAAGTATTCATGAGAAAGTATAGTGATTATATTATCGCCAATCCAATTGGTATTGGAAATAGTGAATACTTTTTCGTCGTAGAAAAAAAGTAAACCTTCAAAGTCATAAATGGCATCTCCGTTTTCGTCAATGAAAGGGAATTTGCCTTTCCTTTCAGATAGGTCTATATCGTACTCAGAAACAAAATTGAAGAAACATTTGGAGTTATCAATGTTTTCAAGAAGAGAAACTGCATCATTATTGTCTAAGACATATTCGTCAAGCATTGAACTTGCATCAAATGCAAGGAAATGAGACCGAGTAAATTCATTCCAATCATCATTAGATTTAAAGAATTCCCTTGTTGAGTCTGAGAGATGTGGAACAAATTTACGCAAGAAAGGAATGCTATAACAATAAGAGTCGAAATCATAATACAAGCTATCACATGTATACAGGTCTCCTTCATATTCTATAAACATTTCAACATCAGCAAAAGAGTCTAATTCATTATGGCTGAGAAGATGCTTTAAAAAATTGTTGTTATTGTCAACGTTTTTAAGCCATTCTTTGAAGTCACTTCTCGCACATTTTTTCTTTATTGTCTCAAAATTGATGTCGTGAGAACTGAGTGAATGTTTATATAAGAAAGCCATGAAGGATGGTGATTCACGCAATTCCTGTATAGGTAATAGTGGCTCTTCTAGCTTTGTTAAGGTCAAGAAGAAATCATCACTCATGATATTCTCTTTTGTTATCTCTGTCATGTCATTGACAATATTATCAATAGTTGCATAATATTGATCTCCTTTAGAATCGACAACAGGCACAAAAGGCTCATCAGTTATCAGATACTCAAACTCTTCTTGAAACTCTTCAATGAATGTCTCATAGTCTTCATGCTTTTCTTTACATTCCTCAAAATTAGGGATTAGTGAGAATATAGAATCTAAGTTATATTGCTTAAATTCGATAAGAGATTTTATCCAATAGAAAAATTGACGACCTGCAATCTTTGCAATGGTGTGATTCAATTCAATATCTTCAATATCATCTCTGGCGCCATTTGGAACCATGTCCGTATTCATTAAGAAAGGGAATCCCCAGTTTGCCCTTTTTGCAGGCAAATAGCAATATAAAATAGCATTATCTACAGGCAGAAGCTTCCGTCCCTCCCTCTTACAAGCAAAACGAACAGCTGTTTTGTTAAAATTCAAGTACTTTTCAGGTATTTTGTCATAACCGTCACTCCTGTCTGCATCATTGTTGGTTAGTACATCATTTATACGGTTACGAATTTCTTCGGGAACATTATCTGTAAGAGCATCAGAAACACACCAACTATCATTGTCTTTAGAACGGACAATAGCAGGAGTTGATGAATTACCAAAATAGACACTAACTTTATGAATTTTAGGAATAAATAAAATAACTCGCTCTGTACTAAAGACATTAGAAAAAAGATCAATATAATTGTCCTTTCGGCTTCGGTCAGTAAGTATTTTGCTGTTTCTAGGTTTGAGAGCAAATTTGACGCGGAACAGGTCTTTTTGATCATGATTAAAAGCATTCCTAATTGACTGGTCAACGCTTTCGATTGGAGTCCAGAAAGGATAGATTTGCCATGGAGTGTTAATTGGAACATCTTTTGAAGTTCCCCTTTTTCTATCGAAACGGAACGAGAAAGTTCCAGTCTGAAGAAAGACATAATCATTATCTAAGAATACAGTCTTAAATCCAATACCTTTATAACCGATAGCTTCTGTATTCTCATTTTTCTCCCCGTCGTTGATGTTACATATGGCTGCGACATTTTTTGCGTTAAAGTATTCACCTGTATGTTGAAAAGTTAGGAAATCATCAAGAATATGAAATTCAACATCAACGGGAATTGATTCCTCTTTGGCACCATTCTTTTTTTTCTGAGGATAGTCATTAGCATTTTGCAGTAGCTCGTAAATGAACACCTCTTTACCGCTTTGGGTAAGTTGCTTACTCAAAGTATCAAGATTCCTTGTTATTTTACGTGCCGCATCCATTGGATAGTTCTCCAAACAATGTGCGATGCTTGTTATTATATCTTCAGGCTTTTGTAATGTTGTTTCTTGTGTTAAATCTATTCCGAACTGAAGCGGGTCTGACTGAATTAAAGTCCAAGCAAACTTATAGTAAGCATTCTTCCGAAAAGTATGTCCTTGTGCCTGAAAACAAATTTTTAGATTCTTGATATTGCGTTCAGAATCTTCAATTTTGGTAAAATCCGTATTTCTAATATCAACAATTTTATAACCACCAGTAGAATAATCTTGTAGGAATTGGCCAATAAAATAATTGTCTTTAAGGCGCAAGAAACGTTTAACTTGTTCCACCTCTGCATCCCCGGAATCAGCTGGTTTACCAGAAACAGAGCTTACACTTGATGAAGATTCATTTTCTCTTTTAGTTCTGGTAGAAAGACGACGAACACTAGATTTGTTGTCTTCACCCGCTTCTCTATTTGAAGATGGATCTTCCTTGGTTTCAATTAAAGGTATTGCTTGACCAGGCACAAACCATGCTTTATACCTGAATGGAGCTTGGATTATGAACTGTCGATTATATGCTACTCCTGTAATTCGTGCTGTCTTATCCTTTGTGAAATATGCATACAAAGAACCATCTTCGTCCTTAAACACAAACACAGTAGGTGTAGAAATGGTTTTCTTGAAATCTATGTCAGTTTCAGGATTACTCCAAAGGCTCTCAATAGAAGCCTGCAATAGAGGAGCTAAATTCTGCGCTTCCTGAATCTTTTCTAATTCCGGATTCATCCGCTGATTAGGACTTGTATAGTACCCAATAAGACGTAATTTAATGCTACTCGATGATTTGGCTTTTTTTGATTTCTTGCCAAATTTTTCAACTATGATAGCATATTCCTCATCCGTTATTTTAGTGGCTGGACTTGGCTCATCAATAACATATCCAACACTATTAAGGTGTTCTATTATTGTTTGGAGACCAATATTCAACTCTCTACAAACTTTATTTAATCTTACTGACATAATGCTTAATCAATTATTTGTTTTTGAATTATGTTATTGATGCCGAATCAAGTTATCTAATTCGGAGGGTCACAACATTAAGACCGGGCAACAGTGTGATAAATAGTTGCTCAGAAACCGTTCGGATTCCCAAAGGCTTAGTCCTACACTTAGTGGCTTGTTGTCTCCCATGAAGGGAGAGTAATGCGCATCTCCTTTTAGCATACTACAGAGAGGATTTATAATGCAAGTTAATAGTACATTTCAATATAGCTGTAAGCCTTCTCGAATACCTCGTTGTCCTTAATCTGGTACTTTATCCAAAGGATAGAACGAAGTTTCTTCTTAATCTCTCGACGTGCCGTTACACTCTTGAAAGCATCGTTGAACTGTCGGATGATATTAACGACTTCATTGTCAATATCGTTTACCACCTGTTCTACGATGAAAGGCGTATCTTCAGTCTTGATACTCTGGAAGAGATCTGTCAGCGCAGCTCTTGCCTGAGCACGCTTGTCCATCGGCTTTTCTATTTCCTTCTCTGCTTCCAGCAATTCACGGGCCATCTGCAATAGTTGCTTCAGGAAATCAATGCTCGATATCAAGTTCTGCTCCATACGTTCACGCAGTTCATCCAGTTTGTCGGCAAACTTCTTGAACTTTGGGTCGCCTTTATGCTCACCAAGTCTAATCTTCAACATCTTTTCCACCTCGACAATCTTCTTCTCACGCTTCTTCTCATCTTCCAAAACGGAGTCGATAATGTCTGCATCTACAACAAGATCTTCAAGTGGCGTACCTATATCAATGGTGTCAATGTTATTATGAATAATCTCGATAGTCTTAGCTCCGAGCAAAGTCCATATCAGGTTTCCTCCGCTTACAGGGCGCACGCTCTGATATACCTGCGCCAGCCAAGTGTAATCACTTGAATACGGAGCGAGGAACTCATCAGGCGAAATTATCTCCCAGGCTTTTGCCAGACGTGCAAAATGCCGTGCAAAGTTCGTCTTTACTCCTTCTTCCTTCAGGCATTGCTGGGCAGCTGTCAATCCTTCCCATCCGCCAATGGTGCGGTCAATGCCAGGGAAGAACTGAATACATTCTTGCATGAATGTCGGGATGAGCGATTTTATCTCGTCCATATTCTTGATGATGGTCTTCACGCTTTCCTCATCGAAGGCAAGGCTCTTAGCCACATCCTCAAACACACCGACGAAGTCAACAATCAGTCCGCACTTTTTGTTCTCGTTATAGGTACGGTTAGTACGGCAAATGGCTTGTAGTAGTGTATGATTCTTCATTGGTTTGTCAAGATACATACACTGAAGGATGGGCGCATCAAAGCCTGTCAGCACTTTGCTGGTCACGATGACGAACTTCAAGGGTGATAGCGGATCGCGGAACTGGTCAAGCAATTTCTTCTCCTCGTCACGTGTCCGCTTATATGCTTTATATTCATCAGCTTTATCCCCTGAAGTATGCATCACAATGGTTGTCTGGTCATCAGTACCAAGCAAGGCATCTAATGCTTTCTTGTACTTCACGCAGCAGTCACGATTATACACAACAACCTGTGCCTTCATACCTGTTGGCTCCACATATTCACGGAAATGATTCACAATGTATTTACAAACATCATTGATACGCTTTTCTGCTGTAAAGAATGCCTCTACACTTGTGCGTCGCACAAGTTCCTGCTTGTCTTCTTCGCTAATTTGGTCGGTCAACGCATCAAACTCTTCTTGAAGTTTAGCCTCGTCAAGATGCATCTCAACAGGTACAGTCTTGAAGTTCAATTCCAGCGTGGCCCCATCATCGACTGAGTTCTGGAAAGTATACTTAGAGATATAACCATATTCATCTTCTTCACTACCGAAGCAAGCAAAGGTGTTATGATCGTTGCGATTGATGGGCGTTCCTGTCAATCCGAAGAAGAAAGCATTGGGCAGGGCCGTGCGCATCTTTTTGCCAAGGTCCCCTTCTTGTGTGCGGTGTGCCTCGTCCATGAGCAGGATGATGTTGTCACGGTCATCAATAACCTCGCCATCATTCAGGTCACCAAACTTAAAGATAGTAGTAATAAGGATTTTGCGCTGATGTATCTTCGTTTCTAGCTCTTCTTTTGAAGAAATACCATCCACATTTGGAATCTCAGCGCGGGTGAAGTCACCTGTAATCTGGTCTTCCAAGTCAATACGGTCATCCACAATAACCACTGTCGGAGCCTTCAAATCGTTCTGACGTCGTAGTTTCTGGGCGGCGAACACCATTAGCCATGATTTACCAGACCCCTGGAAGTGCCAAATGAGTCCTTTTCTCGGTCCCTTTCCGGCGCGGTATGTGCCCAACACTCGTTGTACAATGGCTTCACCACCAAGATATTGCTGGTAACGGCATACAATCTTTATCTTTCTGCCACCAGAAGTACCCGTAAATACCGTGTAATAGCGATAGATGTCAAGCAAACGTTCTGGCGTAATCAGTGAAATATAGTTATGCTCCACATCTTCAAGCGTACCATGACGACGATATTCATCAGCAAACCAAGGTCCCCATTTATCCACGGGACAACCTACGCCTGCATATTGCAGTTCACGTCCTTCGCTGGCAAAGGTGAGGATGTTTGGAACAAACATTTCTGGAATACTCTTCTGATAGTGAAGAATATCCGTGGCACCATCAGCCCATGTCACAGAAGATTTGACGGGTGTCTTAGCTTCACCAATTATCATCGGTATGCCATTGATGATATATACCAGGTCGAGACGTTTGCCGCCCTCCTTGCTCTTGCGCGGGAACTCCCATTGGTTGGTGACAACACAGCGGTTCTCAGCAGGTTTGTCACTGAAGAAGCGGATATTGATATTCTCTCCATCCTCTCCGAAAGGATAGGAGTTCTCCTCAAACAACAGGCGACGGAAACGGTCATTGGCGTTAATCAACTCTTCATGATTAGTGCCAATGCTACATGCAGCACGAAGTCTGTAAACCACCTGCGCTGCCTGGTCTTCAGTGATGGGGTTAAGCCGCCTCAGTGCTGTTACAAGCCATTCTGTCACCAACACTTCGTCTGGCAACCGTGGAACTTCCTGCGGCTCCACATAAATCCAACCACACTTTCCTGCGGCGTTGATGAGCATCTGCTCAACGGTATTTTCTTCGTTAAAGTATGCCATAATATATTGTATTTTTATTCTCGTTTAACATGCGATTCTATATTGCAGGGCAGATCCTGATTTGTCGGACTGTTCTAAGATGTCCACAAACTTTGTTTGGAGCTCCATTGGTGGAATCGGCATTTCTATCTTCAATAGATCATTTTTAGTAAGGCTGGGTAATACTCCCTGCTTATTGTAGCGAGTAAAATCAAATAATTTACACCAGAAGTAGAAATACTTTGGATGAAGTTTGGTCCTATCCACATCAAGACAAAAGGCAGTATCAACTATCCAATAATCTGTCTCCATGTAGATTGGTGAATTTATGTTACCTTTTCTACCTAAGATAACAGTATCTTTTGGACATAGCATCCGCTCTCCATATCCCATAATACCACCGCTTCCACAAATTGGGTAAGTGCCGGACTCCTGGTAGTCATCATCATACTTTTTGCCATTTATTATGGTTAAGCACTCTTCCCAACTTAACTTCGGAAAATCGCCTTTAAACATCTCGATAAATCGCGATTTGCGCCTGTCAAATCCTGATTTATCAGCCTGACGAGCAATCTCTTCAAATTCATTTTGTTTCTCCATAGGAGGAAGAATACATTGGAACTTTCTTAAATCGTTCAATGGCATTCTTGGCATTTTGGTTCCAGTCGATATACTGTTAGCGTAAGTAACAAAATCATCTCCTCTAAGCAAATGACTGAAGAATGTGAGATTAAGTAATTTCTGATTCGGGCGGAGTGGGACGAGTTCTGTTGTAGCATATCCTTTCCCGTCTGGAATGACTACTTTATTGAGGTAGGGCCTCAGTTTTGAGTATAGTACATTCCCTTCATCAAATGGGGCTACAGACAACAAGTTCGAGTCGTTTTCAAAGACTTTTTCAACGACCTTGCCTGTATTACTCTCAATCATGTCAAGATTCAGAATCCACACTTTCCCTGTTTGCTTTTCTAAGCTTGGAGCTTCTGGAGCAACATCCTTGATAGGTAAGGTATTCCATCCTTTATTGTTGGTAACAGGATTCCCAAACATCTCGATAAATCGCGACATACTATCCAATGAATTTATGGTGAGACAACTTAACATTGTTCTGATTCACCATTGCGTACTGCAATGTTGTATCGAGACTTTGATGGCCTAACAGATGCTGGACTTGCTCGATAGGCATTCCTTTGTCTATAGCCATTGTAGCAAGGGTACGACGGAACTTGTGAGGATGAACCTTTGGAATGTTCAACTCTCGTCCGAGCCGTCGGAGACGTATTTCGACTCCACTAATCTGGAGCCGTTCATTTGGAGCCAACAGCGACACAAACAGAGCTTCGTTAGTGTCGGTTCGGCTATTCACATACTTCTGAAGGTGTATCTTAGTACGGGCATCGAAGTAAACCTTTCGCTGCTTATCGCCCTTACCTGTAACAACACATTCTCTATTCTGGTAGTCAATATCACGTTTGTTGAGCCGTACCAGTTCGCCTACTCTCATTCCTGTGGAAGCGAGCAGATCTATTAGAGCAAGGTCACGTATATTGGAGCAATGGTCGCGCATCTGCTCTAAGGCTTCATCAGTATAGGTTTCCTTAACGGTCTTGCCAACTTTTATTTTGTGTATTCGGCGTACAGGACTCTTAACTATGTAGTTCTCTTCTTCCAACCAGGAGAAGAAGCTTGAAAGAATACGACGGATGTTGTCAACCGTCACCTTACTTGCACCACTTTCTTCCTGATATTGGTTCAAATAGCCTCGCAGGTCATCGGTGGTGATATGAACAACTTCTTTCTCAACCTTCAATAGTGCATTATGGATGGTACTCTTGTAGTAAGAGATGGACTTTTCAGAGCAGCCTTCAACCTTCTTGGCAGCAATGAAATTGTCAATAAGAGCCTGGTTGTTACTTTCTGTGTGTACAGATTCCTTCTTGGTCACGGAAACATTGCGGAAGGTGTAATCAAGCACCTTTCGCAACTGGCTTAACTGCTCGTTGTCAAGGACATTGAGCATCGCCTGTTCTATTTCATTAATTAAATTGTCAATCATTCTTTATATGCTTTGGTTATTTAATTAACGTGTGACCATTTGTTTATTTCTCCCAGTTCTATTCCTCTTGCTCGTAATAATAAGAGTAATCGATGCCTTTCATAAATGTCTCGCGGTCGTCAATCTTGTCTGTAAGGGCTTGATGCAGCAACTCTCGTATCTTGCTGCCGTCCATCTCGCTTTCTATCATGGCATTGAGATAGTCGCGTTTGCCTATCTTACTCCAATCGATACAGAGTCCGAGTCTTTTCTTCAGCATCAGGTCGAGCCAGATGCGTGTTGAACGACCATTGCCCTCCATGAACGGGTGGGCCATGTTCATTTCTATATACTTGTCCACAATTTCATCGAAGGTGCCATCCGGCATTCCTTCTACCGTTTGTAGATATTGGTGCAGGTGCTCGGCCAGGCAGAAAATAGTGTTCCCTTTCGAAATCGTCTTGGTGCGTATCTTACCAGCAAAGTCATATAGCCCGCCAAACAGGAATGCGTGTATTTGTTGAAGGCTCTTCACAGTCCCTGGTTTCATGTCGTCAAGCAGTCCACTCTCCATGAGTGTATAAGCTTTCTTCTTGCTCTGGCCGTCAATGGTATTATCGCTATATACGAACCAGTCGAGGAAATCAGCTGTTTTCTTACTGGGAATCACCCTCACCAACTGGATAATATCGTCCTGAGCAAAACAATCAGTAGCATATTGCTTACCATCGGCAGCTGTCATTTTCAGTTGACTACAACGTGTAGTCAACTCGTTTCCCGCCTTCTTCAGTCTGGTTTTCAATACGCTCCAATACTTTCTCGGACTTGGGCTATCCGTAATAGCGCCAACAATGTCCACAATTGAGAACCACCATAGGGATTTCTCTTCGTCCCAGATGGCCCTCACCTCGTGATCCTTATAAAAACGTATCGACTTCTTGTTTTGCATAATAATATCCCACTAACTGTTTATTAAACTCTTGATGACAGCATCTATTGCATCTATCGATTTACGAAGTTCAAATCCTGATTTATCGGCCTGATGAAGAATAATAGAAAGTTTATTTCTTGTTTCATCATCTGGTAAAGGGAGTGAGATTTTGTCGAGCATGTTTTGGGTGATTTGATTCATGGTCGAGGACTTTCCGGTGGATACCTGCTCTCTAAAATCATTACTTTGAAAATATAGATATAAAAAGTCCGAATATTCAGAACGAATAACAGTCATGAATGCACCATAAGTCATAGGCTCTGAAATATCTTTAATCTGAGCGACTTTTCCTACCAATGCGGCACTTCCGTTACGACTGCACATCAGAATATCATTCTTTTGAACGTAAATGGATTCTTTTATTGGGCAGTTAACTCGTACGACGTCAGCTAAGTCAATCTTGGAATTTTGAATATTCCCGGAACGAAGAACAATTGTTCCTTCTTCGGATATATTCTCAGGCTTATAAGTAAGCCCAATAGAGTAAGTTGCCAATTCAGAAAGTGTCTTTACTGGCCAACCTTTAGGATTAGTTCGCGGGTCACCTGTCATCTCGATAAATCGCGATTTCACCATTTCTTCGGTTGCCGCAAGAAGCTTCTTGTATGATTCCTTCAGGCGATATGCCGCCCAAAGTTTGTCAGAAATAGCTTTCTGTTCTTCTACAGATGGAAGTTCGAACTCATAATCAGCTAACGTACTCCAATTAAGGAAATAGTTTACTCCTCCACTCTTGTTCTCTTCGCAATAATTCCAAAAATCATCACTCAACATTACAGATGCAAGGTATTTCTGTAAAAGAATCCTTTCGTCAATCGTTTCAATAACAAATGTTTTCTCTGAACAAATGCCATCAAACTCTGCTACGCTGCATTTTCTTAGATGAGGGTTGCGTGTAACAAATAAAATCTGTCCTGATTTAAATCCACAATAAAACATAGGGCCAATTGTAGAACCTTTGATAAAACCTTTGTCATGGACAAATAATTCTCCGGGCTCAATATGCTCACCACCAACATAATATATTTTGTCGGTATTGAATCTATCTTCTTTTGTGTTAGCTCTATGAGCCACTTCCGAAAACTTAACTACACTCATACAATATGGTCTATAAATGTTGATACACTTTTATGTAAATCGTCTGAGGCTTTATTCCAGTTCTGAATAAGAATCTGAATATCTTCAGTCTCATCTGAAGTTGTAGATTTTACAAAATACTTTGGAGATATAGTATAATTCTTCTCTGGTATGTCGGAATATTTTATTACGCATGACCTTCCTTCTATATTTTCATACTGATTATATAGTGATACTATTGTGTTAATATGGTCTGGCGTTAAATAACTTTCTGTATTCTTTCTCTCTACTAAATCTGATGCTTTAATTAACAGGACCTTTCCCTTCCTTGAATCTGGCTTGTGTGTTCGACAAATAAGAATACATGCCTCCATCGGTGAGTTGAAGAACAAATTTTTACCGATACTTATAACCGTATCTAATACATCTGCTTCAATAAGTTTTTTCCTTATGTCTTTTTCAATAAGACGATTTAGAATGCCGTGAGGAAGGAGTATTGCACATCTTCCACTCTTATTATTCATTGATGCTAAAATATGTTGAATAAAGGCGTAATCCGCTTTTGATTGTGGCGGAGTTCCCAAGAAGTTGCGCCCCCATTTATCATTCATGAATGCCTCGCGGTTCCATGTCTTGATGGAGTACGGCGGATTCGCCAGTACAATATCGAACTTCCGCAAATGACTTCCATCCACAAAAGCAGGATGAGCCAGCGTGTCTTCACGAACAATACTGAAATCCTCTACACCATTCAGGTAGAGGTTCATACGAGCAATAGCAGCAGTCAGTGCATTAATTTCTTGCCCGAACACCTTGACTCCCTGCCAAGGCTGTCCCTTCTGACGAAGGAAGTCGAGACACTTCACAAGCATACCGCCAGAACCACAGGTGGGGTCATAGATGCTCTCGTCTGGCTTTGGCTGGAGAATCTCTGCCATCAGTGTTACCACCGTTCGGTTGGTATAGAACTCCTGTGCAGTGTTGCCTGCATCGTCGGCAAACTTACCTACAAGATATTCGTATGCCTGGCCCATCTCGTCGGCAGGACAGGAAGACAACCCCAGGTTATAGCGAGAGAAGTCTTCAATGAGAGATGTGATGATATGGTCGGGCATCTTATTCTTGTTTGTCCATCCATCTTTTGGTCCAAAGATACCTTCCAGCCCTCCGATGACACGACCATCCGCTTCTTCTCCCGGATTAGCCTGTTCGATAGCGATAAACGCTTCCACCAAACGTTGACCAACATTCTCCGTCACTTCACGTACATCACGCCAGTGGGCTCCGTCAGGAATGCGGATGGCCAGTTCCTCAGCTTGCATACCGGCATATTCTTCACCACCTTCTGCTACGAAACCTTCGAACTGTTCGTCATAGACGTCACTGATGCGCTTGAAGAACAGCAACGGGAAGATGTATTCCTTATAGCCAGCGGCGTCTATCTGTCCGCGCAGACGAGTGGCAGCATCCCAGAGGAACGATTTCAGTTCGTCCAATGAGATGGTCTCGTCAGGTCGGTGATATGGTGTATTATTATGCTCTTCCATCTTTCTATGCATTTATGATATTTTTGAATTCCGCCTCACGAAGCTTCACCTCCTCGTAGGCAGCTTTGAACTCGGCCAACACCTCGGCGTAGGGCTTGATTGCTTCGCGGTGGTACTGCACATATTTGTTGGGAGAAAGGTCGTAACCTTTGGCCGCTATTTCATCGAGAGTTACCACCTGTGAGAAGTCTTCCACATTCTCATAGTTGACATAAAGTTCATACAGCCGGTCAACATCTTTCTGCTCCAAGATGTTCTGAGCACGTTTAGGAGTCAGAATCTTTGTGCCGTCAATCATCAGGACACGCGAACTATGTGCAGCAGGCTTCATCTTGCGAATAATCAGGAAGCACGGTGAAAGACCTGTACCATAGAAGAGTTTGTCGCCTAGCGTCACGACCGCTTCCACCATGTCGCTCTTCACTAGTTTCTCTCGGATGCGGCCTTCTTCATTACCTCGGAAGAGTACACCTTGCGGCATTACCACCGCCATGCGTCCCTTTCCTGGAGCCATCGATGCGATCATGTGTTGAATCCAAGCGTAGTCGCCGCATGAGTCGCTGGGCGTTCCCCAGATATTGCGTCCATACTTGTCAGACGACCATTCCAACGATCCCCATTTCTCCAGCGAAAAGGGAGGATTGGCAATCACGCAATCAAACTTGGCCACCTCACCACCTTGCAGAATCTTGGGATTACGCAACGTGTCGCCTTGCATAATATTGAAGTCGCTTGCACCGTGCAGGAAAAGGTTCATCTTGGCAATAGCTGAGTTAACCACATTCTTTTCTTGACCGAAGATGTTGCCACAACAAAGGCTGCTATGGTTCATGTGGTGGACCGCCTCAATAAGCATTCCACCAGATCCACATGCAGGGTCATAAACACTTTCACCGGGCTGAGGATCGAGAATGCGTACAAGCAACTGCACCACAGAACGAGGAGTATAGAACTCACCGGCTTTAGCCTTTGAGTCATCAGCAAATTTCTTTAGCAAAATCTCGTAGGCGTCGCCCATCAGGTCGGTAGGATAGTCTTTGTTGCCCAGTTTGCGAGTGCTCAGATGTTCAATAAGGTCACGTATCTTCCCATCGGAAAGATTCTTCTTGTCTGTCCATTTCTGTGCGCTGAACATACTGAGTACACCATAGAGCGTATCAGGGTTAGCCAGTTCTATACCACGCATGGCACCAACGATGGCAGCGCCAAGATTCTCCGTGCGCTCTCGCACATCCTGCCAGTGGCAACCGTCAGGGATAACAAAACGGTGCTGCTCTGGAAGCGAAGCGTATTCTTCATCGCCACCACTTTCCTGAAGCGCATCCAACGTTTCTTCATCATACACATCACTGATGCGCTTGTAATAGAGAATAGGCGTTATATAATCTTTGAAGTTGTCCTGACTCACAGGCCCGCGAATGATATTACATGCCTCAAACAGGAAGTTGTATAAGTTCTGTACACCTTCTATTCTCAGCTCCTGTGCGGTCTTGGGCTTGTCGGACACCCCCAGTGAAGTTTCTTTCTTTTTTCTTGCCATTATTCCAAGGGACGTACTAAATCATTTACATTTACTTCAAGCACTTTTGCAATTTGTAATAGCATCTCCAAATTGGGCTGTGTTGTATTCGTCACCCACTTGGAAATGGTTGCTTGGTCTTTACCTAACTGCTCAGCCAGCCATTTGTTAGTCTTTTCTTTCTCGGCTAAAACGACCTTGATTCGGTTGAGATGCTTACTATCCATATTATTAATAATGTGTATTCTTGGTGCAAAGTTACATGTTTTTTGCCAAATATATTCTTCTCATAGATAAAAATGAGATAAAACCGCAAAATATTTGAAGAAAACGCCAATTTGTCAGTTATAGTGACATGATTGACCTACATTTTTTACTCGACATCAAAATAAACAGTTAGTTTACGGTTTGGCATCTGTTTTGCTGATTTCTTAAATAAAAGAAAATATATGTCTGACAGTGTAAAATCATGTTTTGATTTTTTTATGAGGGATTCTGTGAATCTTGATCCCGAACGAACAACTACAGCAAGGGCGAGCCGTGACTGGCTTGTTCACAAAATAGAAGACCTAGCTAACAATGAGAAAATACCACCATTATATAATGGGACTAATCACATTTTCTTTGGCTCTTTTGCAAGAAATACAAAAATCCGACCTTTGGATGATATCGACATTATGATTATGTTTGATGCACAAGGATGTACGACAGATGATGTGACGAAGATAACCAGAAAAACATATCCCATATATGTCAATAATCCCCATGCAAAGTTGCTCCCAGATTATTGTGATGGAAATGTTCTTAATTCGAGGAAAATGATTGAGGCTATCAAAAGGGAGTTGGGTGCCATTCCCAGTTATAGTAAGGCTGATATACACCGTAACCAAGAAGCAGTAACTCTTCAATTATCTTCTTATGAATGGAACTATGACATCGTCCCATGTTTCTATACCACAACGGGCTTCTATATTATACCTGATGGCAAAGGGAGCTGGAAAGGAACGGATCCTCGAATAGATCAAAACAGAGTGACCCAAGCAAACCAACGGGTCAATGGGGCATTATTGCCTGCGATAAGACTTATGAAATACTGGAAAAAGGAACATTGGGGAGACGAAGTTAGCTCTTATCTTTTTGAAAACTTGATGATTGATTGGGCTAATAGCTTATACTCATTCCCTATGACATATCCCCAACTTGTTAAAAGTGCTTTAGATGGTTTATCTTCCCTAATCATGAGGGATTATTATGACCCAAAAGGATTTCAGGGCAGCATTAATAATTTGGATTTGTACGACAGAAGAAGATTGGCAATAATGGCATCACAAGATGCCTCTGAAGCTAGTACAGCTATTCAATATGAGCAGAATTACATGACAGAAGCTGCGATAAATAAATGGTTTAAAATGTTTGGTAATGAATTCCCTAGACATGGCAAATAACATAGTAGAATTAGAAAACAGGCAAGAACATATCAATCAGCTCAAAGCAGCACGCCACCTTTATACAAAGGCTGGTAATTATACTACTGCATATGTGGTTATATGCGCGCTAATTCCAATAGTGATATCTATTGGAAGAATCTTCATTGATTCTCTTGCTCCACTAGTTCTTCATACGTTGACGGCATATACTTTAGTGTCACTTGTCATGGGATTCCTCCTTGAATCTCGAATTAGTAAGTTTCGAAATACAGCTGCAAAAATACAACAGCTATTCGATAGTGATGTTCTGGGCTTAAAATGGAATGCCTACTTATGGGGGAAAAAACCATCTTTAGAAGATGTCAATGAAAATATTGGTGATTTACCGGATAAAGACTTTATTGATTGGTATGACGCTCAAGTTGGGGTTATGACCAAGATGGAAGCAACTCTTATTTGCCAAAGGACAAATCTTGTTTATGATTCAAAGCTAAGAAAAGATTTCAATTCCATTATAAATTTAATTGCGTGGAGTGCCTTAATTCTAATCTTAATTGTTGGCTTTTATAAAAACGAAGGCATGCAAACAGCCATCGTTTTTATAGGTGTACCACTAGTCCCTATCATTAAATGGATTGTATCAACAAGAAAACAAAATCTTGATGATATTGAAGCATGTAAGTCCTTAACTTCCTTTATTGATTGTTGTCTTGAAAAATTGAGAAAGAACCAAAGATCTATAAATGAAAGTGCCTTGTATAGAATACAAGATGGAATATATCATCACAGGAAAACTGCATTTAAGATACCTGATTGGTTATATAATCGTATGCGAAATAGCCTAGAAGAAAAAACTCATACGATGGTTAGTCAGCTTTCGCATTAATGATATAAAAAAACGCCCAACCTTACATTTTTGGGTGTAAAATTGGGTGTAAATTTCGTAAATCACTGATAATCAAGTGATATTGCGGAGAGAGAGGGATCACTCGCAAAAGGAGATGTCCCTCATCTATTTGTTGTTTAATGAAATGAGTACCAATTATTTAGCATTTCCCATCAAAACGGTTCAGATTTTATGAGGTAATACACTGGTAATACATCCTGCTATGTAGAATAAGGCGGGTAATATAGTTGCCAGATTTCTAATCCGTCACGCTGTCTTAACGCTCAATGGTTTTAATTCTATCAAAGATCTCTTATCTCACTTTGCAAAGGTAGTGCTTTTACATCGAATAACCAAATAATTCAAGCAAAAAGCGGACAAAATGTTCCAAAATCAGTCATTTCCCGACTTTTCAAGTCGTGAAAACGTTAATATATGACTTTATTTTTTTCAAGACTGCCATTTTGATAGCTTATTCTTATTTTTGTGGCAAAAAAAGAGATATAAGTTATGATGCGATTTGAGTATGATCAGAAATTTATCAAACTCCTCGCCAAAGAAATGGTGAAGGAAATGCAGAAGGTAAAAGATGAGGCAAAGGAGCCTGAGCTTATCACAGTCAAGGAAGCTGCTGAAACACTTAATTTGTCTGAAGACTATGTGAGAAAGATAAAAGACAAACTACCCCATGTCAAGCAAG
>Ga0247611_10004937_pt1 | contig 18125 bp, 13 predicted proteins | sample 177DNAGHGhighgp2_FD_192422 | JGI IMG/M metagenome (GOLD analysis project Ga0247611, IMG submission 192422) | Sheep rumen microbial communities from Palmerston North, Manawatu-Wanganui, New Zealand - 1770 DNA GHGhigh gp2 | ecosystem: Host-associated > Mammals > Digestive system > Stomach > Rumen... | reverse complement strand
CGCGGGAACACCTCCTACGACGCCGAGGGCGGCATCAAGCACTCCTACAAGATCAAACTCGCCGAGCATCGGAAAGTGTTCGGGATGAAGGGCGACAAGGACTGGATCCTGCTGGCCGACGTCCAGGATCCGAGCCTGCTGCGCAACGCGGTGGCCCTCCGCATCTCCCGCCTCGTTTCCATGCCCTGGACCCCGAAATACCGGGCCGTAGAGGTCTATTTCAACGGCAACTACGGAGGCTGCTACCTGCTGGTGGAAGGCAAGGAGGTGGACCGGGAAAACAAGATTCCCATCACGGTGGTGGGACCCGGCGAAACCGACGGCGGGTATCTCCTGGAGATCGACAACAAGGGCGACTACGACCGGTATTTCCGCACGGAGACCTTCCAGAAGAAGATCAAGTTCAAGGACCCCGAATTCGGCGACCGCCTGAATCCGGACAATTCGGCCGACGCCGTGGCCCAGATGGAATATATCACCGGGTATGTCAATGAAGTGGAACGCCTCCTGAAAGCGCGCTCCTTCGATCCGGAAACCGGCTACCAGTCCAAGCTGGACCTCTACACCTTCATCGGGAACTACATCGTCCAGGAACTGACCATGAACGTGGACGGCGGCATGCGCCTTTCCACCTACTTCGCCAAGGACAAGGACACCAAGCTGTTCATGCCCATGGTATGGGACTTCGACCTGGCTCTGGGCAACTGCTCCTACATCGGCAGCAGCTTCAACCTCTCCCCCGGCATGGACGGCCCGGAAGGATGGTTCATCAAGATCCGGGGAGGCTCCTTCGAAAACGGCGACTGGGACGGTTCCCAGAAGAGTTACTACCAGTACCTGTTCGAGGATCCGCTCTTCGTGGCAGCCCTCAAGGAGCGCTGGAACCTCGTGAAGCCCCGGCTGGAAATGATCCCGGATTTCATCGACAAGATGGCGGAGTACAACAAGCCGGCTTACGACCACAACGTGACCGCCGGAAAGAATCCGCGCGCCGCCCGCTGGTCCTACAATCCCCCGGACAACTTCACCTCCTGGTCGGAAGCGGTTGCCTACATGAAGGATTTCTACACCCGGCGCCTCGCGTGGCTGGATACGGAAATCAACAAGTTATAGCAGCAGAAGCAGCGCCAGCAGGTATAAGGCGAACCCTTGCGCCTTGATACGGCGCTTGACCGTGAAGTCGGTGAAAGCATCCACCGGGTCCCTTTCCAGAAGACCCGTCCACTCGGAGCCTGAAGGAACGTCCTTCGGGCTCCATTTGGAGATGATCTCGCCGTTGTCAATGTAGGTAGCGCCCCCGTTCGCCCGGTTCAGGGTGATGAGGGGCTTGTAATCGCCATAGTACACCGGGAAGTCCTGCGGAATGCCCTCGCCGGGAACCGTGAGGACGAGCGGCGTCGCACCCTGGCTGCGGACATCGGCCGCCTGCTCCCGAATCAATGTCCAGTCGGCCTTGCCGGGGTCGTACACGGAAAAAGTCACGACTTTGCCCAGCACGGCCAGCTCGTCCTGATAGGTCCCCTCCGCATCGCGGAAGGAAAGGACGGGCTTGTCCTCACTCCGATAGACGCTGCGGCTCAGGGTATCCACCCCGACGAAGGTCCACGTGGAATCCGGAAGGTTTTCCAGCGAGAAGGAGCCCCGCTGGCCATCCCGTTCATAGATGAAGGTCGGGACCTTGCCGTCCATCGCCTGGTAGTCGTTGTCCAGGGAGGCGAAGAGTTCTGCACCGGGCTTGAACTCCGTATAGTCGATCATCGGCAGATGCCGCGCGTTGAACCAGAGGGCGAAAACGAGCGACGGAACGGCGATCCAGAACGCGATATACTTGCCCTTCCGGGGCACGCCGAAGTTCTGGAACGGCACGAAGGCGATGAGCGCGAGCATCAGCAGGATGACGTTTTTCCAGAAAGTCTGGGCATGCGTCAGGTGGATGGCTTCCCCGAAGCAGCCGCAGTCCATGACCGGATTCGCGATCCAGAGGATGAGGGTGACGACGGTGAAGAAGACGACCATGGCCGAGGCCACGACGGCCGTCAGCTTCCGGTACACGCCGGTGATGAGCGCCGCGCCGGTTATGCTTTCCAGCAGGGCCAGGCCCATACCGAGGGGCTTCGACAGCCCCTGCAGGAATCCGACGTGGAAGAACTTGAAGTATTCGCTCACGATGAGGCCCGTACCCACCGGGTCCAGCAGTTTGAACAGGCCGGAGAACAGGAAGGTCAGGCCGATAAGGACGGCGCACAGGCGCCGCAGTCTATGATGGGCTGTTTTCATACGAGGACAGGATCGACGGCCGCACGGACCTTGGTGAAAATCTCGTCCGGAGGAAGCATCCGGCCTTCCGCATCGCCACAGTCGATGCGGAGGAAATGCGGGTCGCGGGCCGCCTCGGAGCGGTAGAGGTCCCGGACGGCCTCCTGGAAACGGATGTCCGCTTCGTGGATGTCCTGTGCACCGTGCAGATAGCCCCGGTCGGCCCCTTCCCGGTGCGCCGCGAGACTCTTTTCCACAAAGCCGATGGGGACGTCCAGGAACAGGTTCAGGTCGGGTTCCGGAAGGTCGAACTCACCGTATTCCGTGTCGAAGATCCAGTTGCGCAGGCGCGTCCGTTCGCTGCCCTGCGGGAGCTTCGCGCACTGGTAGGCGATGTTGGAATACACATAGCGGTCCAGCAGGACCACCTTCCCCGCATCCAGAGCGGCCCGCATTTCGGGGACGGCACGATGCCGGTCCTCGGCGAACAGCAGGGCCACCAGCTGCGGATGCACGGCCTCGATGCTGCCGAATTCCCCTTTCAGGAAGCGGCCGATGAGGTCTCCGTACACCGGAGCGTCATACCGCGGGAAATGGATGTATTCCAGCGCCCCGCAGCGCTCCGTGAGGTATTCCTTCAGTTTCCTGACCTGGGTGGACTTCCCCGCCCCGTCCAGGCCTTCCACGACGATGAGCATGATTTTTCGTTTAATCTCACAAATATAACTATTTTTGCGTTATGAATCCGAAAATCCGCATCCTGGGCATCGTGAACCTCACGGACGACTCGTACTACGCACCGAGCCGCGTCGGGTCGTGCGAAACGCTCGTAGAGCGTGTGGGACAGATGGTTGCGGAAGGGATGGACATCGTGGATATCGGCGCGTGCTCTACCCGGCCGGGCTCCCGACCCGTGGGGGCTGAGGAAGAATGGCGGCGGCTGGGACCGGCCCTGCAGGCGCTCCGGAAGGCGTTCCCGGACCTCCCGGTCTCCATCGACACGTACTGGTCATCCGTGGTGGCGCGGGTTTACGACCTCATCGGCCCATTCACGGTCAATGACATTTCGGCCGGAGCGTCCGATCCTTCGATGCTGCCGCTTGTCGGCGGGCTTGGGCTTCCCTACATCGCCATGCACATGCGGGGGACGCCGGAGACGATGCAGTCCCTGACGGACTATCCGGGCGGGGTGACGGCGGAGGTTCTGCGGTATTTCCAGGAGTTTGCGATCCGGGCTTCCGAGGCGGGCATCCGGGACTGGATCCTGGACCCGGGCTTCGGCTTCGCCAAGACCGTGGAACAGAACTGGACGCTGCTACAGGAGCTGGACCGGCTGCAGGCCCTCCGGCATCCCATCCTCGTGGGAATCTCCCGCAAAAGCATGATTTACAAACGGTTCGGCATTACGCCCGAAGAATCCCTCCCCGCCACGCAGGTTGCGCATTACATGGCCTTGCAACGTGGCGCCACCTACCTCCGCGTCCACGATGTCGCCGAAGCTCGCCGCACGGCAGAGATCTATTCCACCAGATACACATCTTCGCCGGGCGCAGCGAAGTGATAGGTTTCCCGGGCGAACTTTTCCAGGGAATCCCGGCTGTGGGTAAGGGACTGGATTTCCGCGTCCATCGCCCCGATGTCCCGGCGGTACTCCTCCATCTGCCGTTCCTGCCGGTTGATCTCCCAGCGGGCGCGGACCCAGTTCAGGACGCTGCTGTGGGACAGAAAAAGCAGCCAGAGGGCCGCCAGCGCCGTAATGACGATGACGAACGGGACGAAATAATTGTGGTCGCTGCGCGTGAGGAGGCTGCCTTTGTCTTTCTTCTCGGCCATATTCCGGAGGAATGTGTCTTTAGTTTCCTGCGAAATTACTAAATTTGTCCGGATTTAAGCGAAAACAAATTCAAAATTTCGATAGTGACTATGAAACCTACCCTTCTCGTCCTCGCTGCCGGCATGGGCAGCCGCTACGGCGGACTCAAGCAGATGGACGGCCTCGGCCCCCACGGAGAAACCATCATCGACTATTCCATCCACGATGCCGTGGAAGCCGGCTTCGGCAAAGTCGTCTATATCGTCCGGGAATCCTTCAAGGCCGATATGGAAAAGGCGGTCCAGGCCAAGTACGCGGGTGTCAAGACCATCGACGGAGATCCCCTGGAGTTCGTCTTCGTCACCCAGGAGCTGAACAAGATCCCCGCCCGGTTCACCCTGAATCCCGACCGCGTGAAGCCCTGGGGCACCGCCCACGCCGTCCTGATGGCGAAAGACGTCATCCACGAGCCGTTCGCCGTAATCAACGGTGACGACTTCTACGGCAAGGAATCCTTCCGCATCCTCGGCGACTGGTGCCGGGCCCATGCGGACACGAAAGGCCAGTACTGCATCGTGGGCTTCGAACTGGACAACACCCTCTCCGAGAACGGGACCGTCTCCCGCGGCATCTGCTCCTATGACGCCTCCGGCAACCTCACGGACATCGCCGAGCACCTGGAAATCGGGAAAGAGGCCGACGGCATCGTCTATGGCAACAACTCCGTCAGCGGCGAAAACCACGTCGTCCTGGACGCCAAAGCCTTGTGCTCCATGAACATGTGGGGCTTCACCCCGGACTATTTCGCCCTAAGCGAGGCCATCTTCGAGAAGTTCCTGGAGGTCAATATCAACGAGCCCAAGAAGGAGTTCTACATCCCGTACGCCGTGGACTGCATCATCAAGGGCGGCCAGGGTGCCTGCGAGGTGCTCTCCACTCCCTCCCACTGGTTCGGCGTGACCTTCAAGGAAGACCGTCCGGGCGTCGTGGCGAAGTTCGCCCAGCTCGTCGCAGACGGCGTGTACCCGAGCCCCCTGTATTGATTTTCAAAACCATAACCCTCCCCATATGGCACGCAAGATCAAGAATTACGACATCTTTTCCAGCCACGCCTGGTATGTTCCCGGCGTAAAAGGGCTGTTCGGCCTCGTAGGCTGGTTCCTCGTCGGCGCCCTGCTCGGCGGCATCGTCCAGAGCGTCATGGGCCTGTTCATGTCGCAGCAGGCCATCATCGACTACGGCATGATCGTGGTGTATCCCATCCAGTTCCTGCCGGCGATGGTCTATGCAGCGAACCAGAGCCGCCGGAACATGCTGTTCGACCCCGGCTACGAGCTGGACAGCAAGCATTTCTCACCTTACGGGCTCCCGCTGCTCATCCTGGTGACGGTCGTGATGACTTTCGCGTCGATGTTCGCCTTCGACCTTCCGAACTACTGGAACATGCAGCTCACGAACAAGTCGTCCATTCTGGCCAAGGCCTATGAGATGTTCATGGAAATCATGAAGCAGATGACCGGCGGCGTGTTCTGGTCCTCCTTCCTCGTGGTCGCCATCTTCGCGCCCATCTTCGAGGAGTGGCTGTGCCGGGGCATGGTCCTCCGCGGCCTTCTCACCAAGATGAAGCCGGTCTGGGCCATCGTGATCTCGGCGCTCTTTTTCGCCGTCATTCACGCTAACCCCTGGCAGGCGCTGAACGCCTTCCTGATCGGCCTGGTGATGGGATATGTGTATTACAAGACGGGGTCCCTGATCCTCACGATGGTCATCCATTTCGTGAACAACGGAACGGCGGTCATCCTGTCCAACATCGAGGCCTTCAAGGACTACGAGGACCTCTACTGGATCGAGATCCTGGGCAAGGAGCAGTACATGATCGTGTTCGTGGTAAGCTGCGTCATCCTCGCCGCCTGCCTATGGGTCTTCTCCCGCATCAAGCTGGAGAACCCGTGGGGCAACATCGACCGCATCCCCCCGGCCGACGAAGCGGTTGTCCCCGGGGAGAAGGCTGTGTAAACGCCATCTTGTCAGCATTATAATCCTGGAGAGGTGCACCTGCAGGTGCACCTCTCATACTTTATAGCGCTGCCTATCAGCAAGTTACGTTTCAAGAGGTGCACAGGAAGGTGCACCTCTTTCGTTTTAAAGTGCTATAGTCAGCGATTTAGAATACCAGCGCAGATGGATTCTGCTTCGGGAAGGGTAGCGAACTTGCCCACATCGACCATGGTGAATTCCGGCGGGACGACGCCGTAGATGGGGTAATCGGCGCAGGCCTTCAGGTAGAAGTCCACGATGGAGAATCGGTCGCCCATCTGCAGCTGTTCGAAGGCATTGAAGATCTCCGGTGAAATCAGGTGGATGCCGGAGAAGGCAAGTTTCCGGCACTTTTCCGGGTCGATATCTTTGTACGGGCTCCGAACCTCACCCGTCGCGAGGTTGGTCCATCCTCTCAGGCGATTCTCCTCATCGAACAGGAAATACCTTTGCGTCTTCCGGTCGCTCACCACCAGCGTCGCCAGCGCCTCCGCCCGGTGCTGCTCCCGGAACCACTTGAGATTCAGGTTACTGACAATGTCCACGTTATGAACCAGGAACGGTTCCTGCCGGAAGATTTCTCCACTCGCTCCGCTCGGTCGAAATGACAAGGGAGCGTCGTTCGGTTGACATGACAACGGGTCTTCATCCGGTCGCAGTGTCGATCCTTCTGTCATTCCAAGCGATGCCGAAGAAACTTCTTCTGTCATTCCGAGCGTAGCGAAGGAATCTGTTTTTGTCATTTCGAGCGAAGCCGAAGGCGGAGTCGAGAAATCTGTAAGCAACGGCTGCGCATACCGGATCCCGCCGCCGGTCTCCCGAAGGTAGTCGCGTTCGTCGGAAACGTCGATCCGGACACCGAAGTCATGGGCCTTCAGGAAGTCGATGATCTGGTCCGGAAAATGATGGACATTCACGACAATATGGTCATACCCGGCCTTGACGAGTTTGTCGATGACATGGTACAGCAGCGGCTGCCCGCAGATCGGCACGAGCGCCTTGGGCATCGTGTCCGTCAAGGGTTTCAAGCGGGTCCCCAGCCCCGCGGCAAAGATCATCGCTTTCATCGTCTGACAGCCGTCGAATGGAACTTGTTTATTATCAATATCTTATATAATGTTGAATGTTCCGCTTGCCGCACTCAATTATCATCAAGTCAATCACATTCAATCACTTACATTCGACACATTATCAGGCAACCAGCGCTCAATGCCCCGCTCGCGGTGAATCAGGTGCACGCGGAGGGGATATTTCGCAACCAGGTGCTCGGCGAGGTGCTGGGCACTGTAGGCGGAGCGGTGCTGGCCGCCGGTGCAGCCGAAGCTGACCTGCAGGTGGGTGAAGCCGCGCTCGAGGAAGCGTTCCACATGGGCATCGACCAGCGCATAGACATGGTCCAGGAAACGGAGGATTTCGCCGTCCTGCTCCAGGAACTCGATGACCGGCGCATCCAGGCCGGTAAGCTGCTTGAACCGTTCGTACTTCCCGGGATTGTGCACGCTCCGGCAGTCGAACACATACCCGCCCCCGTTTCCGGACGCGTCCTCGGGAATTCCCTTCTTGAAGGAGAAACTGTAAACAGTCACTGTCAGGGATAAGATTTCTCCACTCGCTTCGCTCGGTCGAAATGACAAGGGGGCATTACTCGGTCGAAATGACAACGGGGCTTCGCTCGGTCGAAATGACAAAGGGGCGTCGTTCGGTTGACATGACAAAGGGGCGTCGTTCGGTTGACATGACAACGGGTCTTCATCCGGTCGCAGTGTCGATCCTTCTGTCATTCCAAGCGATGCCGAAGAACCTTCTTCTGTCATTCCGAGCGTAGCGAAGGAATCTGTTTTTGTCATTTCGAGCGGAGCCGAAGGCGGAGTCGAGAAATCTTCCCCGCAAAGATGCTCCAACACTTCGGTCAAATACGGATAGTCCTTGAAAGGCAGGATGTTACGGACAATCTCCAGTGCCGGAGGGATGCTGTCGATGAAGGCCTTTTTCCCTTCCCAGAGGCCGCGGTAGCCGTAGCAGCCGAGGACCTGGAGCATCCGGAAGAGGATGAAAAGGCGGAGGCGCTCCCGGAAATGGGTTTCATCGACAGGTCCATAGGCCCGGAGGACATCCAGATACACCTGCAGAAGTTCTTCCCGGAGGGACTCCGGATACCGGGCCCGAGCCTGCCAGAGGAAAGATGCCACATCGTAGTGAACGGGTCCCCGGCGACCGCCCTGGAAGTCGATAAACCAGGGTTCCCTGTCCACCAGCATGACGTTCCGGGCATTGAAGTCCCGGTACAGGAAAGTGTCGGAAGGCTCGGCCAGCAGGTCCGCCCTGAAGCGGTCGAAATCGTCCTGGAGCCGGACCTCGTTAAACTCCAACCCGGTGAGTTTCAGGTAGTCGTACTTGAAGTAGTTCAGGTCGAAGTCCACCATCCGCCTGTCGAACGACGGCTGCGGATAGCACACCGAAAAGTCCAGTCCCTGCGCGCCCTCGACCTGGATTTTCGGAAGGGCCGCCATCGTCTTGCGAAGGAGCGCCACCTCGTCCGGGCTGTAGGCGCCCCGGGAGCGCCCATCGGCCAGGGCATCATAGAGGATCGTGGAGCCAAGGTCCTCCTGGAGGTAGCAAAGGCCGTCCTCGGCCAGCACCTGGGGCACCCGGATTTCCTTCGACGCGAAGTGACGGTCGATGGTCAGGAAGGCGCGATTCTCATCGGCATCGGTCCCCTCCACGCCGATGAGGGTGCGCCCATCGGCCCCGGTAAGCCGGAAATACCGCCGGTGTGAAGCCGACCCGGTCAGCGGCACCACGGACACCGGCGCCGCCCCGGTATATTGCTCAAACAGTGATTCCAATGACATAACATACAAAAATACGTAATCCTGCCGGAAACGCAAAACCGAAGCCCGACTTCCCTGCAGGTCCCGTCGGAATCCGAAATGATAGCCTGCCTTTCCCTGTACAAATCTCGTTTGTACAGCGGGAACGTTCCCCACGGGCATTATTCGTGTACAAATCTTTCCGGGAACAGGGAATATGAGGGGATTAGACGAGATTTGAACAGGGGAACGGTCATGGAAGCCCATTCTGCTGTACAAACGAGATTTGTACAGCGGGGCGGCATACAGCGGGAACGGCATACAGCGGGGAGCCGCACCGTCGGGCAGCGGAAAGAGGGTAAGGTTTTTTTCGTATCTTTGCGATCAAACGGACCGACAAGATGAAAAGAACATTCTTCCTGACGGCAGGCCTGGCAGCCTGCACCATCCTCGCCTGCAAGGCGCAGACGCAAGGGACAGTCCATGAGCCCGTTCGGTTCGAGGACGGAACGCCCGTCTCCGGAGACCCGGCGGCCGACAGCCTGTTTGCGAAGGACCGGTTCCTCACCGACACGACCCTTACCGACAAGGGCGACACGCTCTTTACCGTGCGCCACGCCAGCGCCTACGTGCGGCTGCAGTTGAAAGGATTACCTGCCGATGCCGGCATCGGGGAAATCCTGCTGGTGCCCATGCAGGGCGCTCCCGAGACCTTCCCCGTAACGGTTTCGGAAGCCGGTGACCTGACCCTCTGGCTGGCCAAGGAGCCCGCAGTCCTCCCCGCCACGGCAGCCATCGCCCAGGCCGCCGACGGACGCATCTGGTCCGTGAGGCTGCCCGGCGAGGCCCTGCAGCCCGGCATCGCGTACCGCCGGGAGGCATCCTGGCTGACTCCGGATGCTCCGGAGAGCGGCATCCAAGCCACTCCCCTTCCGCAGACGACAATGCTTGAGATGGAACCCGGCGAGTATTCCGGCATCACCTGGATCGGCGGAAATCAGTACGGCGTCGTGAGCGACAACCTCAAGGGCGCCGGCATCGCCCGGTTCGCCATTCCCATCGACAAACACGGGAATGTGGGCACGGTGAAGATGGAAGTTCCCGCGGCCGTCGCCACGGCGGAAGGCAAGAAGCGCGATACCGAAGGCATCGCCTACGTCGCCTCCACCAACACCCTCTACACCACTTCCGAGAAGAACCAGGACATCCGGGGCTACGACCTTCTGGGCGTCGCAACCGGCGCCAAACTGGCAGTTCCCGACGACCTGAAAGGCATCCAGGACAACCGGGGCTTCGAATCCCTCTCCTACAACGCGGCTACAGGCCTGTTCTGGACCACCACCGAAGCGCCCCTGAAGGCCGATACCTTCTTCCCCCGGCTGCATCGGCTCCAGAGTTTCACCACCGACGGGAAACCCGCCGGCCGCTTCCTTTACCAGATTGGCGAACCTTCCCAAACCAGCGAAAACACAGTCGCTTACGTCTTTGGCATCCCGGCCCTCACCGCCCTGGATGACGGCCGCGTCCTCGTCGTGGAACGGGAAGTCTATGTCCCGAAAGGCAGCCTGTGGGAAAAGATCCAGGGGGCCTTCACGGACATCAGCATCTATGTCGTGGACCCGGTCCATGACACCGCCGGCATCCTCCGGAAATCCCTGGTCTGCCATTTCTCGACCGGCGCCATGAACCTCGCGAACTTCGAAGGCATGTGCCTCGGCCCCACCCTTCCGGACGGACGTCGCTGCCTGGTGATGATCGCCGATTCGCAGAAGGGTTCCGGCGGACTCACGCAGGAATACGTGAAGGTGATCCTGCTGAACGATTAGAATACCATACTCTGCGCTGCCCGCTGCGCACGCCGGCTGTGGGCCGCATTCATCTTGCCGAAGTTCCACTTCACCCCGAAGAGGATGTATCGGCCCATGATGAGGCGATAACTGTCTTCCACATAGTTGTCCGTGACGGTATGCGTGAGATTCCGCGTCTGGTTCAGGATGTCATGGACTTTGACACTCAGGTTGAAAGCGCCGATATTCTTGGAAATTTCCGCATTCCATTGCCATTCTGGCTGCCCATACCCCTCCGCGTAGCCCTTGTAGAAGACATAGGAAAAGTCCGTCTCGAACTCGAACGCATGCTTGGTGGTGTAGGAGCCTCTTGCGCCCAATCTCGTATCCAGGGTATTCATATTGGTGCTCGGATCAAGCGAGTAACGGGAGATGTGGCCGGAAGTACTGGCTGCCAGGCTGAACGAGTAGTGTTCCTGGTTGTACCTGATACTGATGCTTCCCGAAGGAGAAAAGACCCGGGTGCTGCTTTCGGCAAACCCGCTCTGCCCGCCGTAGAACCGGTTGCCGTCCGGATCACCCCAGAAACCGGCCATGAAGCCATCGTAGTCAAATGTATCCTTGTCCAATCCGGGGAGCGCCCTCCTGGCCTGATAGCTGACGGACGAGCTGAGTGCAGCAGCACCGCTGAGGGTAAGTGACCACAACTTCTTGCTGTCAAGCGGAGTTGTATAGTTCGCGACCATCGTGCCCGTGAAACCCGGCTTCCGGGAATTGACCGGGACGGAATACAGGATGCCGTCCTGGTCGTACCAGGTCGCATTGACAAGGGGACTCACCGTGATGTTGCCGTAGAGATACATCATCAAATGAGAGAACCGTTTCATGTCGTTCCTCGACCAGTCGGCATTGAAATACATCTGTGACGACGGCTTCAGATACACGTTGCCTACGCTCAGGCGTGAAGGGTTTGCCACGTTGAGGACCGGCATCATCCTGGACTGGGACGGACGATAGCTTTGACCGGAAGCCGACAGGGACAGCCAGTCGATGTCCTTGTTGTAGATGAAACGCAGGGTAGGTACGACATACCAGTTCCACTCGTCTTTTCCGCTGACGGCCTCTATTCCGTAGCTCTTCGAGTAAGTTTCGTTCAAAGAGCCATATACGCGACTGCCCAGGGTAACATAGCTCTGTTGGCTGAAATTATATTGGACGGTCAGGTCATAACGCTGCTCGACATAGTCCGTACGGCTTTCGGAAGAGTAGTAATCGTTCCTTCCGGCAGCGTCAAAGGCGTCGCGTACACTGCCCTGGCTGCCCGCGACAGCATAGGCCGATGCGGACAGCGTCCATTTCTCTCCGAAGGGCTCCGTATAGCGCAGGGAGCCGCTTATGTATTTGGAGTTGCCGTCCGAGACGTAGCGCATGCTGCGGGTGTCTGCTCCGGCGGAGGTCGTAAGCACGGACATTTCCTCGCTCGTTCCGTCGTTGACGCCATATCCGACATCGCTGCTGATCCGGATGGAGCGCCGTTCCTTGCCCCAGAGGTCGCGGAAGGTGAAATCGGTGTCCAGATCCACCCGCTTGTTGGAACGGATGCCGCGCGACGTATTTTCCGACCGGTTCATCAAAACGCCGTCCCTTGTCGTTTCCGACTGCCCGCTGCTCCGTGAATCGGACCTGTTGTAGCTGAAGGCAGGACGCAGGTGAAACCAGACCTTGCCCTTCTCCTTCTGGAACTCCATGTTGGCATTGGCCGACTGGGCATATTGCTTTCCGCTGTCCTGCGTGGACGAAGCAAGGTCTCCGTCGTCCTGGAAGGTGGTCCTGTCGGCCTTGGTCCCGGAATCCGTGTCCGAATACTTGTAGTTTACGCTGACAGTCGTCTCCACGTCCCGGATCCGGGAAGTGTTTGCATTGACACCGACCTGCGCGGCGGTCGAGAGTCCCTGGTTCAGGTTGGTGAGTTCTCCGTTCTCATCCACGATGGCGACCATGACATTCGAGTCGTTGATGTTCTGGCCGTTGGCAATGAACGTAACCTGATCCTTTTCGGTGTAGGCCGATACCAGCGCGTTCCCGTTCCAGAGAAGTCCCCGGTCGTCCCGGAGGGGATTGTTTCCGTCTTCCTTCGTAAGCGTCGTTCCCCCTTTGAGTCCTACATTGCCGAACCAGCCCTGTTCGTATTCCTTCTTCAGGGCCACGTCCAGCACTTTCTCCCGGTTGCCGTCCTGGATCCCGGAGGCGCGGGTTTCCTCGGATTCCCGGTCGATGACACGGATCTTGTCCACGACGGCGGCCGGAAGGTTGTTCAGCGCCGTACTCTGGTCGTTGAAGAAGAAGGTCCGTCCCCCCACGGTGAGTTTGTCGATTTCCTCGCCGTTGAACTTCACCTTTCCGTCATCCGTGATTTCCATGCCCGGCATGCGTTTCAGCAGGTCCTTGAGCATGGCGTTGGCTCCCACCCGGAACGAGGAGGCATTGAATTCCACCGTATCTTTTTTGACGACGATGGGATTGCCCACGTCGGTCACCGTCGCTGCCTGCAGGAACTGTTCGTCCACCTGCAGCCGGATCGTACCCAGGTCCTCCCGGCGTTCCCGGAAATACCGGTTCTTCACGACGGGCCGGTAGCCCATCATCTCCACATGCAGCGTGTAGCGCCCGAGCGGGACATCCTCCAGCTTCGCCTTACCTTCCGGATCAGTGAGGGTAAAGTTCGTGATGGTGGTGTCCTTCTCGGGAATCACATAGAAGGACGCATACGGGACGGGCTCATGGGTAAGCGAGTCCACGACGGTCGCCTGGATCTCCGCCAGACGCGTCACCCACAGGTTGTCATTGAGCACAACCACTTGTGCCCGGAGTCCGAGGCCGGAGAGCAGGACGCAGGCCGATATCAGGAGTCTTTTCATCTCAATGCCTTATCAATCAAGTTTTTCAGTTTTTCTTCATTATAGCCCACGAGGACAGAGCCGTTCATACCGTCCCTGCGTACGACGAAATAGGTAGGATAGCCGTTGCTGCCCAGCCGACCCATGATGGATTTCAACTGTTTGTCAGTCAGGTAATAATGGTCTCCCCGGATGGTCGGGACCATTTCCAGCCAGGTGGATTTCGGGGAATTCTCCCCGGCCAGATAGACAAAGTCCATATCGGCATAGTCGGTGGTTTTCAGGGGTTCCAGGGCCTGGATGCCGGCCAGGCAGGGGGTGCACCAAGTCGCCCAAATGTCTACCAGGACCGGCTTTCCGCGGTGTTCAGCCAAGATGGCGTCCAGCAGCTTTTCATCCGGCACGTCAGGCGTTTCCTTCACGGACTCGGGCACTTCCGCATGGGCCCGGAGCCAGGCCTCCTGTTCGTCTTCCAGATTTTGGGTAAATACCGGATGTGCGAACCGGTCCCATCCCTCCGGAAGGCCGCCTCCCCGCCGGACGGATCTCAGCATGGACGCAAAACGGGCATACTCCCGTACAAGTCCCGTCGTATCGGCCGATGCCGCAGGCACCAGGGCCGGAACGGCTTCATAGGTCGAAAACGGGAGGCTCAGAAGCATCTTCGGGTCATCCAGATCCAGGTCCCGGAGCCAGAGAAAGTCCTCATACATTTTCATATGGTTGTTGTTCCGCATATAACCATCCTGCTGGATCAGCTGCATGACGATGGCTTTGAGGCTGTTCCGGACAAATTCCCGCGTGGCAGGGGGAAAATCCTCCTGGTTCAGGCGCGAAGAGGCCCTTTCATAGAAGACACGGACACTGTCGGCATAGGCACGGGCATCATCCGATACGTTGTACTGGAAAGACAGGTACGGGGCCATGAAATCCATCGTGTCCTGCTCACTCAGTTCATACAGGAAGGCATACTGACCCACCGGACGCAGCAGGGGAACTTCCGGTTCTTCCAGGGAGAACCGCTTCCGTGTCAGCGCCCGGTTGGAGCCGTCCAGGTACAGCCGGAGCGTCTCGCCGGGGCTGACCGGAATGGGCACCGAGCCCATGAAACCTTCGCCCAGGAGAACCACCTCTCCCGTCCCGTAAAGTTTCAGGTTGTACCGGACAACATCGTTCCGAACCTCTGTCGGATCCACATAGGCGAAACCCGGGCAGAGATAGGATTGGCACTGGACCGATACAAGGGACGTCAAGCGGGCGGCATCACCCGTGGGAATAATCTCCAGGACGGCTTCGCCGTAGTCCAGGGACGGTGCAGGAAGGGAATCCGGGACCCTGTTTTCCGGCAATTTCCCGGGTTGCAGTTCCCGTCCGGTCAGGTCGATGCCATAGAACCGGAATCCCCGGGGGACATGTTCGCCCTCGATGTAATCCACGGTTTTCACCCGGGCGGGAAGCGGCTCGAAAAAGAGCGTGTAAACGGCCGTTCCATCCTCTCCCATCGTCAGTTCCTCGCCGGGCGTGATTCCTTCCGTGTGGAGCAGGGCATACCGCCTTCCCTCCGCCTCCAAGTGCGTATCGGAGGATACCCTGATCCACCAGCCGGGTATATAGAACGACTTGAAAGTAAAGATCGTAGCCGTATCGGTACGTTCCACGCTCACGATTTCCTGCGTCTCGTCGTTGCGCCAGCCATAACGGGGATACTCCACCCGATGAGGGAGCGGGGCGGTGCAGCCGGTAAGCAGGAGAGCGAGAAGGATGATCCGATGTTTCATGGCTTAATGCTGATAATAATCATGGGAGGACGTACTTCTATGCCCGATATCTTATTGGAACGGGATAGTTCCGTCATCTCGGTTTCCGACAGCGGAGTCAGGGTGCCGTCCTCTTCCTGCCGCATGTAGAACGTCTGTGCAACGTCATCGAACTCGGCAACCATAACGCCATCGAACTCGGCCAACATAAAGGGATACCAGCGGGGATGGTCCAGGCTTTTGCCCACATACGTGTATCGCGTCCGGGCCGACAGGGTCAGCGTCAGGGCGACCAGGGGCAGGATAAAGAGCGTTTTCCAGGCACCGGACCGGCGGGAAGGACGCTTGCACATCATCGTGATCCGGCCTTTCAGGGTGCTGTGGCTGAAGCTGTTGGCTACAGAGAAGCGTTCCCCGGCTACGGCCTTTCGGACCAGAAGGTATTGGTATTCGCGCGCATCGGCGCCTCCTTCGAGAACCTGGGCGTCGGCCTCGTACTCGTGCAGGGCACGGAGGTCCTGCCGCAGGAGCCAGATGGCCGGGTTGAACCATTGGATGACCGTGACCAGGTCGATGAAAAGCAGGTCCTGGCTGTGCCGGAGGGCGACATGGGCCTTTTCATGGGTGAGGATGGCGGGACTCGCGAGGTCTTCCCGGGAAAGGACGATCCATTTCATCCAACTGAAAGGCGCGCTGACGGAATCATTGATACAGAGGACGGTACCGTCTTCCTGCGGCCTTTGCTCGGAGCCCCGGACGAGCCTGCGGATGCGAAGCATGGACAGGAAAAGCCGGACCAGGACGAAGGCGGCTCCGGCGGAATACAGGGCGAGCAGCACCGGGGGCCACCAGGCGTCGGGAACAGTGGTGGCCGGCATGGGCACGGACTCCATCGGCTGCACCTCGATGGTCTTGTCGATCGTAATGACGCACAGCGGCAGCACCAGCGCGGCGGCGGCCGTCCCGAGGAGCACCGCCCGGTTCAGCCGGTGGAAGGTGTCCTTTTGGAGCAGCAGGCGCCAGCAAAGCCAGAAGGCGGCCAGCACCAGGGCGGCCTTCCCTTCATAGACAAGCAGTTCCATCACTTTCCCTTTTCAATCTGGCCGATAATCTCCTTCAGGTCTTCCAGCGACAGTTTCTCCTCCTCCACGAAGGCGGACACCATCGCCCGGTAGGAATTCCCGAAGTACTTGTCCACGAGGTTCGCCACCGACCCGCGGTGGTACTGCTCCCGCGTCACGACCGGGAGGTACTGGAAACTGTTTCCATGGGTCGCATGCGTGAGGAACCCCTCGCTCTCGAGGATCCGCACCATCGTGCTCAGCGTGTTGAAATGGGGTTTCGGGTCGGCGTAGCGCTCCCGCAGTTCCCGCACGAACATGGGCCCGTTCTCCCAGAACAGGTCCATGATCTCTTCCTCTTTCCTGGTCAGTCGTTTCATGTTGTGGTGTTTTACGGTTGCAAACGTAACTAAAAAATTTCGTTTATGCAACTAAAAATATTAGTTCCGGCCGCATTTGCAGCAAAATGGCCGTACAGTGCATTGTGCATGCCGACGCGGCAGCAAAAACCCTATTTTCCCCGTTATTTACGGACGCGTCGGCACGCAGACTGCACTAGAGGGGCGTTTTGCCGCAAATGCGGCCAGGGTGAACGCGCTTTTCTTTCCAGGGGGACCAACGTACCCGTTATTTTTCGTATATTTGTCCGATAACGCCCGCCCGAGGGCCGATAACACAAAACGACATGGACAAACTGAACACTGCCTATTGCTCCGACAAGTACCAGTACACGATGGGAAAGTCGTACCTGGAATGCGGAAAGGACAAGGAAATCGCCACCTTCAACCTCTTTTACCGGAAGGCGCCGGAGAACAACAACTGGGCCGTCGTGAGCGGCACGGAAGAGATCATCCAGATGATCCAGAAACTGGGCACCGAGCCGGAGGAATTCTACGAGAAGTTCCTCCCCGGGGAGGACTACAAGGAATTCCGCAAGTACCTGAGCACCATGAAGTTCACCGGAGCGGTGTATGCCATGCGCGAGGGTGAGATCGTTTTCCCCACGCAGCCCATCGTCACGGTGGTCGCGCCCATGATCGAGGCGCAGGTGCTGGAGACCCCGATGCTGTGCATCCTGAACCACCAGATGGCCGTTGCGACCAAGGCCTCCCGCGTGTGCCGTGCCACGGACAAGCCCGTTTCCGAATTCGGCTCCCGCCGTGCCCATGGACCCTGGGCCGCGGTCTATGGCGGGAAGGCCGCCCAGATCGCCGGCTGCGCCAGTTCCTCCAACATCCTGACCGGCGCCTTCGAGGGCGTCCCCTCCACCGGTACGATGGCCCACAGTTTCGTGACGGCCTACGGAAGCACCGTCGAGGGCGAGTATCGCGCTTTCTGCGACTACATCCGCACCCACCGGGGCGAGAACATCATCCTGCTTATCGACACGTACGACACGCTCAAGTGCGGCGTGAAGAACGCCATCCGGGCCTTCCGGGACAATGGCATTGACGACAGTTACCCCGGCGGCTACGGCATCCGGCTGGACAGCGGCGACTTGGCCTACCTTTCCCAGGAGGTGCGCCGGATCCTGGACGAGCACGGGCTCAAGAAGTGCAAGATCTTCGCCACCAACGGTTTGGACGAATACCTGATCACGGACCTCGAGCGGCAGGGCGCCTGCATCGACAGTTACGGCGTGGGCGACGCCATCGCCACGTCCAAGGCCGCCCCCTGCTTCGGCAATGTCTATAAGCTCGTGCAGAT
>Ga0247611_10004936_pt1 | contig 18125 bp, 12 predicted proteins | sample 177DNAGHGhighgp2_FD_192422 | JGI IMG/M metagenome (GOLD analysis project Ga0247611, IMG submission 192422) | Sheep rumen microbial communities from Palmerston North, Manawatu-Wanganui, New Zealand - 1770 DNA GHGhigh gp2 | ecosystem: Host-associated > Mammals > Digestive system > Stomach > Rumen... | reverse complement strand
GTGTATCCTCTAAAACCAATTCTGCCAAAGATGTGACAAACATCAATTAACTTACACCATACCCAACTTTCTGGCACCTCAAACGGCACATCATTCTCATAATGGGGCGTATCGGAAGTAGATTTCTTACTGCGTTTAATCTTTCCTTCTTTGATTAAACGTTCTTTCTCTGCACGGATGCGCTCTAACAAGACTGATGCAGGCTCATCATTCGGGTCTTGTGGTACGAGCTTACCACGAATGGCAAGGTCGAGAATTTTTTGACGTAATTTCTTCGTGTCCATCAGTCCTCAATATTTGCCATAAGTTTTTGTAATTCCGCTACAGCCTTGCTGATGTTATCGCTTTTCTGCTGAATGGTCTGCATGAGTTCCGCTAGTGACATGTCATCATCGTCATTAGTCTGCTTAATCCAAGAAATATCAAGACTAGTCTTGTCACGCTTCAATAAGTCTGCAACAGGATATTTTCTCCAACGTCCACTGGGATTCTCTTCACTATACGTCTCTTTACGCAACTCAATATTCTCTGCATTGTAACATGCTACGAAATCATCCAAATGATGGCGAAGCATGGGCTTTGTTGCCAGCGTATGTTTGATACCTGTGCGATAGTCGTAGAACCATACATCCTTGGTTGGTTCACCTTTCTTGAAGAACAGGACATTAGCCTTGACACCTTGTGCATAGAATATACCTGTGGGCAATCGGAGGATGGTATGCAAATTAAAGTTCTTCAGCATTTCTTTGCGGATAACCTCTCCTGCTCCACCTTCAAATAAAACATTATCAGGTAATACAACTGCCGCACGACCATTATTCTTCAACATCACCATAATGTGCTGCAAGAAATTTAACTGGTTATTTTTTGTTTCCACATAGAAATCTGGACGGTCTATGTCCACACTGCCTGCTGGACGCGTGCCAAAGGGGGGATTAGCTAAAATGACATCCACTAATTTCTGTGGTTGTTTTTCCAAAGAGTCCTCACAGAGTATAGGACTACGATCGGTACCAATACCATGCAGGTATAGGTTCATGGAGGCAAGGGTTACTACTAATGCGGTGTTGTCGTAACCTATCAAAGCTTGTTCACGGAGAAAATCACGCTTAGTTTTGTCCTGCGACTGATTCTTCATATAATCGTAGGCTGCCAATAAGAAACCACCAGTACCACATGCAGGGTCACAAACGGTCTCTCCAATCTGCGGACGAGTAACATCCACCATGGCAGAAATCAAGGAGCGAGGTGTAAAATATTGTCCTGCCCCACTCTTCTTATCTTGTCCATTCTTTTCAAGGATACTCTCATAAATAGCACCCTTCACATCGCCATCCATCACCAACCACTGCTCTTCGTCAATCAGTGTGATGACTTTGCGAAGATAGACAGGCTTGTCTATCTTGTTCTGCGCTTTCACAAAGATAGTACCTATAAGATTTTCCTCTTCGCTCAATGTCTTTAGAGTTTTCTCATATTGATCGATAAGGTCGAGACCATCTAACTCTATAAGGTCTTTCCAACGATAGCCCTCTGGTATTGCAGAGTCTTCTCCAAACATTTCCACATTCTCATCATCCATCTTTAGGAATAAAAGATAAGTAAGCTGTGTGATGTAGTCAGTAAAACCTATACCTTGTCCGGAAAGCGTTGTAGCTAAAGTCCAGACTTTCTTTGTAAGTGATGTTTCCTTAGTTGTTGCCATATTTTAGGATGCTGTTTTTCTGTATAATAAGAATTTGGATAATGACGCAAGAGCCTCGTCTACCTTGATCTTCCCTCCGAAAGCCTTAATAAGCTGTGCTGCTCGTGTTTTATCATCATCAATAATATCTTTAATGGTGCAAGCGCCATTTGAAGCAATATAATCTACTATCTGACGAACAATGGCAATCTGTGATTCTGTAACAGATCGCTGAACCTGACCATACCAAAGGTTGAAACGCTGCTGAGCTGACGGATATAGACTTTCCAACGTCTCTATCTGATGATTGGCATAGCGTACCAACTGGATGATATTCGTTAACGCCTCCTTTTCTTCCTTGGTCGTATACTTCTTGACTGACTGAGGATTGACAATGGAATAGCAATTCCAGAGACGTGAAGTCTGGAACTTATTGTTTGCCAGTTTCAGTTTATTCTCCAAGTCTTTCAATAAGGAATATGTCAATGGCTCACCTTCATTATTATAAATCATTCGCAAAGCCTCTATGTCGTCCCGGTTCTCTTTGCAATACTCTTCAAAAGCTGTTGTTACTTCTGTAGCCTCCTCCTGTGAGAATCCTTTAGAGATGAGTGTATCTTCACCTGGTTGTAGAGTCTCTATAAAGCCTGCGGCAAGAATCAACAGATATTGACGAGCTTCTGGATGGTGAGTAAGCGGTATAACCAACCCTTTTCGTTCATTATTCGGCTCGTCAATACTTATATAGGGCGGTAATATGCCTTTCTCCAACGCATCAAAGATATTTGAAGAAATCTCCCTCATATCGGCATGAGCCAGATCCATGAATTTATCACGCTGCTTCTGATTAGCTTTGCTATAGATACGTGACAATTTGGAGGCTATCAATCGTAAATACTCATCTTTTACATTACCATGCGTCAATAGTTCAAGCAGTCGCTTTAGTGTAATGGTCTGAGAGGTGTCATCACTGGGACCACTCACCGTATGGTCATGTTCCGTAACACCCACTGCATCAACAAGGAAATAGCAATCTTTACTAAATGCGTTGGGCGTAACATTACGCAATTGATCATCACCAATGGTCCTCACTCCACGTCCTTTCATCTGGATATATAACGGTGCTGAAGCAACATCACGCATAAAGATAACCACTTCAAGTGGCTTTACGTCTGTGCCAGTTGCAACTAATGTGCATGTCACAGCAATACGAAATTCTTTATCATTTCGAAACTGACGTATCAGTTCGTTACTGTCACCAGACGAATAAGTTATCTTCTGTACAAACTTGTCATCTGTTCTACCAAACACCTCTTTGGCAATACGCACGATATTTGTTGCATGATTCTCATTGAGGGCAAATATTAGCGTCTTAGGCAGATAATCCATAATTGGCTCACGCTGTGGGTCAATGAACATTTCTGTATAAACAGCGTCACGATAAGTCTCCAGCACCAACTTTATCTGTGCAGGATTAATAATACTACGATTTAGTTCCTCTTTGGTGTAATTCCTCGTTTCTTCATTCTTGATGATTTCCACTTTTCCTGTATAACGAGTCTCACGCTTCAACTTATCGCCTTTAAGGATGGCACCACCATTTTCTGTAGCTTGGGTCTTGATGCGATATACACGACTATCCACATTTACTCCATCAATAATAGAACGCTCCAACGTATAGTTGACAACACGATTGTTGTTGAAAAACGCCATTGTTTCAGGAACAGGTGTTGCAGTTAGTCCAATGAGTTTAGCTGTACTGAAATAATCCAATACTCTGCGCCAATTTCCATAAATAGAGCGATGACACTCGTCAATAATGATTATATCAAAGAAGTCTGGTGGTAACTGGAGATTACCTGTCAGTTGTACTTCACCTGTAGTTGTGTCCTCATCGTCATCATCATTGTCAACAATCTCCTGTCCCGTTAGCAGGGAGAATAATCGTTGAATAGTTGAGATTACAACATTACTGTCTGAAGGAACTTTATTGGATTTAAGCCGATTAACTGTATAAATCGTATTGAAAGGATCACCATTCTCGGTTAGTCGGAACATCCCAAACTCACCTTCTGCCTGTTTTCCTAAGTTATTTCTGTCAACCAAGAATAAGATGCGTTTCATAGGAGTATATGCCAAAAAACGATATGCAGCCAAACATGCTGTATATGTTTTTCCCGCACCTGTTGCCAATACAATCAAAGCTCTGTTCTGACCAGCCCTGAAACTATTTTCTAATTCTGTGATAGCCTCATACTGACAATCACGCAAGCCTTTTTTCTTTAGTGTCGGCAATCCAGCATAGGGGTCATTAATTCCCAGCATTTTTACCATCTCTTTGGGAGTATGAATCCTGTTTATCTCTTCCAAATCAGAATCTTCAATACGGCAGTCACGAAAATAAGTATTTTCACCATTTGACAGATAAATGAATGGAAGAGGACGAGCAAAGGCTTGATAACATTTGGGAACATAACGGGTATATCTCTCAGCTTGATCGCTAACCCAATCAGATGCGACATTCACTTCTTTACGTTTTGCCTCTAACACACCAACCGCTTTCCCATTTAAAAATAAGAAATAGTCTGCTTCACGGTTTCCTTCAAGAAGTCCTTCACGTATAGCTGCTGCAGTAATAGTAGGTGAATAGAAATCTCTATCCACTACTTTCCATCCGGCATCTTCAAACATTTGGTCTATCTTAACCCTTGCTTTTTCTTCAGGTTTCATAATACGATTTTTAGGTCTTGCCTTGGCGATTCCCAACTTCTGATAAGTACAGATTATCCCAAGTTACTGCAAAAGTACAAAAAAATCAAGAAAACAAAAACAAAATAATTAATTTTATTATGCTTAAGGTATAAAAGTTCGTTTAACGACAATAGAATGGGGTTACTCATCAAAAGCTAATCGAGATTTCAAATTCTGAACAGTTACTATTTTACCACAAATATTTCTTACCATTTTCACTCATTCGCTTTCTCGCTGATAATGAGTGACTTAGAGCAAAAAGGTGATTTAGTGATTGTAGTTTTCACAAACCCTATATATATACAAAAAATAAATTTAACATTTTTTATTTTATTGCTATATATATAGAGTTTGCGTATATAGAATCACTAAAATCACCTTTTTCGTTTAACACGCTGTAAATGAAGGCTTTAAATGGTGTGAAAACAGGCTCCATTTGAATTAAATAAAGCCTCCATTTGGGGCAAAAAGAGGCTCCAAACGGTTGCGAAATGGCAACTTTTTATTTTATTTTAACAGTTGAAAAAATCCTTGTACAGGGGGGAACGAAATTAGGTAATAGTGGTAATAAAAACCGTAAGATGTATAAATCGAATCTGCGTATTTCTTTGTAATTTTGCACCCGTCAAAATGAAACAAATTATGAAAAGAATAGTAATCGTTTTTATAGGAGTATTGACTATGGCAACAATGAATGCTCAAAGCCTTAGGGCTAGTGAACGTAGTTCGGAAATGACACTGACAGAACGTCAGCGGGGATTAGCAGCATGTGCCTGTCTGATGGCACAGGGTGATTTGGAACGGTTGGAACCGGCGGTGCGACAGGCACTCGACAACGGCGTGACCATCAACGAACTGAAGGAGACTTTCTCGCAGCTCTATGCTTACACGGGGTTCCCTCGATCGCTGAATGCGCTGGGGGTGCTGAATAAGGTATTACAGGACAAGCCGAATGCTGCATGGCAGGAGGGTAAGCCCTGGACACGACCGGCTCTCTGGGACGATGCCGACAAGGCGCTGAAACAGGGTACGGAGGTACAGACCAAGCTCTCGGGGCGTCCTTTCGACTACACCTTCTGTCCGCAGGATGACTACTACCTGAAAGCTCACCTCTTCGGTGACATCTTTGCCGGTGACCAGCTCACTGCCGCCGAACGCGAGATCGTGACTGTAGCAGCACTGAGCGGACTGGAGGGCGTGGCTCCGCAACTCGCTGCCCATAAGCAGGGAGCCGTAAATATGGGGAACTCACAGCAGACTGTCGACGAGCTCTGCCAATGGCTCGACCATGAGGGCTACACCTTACGCAGCCGTTTCCCAAAAGGTAATCCGAATACTGCCTATGCCCGGTATTTCATCAATGACAGTTACCTGGCTCCTATCCAGCCTGCCAACCTCAGCAAGGATGAAAAGACGGTGCAGCCCTTTGCTAACGTCACTTTCGAACCTGGCTGCCGCAACAACTGGCATATTCACCATGGGGCACACCAGATTCTTATCTGCGTCAGCGGTAAAGGATGGTACCAGGAATGGGGCAAGGCTCCCATCGCCTTACTTCCCGGCACGGTCATTGATATCCCTGAGGGTGTTAAGCACTGGCACGGCGCACAGCGTGACTCATGGTTCCAGCACTATACGACTCATGTGGCAACAGGTGGCGAACAGTCAAATGAGTGGTTGGAGCCTGTGACTGACGACATCTATGACCAATTGAAATAAGCGGTCACTTAAAAAAACAGGAAATAATCACAAAAAAATACGTTCTGTCAAAAAAGAGATTTGACAGAACGTACTTTTCTTTTTTATCTTTTCAATCAGAAGGTGTAGGTCAGTGATGCCTGTATCTGATGACGATTGTCCTTGACATTGACTGATGAGCAGCTGTTGCTCTCGGTAAAGGTACCTGTCTTAACACCATTTTCATCATAGAGATCGACAGTAGCACTGAGGTCTTTCATGAAGGGATAGAAATCACCCTTGCGCATGCTGTACTGATAGGCGAGGTCAAGACGGAACTTGTCGAAAGAGAAACCGACACCTGCCGTGATGCGATGTGTGTCCTTCCAGTTGACATAGTGCGTAGTAGACGCATAGTAGACACCCGGTGACTCCAGCGTCTGGTCACGGACACCACTTTCCTTATACATCGGAGATACGTAGTTATAACCGAGACGAACGGCAACGTTCTTGTCAATCTTATACTCAGCACCGAGCTTGAGGGTGGAAACACCTCTCAGTGTGTTCTCGGTATGACGCTTCATCACATTGTCCGTGGAGCTCTCCGTATAATAGCTGTCACTCCAGGAATCGTAATAACGTCCGTCGATGGAGCGCATGTCACAAGCTCCATAGTCGGAATACTCATAGACAGCACCAAGTGCGAGGTAGTCGCCTACGGTATGACCCAGACTCAAACCGAACTTCCAAGGGGTGTTGAAACGGAAGTCCTCCTTGGCAGAGGAACGGTCACGCTTAGCCGTTGAACCCTCAGCGCAAACGAAATCAGTGTAGTTCTCTGTGGTCAGGCGATAGAAGGTTGGCGTGGCAACAGATACACCGATACGGAAAGGAGACTCCTCGATAGGACGGAAGATCAGACCTGCCTTGACGTTGAAGCCATGACCCGTGATCTTGTGGTTATCACATACCAGCACATTATCGTAAAAATCGCTGCTAAGGTTTTCAAAATACTCACTGTAGTTCTTATAATGTACGGAATGAACACCCACGGTCAATCCTAAGTACAAGCGGTTCTTGATGTTACCACTGATATTGAAGTCGAACTCACCGATATAACCGGTATTCGCACGACTGAAGTCATAACTCTCTCCATCGTAGCTGTACATCTGCTTGCTTGCCTCATCCCAAAGCATATTACCGAAATACATGTCGTCGAGTTGTGACCAAGCACGGGTGTCGAAAAGCCCTGCAATGTCCTTAACGACAGTCTGGCGGTTCTGTGAAGAACCATTCAGTGCCATATTCTCCATGGCGAGCACATGGTTGAAGTTACGATTCTTACGGAAGTTGAAACCGAAGTTCAGGTAACTCGTCTTACCAGTACGACCTGCAAACACGATACCAATCTGGTCGAAAGACACATGCGTCTTACTACCGTCCTGGAACGACTTGCCGTCCTCCTGCATATTCACACTCATGGTAGCGGATACCTGTCCCTTGCGGAAGAGACCGATGCCAGCAGGGTTGCTGCCCATCGTAGAGATCTCAGCACCCAGTGCATCCATCGCACCACCCATACCCACATAACGTGCCGTACCATTCAAATCCTCTGTGGCAAGCGCTGCACCCACATAAGTGTCCTGGGTTGCCGGCTGTGCCTGCAGCTGCATTGCTGTCATAGCTGCTGCAGCGAATAAATATATCTTCTTCATAATCATTATCTCTAAACTCTAAACTCTCAACTCTAAACTCTCAACTCTAAACTCTAAACTCTAGACTATCTCCTTCCTCCATAAGAGTGACCTCCGCCACTAGAGCGTCCTCCGCCGAAGCCACCTCCACGGCTGCCTCCACCGAAGGAGCCACCACTGCTGCGAGAGCCACCGAAAGAATGGTTCGAGCCATAGTTGTGGTTGGAATAGGTGCGGGTACCATAACTGCGTGAACCATTGGAATAACGATGGTTTGCACCAGAATAGCGGTGATGGGAATAACCGGCTCGGCTCCAATAGGCACCACTGCCTCCTCTATATCTATAGTAGCGGGGACCGTACCAACCGTAATAATAGCGGGGACCATACCAGCCATAGTGATAACGCCAGGGAGAATACCATGCGGAATAGTAATAAGGTGAACGCCATCCCCAATAGGTATCATAGTACCAGGGGTCGTAATACCAGGGATCATACCAGCTGTAGTAGCTGCTGTAATACCACGGTGATGTCCAGCGGCCATCACGATAGCCCTCCCAATAAGCCTCACTCGGAGTATAGCCGTCGAAACGGCTCATCTTCTTCGTGTACTTATAGTCGGACGCATCACTGAAGACTGAGTCCGGATAAACACCACGCTTACCATCGAAGTCAATGATATCATTGCCTGCAGAGTCTATGGGTGCTACACGGCTCCATGCACGGCGGTTGTATTCGTCAGCGCTACGTGTACTGCCTGCATAATAAGTATCGGTAGGCATCCCATACTTCTCCGCTTCCTTAGCCACGTTCTCCTTCGTAGGTACGAAATAGAGATCGTCGTCCTGTGCCATCATGGTGATGGGCATGGCTCCTAAGAGGACTGAGAGTAGAACTAACTTTTTCATGTTCATTTCCATCATTTTATAGTTTCACGTTGCAAAATTACAACGATTTTCATTGCAAAGTTAAGGAAAAACCCTAAACTGAGGTAGGTTTTTCCCTATTTTTTGTAATTTTGCACTAAATTTTTTACATCAGCATGAAATATTACAAAGTAGATTTTACCATTCAACCCTGCTCTCAGGATGCCCGTGACATCTTAGCGGTAATGGCTGGGGAAGTGGGATTCGAGACTTTTGAAGAGTCGGAAGAGGGACTGACAGGTTATGTTCAGCAAGCACTTTTCAACCAAGAGGCACTGGAGCAGACCATCGAGTATTTCCCCATAGTGGACACACGTATCTTATATAAAGTGACTGAGGCAGAGGACAAAGACTGGAATGAGCAATGGGAACAGGAGGGCTTTGACCCTATCATCATCGATGACGGGAAACTGGTGATCCATGATGGGCGCCATCTCCCCAACTCTCCACTCTCCACTCTCAACTCTCAACTCTCCATCGAGATTGACGCTCACCTTGCTTTCGGAACAGGTACTCATGAGACGACCCGGATGATCTGTGCGACACTGTTGAAAGAGGAGCTCAAAGGTAAGAAATTACTCGACGCAGGATGCGGAACAGGCATCTTGGGCATTGCCGCACTAAAACTTGGAGCAGAGAGTGTAACAGCTTATGACATAGACGAATGGAGTTCTGACAACACCCGTCATAATGCAGTCATCAACCAGGTCGACGACCGCATGACGATTCTCTGCGGAGATGCTACCCTACTCGACGATATCGACGAACATTTTGACTATGTCGTAGCGAACATCAACCGTAATATCCTCCTACAGGATATGGAGCGTTTCCTGCAAGTCATGACTAAGGATTCCAAACTGATTCTGAGTGGTTTCTACACGGAGGACATCCCCTTGTTAGAAGCAAAAGGACAAGAACTGGGACTTACCATGGAAAGGCAACGGGAAGACAACCACTGGGCATGTATCACACTTCACAGAGAATAAAATAATAAAATTATTTTCCGAAATCATAATTATTTCGTACCTTTGCATTCTGTAAAGAAGAAAACTTAAATAGTAAATAAACATTATGCTTACATTAAAACTCATTACTGAGGAGACAGACCGCGTCATCCGCGGACTGGAGAAGAAACATTTTAAGGGTGCTAAAGAGGCTATCGACGAGGTACTTGCCGTTGACAAGCGCCGTCGTGAGGCGCAGCAGAAATTAGACGCGAACTTGAGCGAGGCAAAGAAACTCGCCGCTCAGATTGGCGGTCTGATGAAAGAAGGAAAACGTGACGAGGCTGACGCCATCAAAGAGAAAGTGTCTAAGATGAAGGAATCCAACAAACAGTTGGAAGAGACCATGAATGAGGCACAGGAGGAGATGACCCGTCTGCTCTGCCAGATACCCAACATCCCATACGATGAGGTGCCAGAGGGTGCTGCTGCGGAGGACAACCACGTGGTGAAGAGTAACCAAAAGGAATGTGACGGTACGGATACCGTAGGCAACTGGACTGCCAATCCTGAGGTTCCCACGGCAAAACTGCCGCACTGGGAGCTCGCCAAGAAATACAACCTCATCGACTTTGACCTGGGTGTGAAGATAACGGGTGCAGGATTCCCTGTATATATCGGTAAGGGTGCCCGTCTGCAGCGTGCCCTCATCAACTTCTTCCTGGACGAGGCCCGCAAGAGTGGGTATACAGAGATCATGCCGCCGACGGTTGTCAATGCTGCTTCCGGCTATGGCACAGGACAGTTGCCTGACAAGGAGGGACAGATGTATCACTGTGAGGTGGACGACTTCTATCTCATCCCAACCGCTGAGGTTCCAGTGACGAACATCTATCGTGACGTGATTCTCGACGAGGCTCAGTTGCCTATCAAGAACTGCGCCTATACCGAGTGCTTCCGTCGTGAGGCTGGCTCATACGGTAAGGACGTTCGTGGACTGAACCGCCTGCATGAGTTCTCGAAGATTGAGATTGTGCGTATCGACAAGCCGGAGCACTCCAAGGAGAGCCATAAGGAGATGCTGGAGCATGTGGAGGGACTACTGAAGAAGCTGGAACTCCCCTACCGCATTCTGTTGCTTTGCGGTGGTGACCAGTCATTTACCTCTTCTATCTGTTATGACTTTGAGGTATTCTCAGAGGCACAGAAGCGTTGGCTGGAGGTTTCGTCCGTCTCTAACTTCGACACCTATCAGGCTAACCGTCTGAAGTGCCGTTACCGTCGTGCCGACAACAAGAAGATTGAGTTGTGTCATACGCTGAACGGATCTGCATTGGCACTGCCCCGTATTGTTGCCGCTATCTTGGAGAACAACCAGACAGAGAACGGTATCAAGATTCCAGCAGCCCTCGTGCCTTATACAGGTTTTGAGATGATTGACTAAACAAACACGAACAAACAAATACTGAACTATGAATAAGATTATCAAGAAGGAGCAATTCTCTGAGAAGGTCTTCCTCTTCGAGATGGAAGCGCCACTGATTGCCAAGAGCCGTAAGGCTGGTAACTTTGTCATCGTACGTGTTGACAAGAAGGGTGAGCGTATGCCTTTGACAATTGCCGGTGCCGATATCGACAAAGGCACTATCACACTGGTTGTGCAGATGGTGGGACTGAGTTCCAAAAAGTTATGTGCTTTGAACGAGGGGGAGTATGTTGCTGACATCGTCGGTCCTCTCGGCAATCCCACTCATATAGAGAAGTATGGTACGGTGGTATGTGCCGGTGGTGGACTGGGAGTCGCTCCCATGCTGCCTATCATCCAGGCACTGAAGGCTGCGGGCAACCGTGTGCTCTCTGTGATGGCTGGTCGCTCGAAAGACCTGATTATCTTAGAGGATAAAGTCCGTGAGTCGTCTGACGAGGTCATCATCATGACGGATGACGGCAGCTATGGCGAGAAGGGCGTGGTGACTGTGGGTATTGAGAAATTCATCCAGCAGGAGCCGCATGTCGACAAGGTATTTGCCATCGGTCCTCCTATCATGATGAAGTTCTCGAACCTGACTGCTCAGAAATACAACATCCCTTGTGAGGTTTCTCTGAATACCATCATGGTGGATGGCACGGGTATGTGTGGTGCCTGTCGTCTGACCATCGGTGGCAAGACGAAGTTCGTCTGCATCGACGGTCCTGAGTTCGACGGTGCCTTGGTTGACTGGGACGAGATGTTCAAACGTATGGGAACCTTCAAGCGTGCTGAGCAAGAGGAACTGGAGCATTATGAGGAGCATCTGAGTTCTGATACTACAGATACTATAGGCACTACAGGAACTATAGGCACTATAGAAACTACAGAAGCCACTGATGATCCTATCGAGGTGCTGACTGACCGCAGTGCTCCCTGGCGTGAGGAACTCCGCAAGAGCATGAAACCGAAAGAGCGTACTGCCATCGAGCGTGTCGTCATGCCGGAACTGGATCCGGTCTATCGTGCCACGACTCGTACGGAGGAGGTGAACATCGGACTGACCAAGGAGATGGCGATGAAAGAGGCAAAACGTTGCCTTGACTGTGCGAAACCGACTTGTGTGGAGGGATGTCCTGTAAATATCAATATTCCTTCTTTCATCAAGAATATCGAGCGTGGACAGTTCCTCGCCGCTGCCAAGGTGCTGAAGACGACCTCTGCACTGCCTGCTGTCTGTGGACGTGTTTGTCCACAGGAGAAACAGTGTGAGAGCAAGTGTATCCACCTGAAGATGAACGAGCCTGCCGTGGCTATCGGTTATCTGGAGCGCTTCGCCGCTGACTACGAGCGTGAGAGCGGTAATATCAGTCTGCCGGAGATTGCTCCTGCCAACGGTATTAAGATTGCTGTCGTAGGCTCTGGTCCTGCAGGTCTTTCCTTTGCCGGTGATATGGTGAAGAAGGGCTATGATGTCTATGTCTTCGAGGCACTGCATGAGATTGGTGGTGTGTTGAAATATGGTATTCCTGAGTTCCGTCTTCCCAACAAGATTGTGGACGTGGAGATTGAGAACCTTGCCAAGATGGGTGTTCACTTCCAGACGGATGTCATCGTGGGAAAGACCATCAGCGTGGAGCAGTTGGAGCAGCAGGGCTTCAAAGGTATCTTCGTCGGTTCTGGCGCAGGTCTGCCTAACTTCATGAATATTCCTGGTGAGAATGCTATTAACATCATGTCATCGAACGAGTATCTGACTCGTGTCAATCTGATGGATGCTGCCAACCCGACGACGGACACTCCTATCAACCTGGGAAAGAACGTACTGGTTGTCGGTGGTGGTAATACTGCCATGGACTCTTGTCGTACGGCAAAGCGTCTGGGTGGTAACGTCACCCTCGTATACCGTCGCTCCGAACAGGAGATGCCGGCACGTCTGGAAGAGGTGAAGCATGCCAAGGAGGAGGGTATCAACTTCCTGACTTTGCATAATCCCATCGAGTATCTCGCTGATGAGAACGGTGCTGTCAAGGCTGCCGTCCTGCAGGTGATGGAACTGGGTGAGCCTGACGCTTCTGGTCGTCGCAGTCCTGTTCCCGTAGAGGGCAAGACGGTGACACTGGATGTCGACCAGGTCATCGTGGCTGTCGGTGTGTCTCCTAACCCACTCGTTCCGAAGTCTATCGAGGGACTGGAACTGGGTCGCAAGAACACCATCGTAGTCAACGAGGGTATGCAGTCGGCACGTTCAGAGATATTCGCTGGTGGTGACATCGTACGTGGCGGTGCTACCGTGATTCTTGCCATGGGTGACGGTCGTCGTGCCGCTGCCAATATGGATGAATACTTGCAAGCTAAGTAATCATGAACGGACTTTATACGATTATTCTGCTCATACTAAGCAATGTGTTTATGACACTTGCTTGGTATGGGCATTTAAAATTATCTGAGACGGGGGTCAGCAGCAACTGGCCGCTGATTGGTGTCATCGCTTTCTCGTGGATGATTGCCTTCTTTGAGTATTGTTGTCAGGTACCTGCCAACCGCTTGGGTTTCGAGGGCAATGGCGGTCCCTTTAATTTAGTTCAACTGAAAGTGATTCAGGAATGTATCTCGCTGGGGGTCTTCGCGGTCATCGCTAATATCATGTTCCAAGGACAGAACTTGCATTGGAACCATATCCTTGCTTTCTTCCTGATCATCTGTGCCGTCTATCTCGTATTCATGAAATGAACGTAGGGCAACGACTTCAGGAAAGATTTCGAAAAGCCCTGCGGGATTATCGTTTGATTGATGATGGGGACAAGATTCTGGTAGGGTTGTCTGGGGGAAAAGACTCTCTCTGTCTCTTGGAATTACTGGCACGACAGTCTAAGATTTTCTTTCCCAGATTCTCTGTCGAGGCTCTGCATGTACGTATGGAGAATATCCAATATGAGACGGACACCACCTATCTGCAGCATTTCTGTGACGAACTGAATGTGCCCCTTCATATCATTACGACCCGTTTTGAAACTGAGAAAGAAGGGGTGAAGTCTAAACCTGCCTGCTTCCTCTGTTCGTGGCAACGCCGCAAACAGCTGTTTAACCTCGCACAGGAAATTGGGTGTAATAAGATTGCACTCGGACATCATCAGGATGATATGATTCATACGGCATTGATGAACCTCACGTTCCAAGGGCATTTCTCTTCTATGCCACCTTCGCTGAAGATGGAGAAGATGCCGTTGACCATCATCCGTCCGCTATGTCTCTGTGAGGAGGCGGATATCATGGAGTATGCTGCCCAACAGGGATATCAGAAGCAATTGAAGCAATGTCCTTATGAACACGATACCAACCGTACGTCCGTGCAAGTTTTGTTGGAGCGGATGCAGCAACTGAACCCTGAGGCACGCCACTCTATATGGAATGCCTTGGAGTCGGTCTTCAGGACATCAGCCCTTATCCTTCTGCTACTGGCACTGGCTGTCCCTGTCTCTGCACAACGGAGCAAGAAGACTCAAAAGAAGGTGGAACCTCCCACAGAACAAACGGAACGTATGACGCAGATGACCATGGCGACACAGCGTATCATGTTTATTGACAGTGTTGTCGTGGAGAAAAAGGATTTCCTGAAAGCCTACCATCTGTCTGCCGAGACTGGACGGATAGCGCCCTACTCTACTTTCTTCCCTAAACAGGACTCCCAGGCTTTCACTTTTATGAATGCGTTGGGCAATCGTTGTTTCTATACTGACAATGACAGTACTGTCTATACGCAAGAGAGACTGCAACACCAATGGACGAATGCCGACTCACTTCCTGGGATTAACAGCGACAGACTGTTGCAACAGGTCAACTATCCCTTTATGATGCCCGATGGCATGACGCTTTATCTGGCTGCAAAGGGTGCGGAGAGTATCGGGGGCTATGACATCTTCATGACTACCTATGACGCTGCGGAAGGGCGTTTCCTGAAACCTGAGAATATCGGTATGCCGTTTAACTCTACGGCAAACGACTACCTGTTTGCCATTGATGAATACAACCAACTGGGGTTCTTCGCCTCTGACCGTAACCAACCGGACAGCCTGGTATGTGTCTATACTTTTATACCTGCAAAGAAATACCTGACGTATGATGAGTCGCAATATACTCCGGAACAGATAGCTTCCTATGCCCGTATCGACAGCATCAGCATGACATGGGATGACAAGCTGGCTCTGCAAAAGGCAGTCAAAAGACTGAAACAGGCTAAGAAGCATAGTGCTTCCGCCATGGCAGCTTTTGATTTTGTCATCAACGACCGGCTGACTTATCACCATCTGAAAAACTTCAAGGCGGCTGGTAACCAAGGACGGTATCAGGAACTCGTGAAAATGCGTCAGCGTTACGATACGGTCATCATGGCACTGGAGAAGGCACGTAAATACTATCCGAAGACTAAGGGAGAGGAGCGTAAGGCACTCGCACAGGAAATTCGTGGTCATGAGCAGTCTCAACACCAGCTGTATTTTGCCATCCGCCAGCAAGAGAAGATGATACGCAAAGCAGAGAATGAATATTTAACTAAAAACAAATAAGTATGATGAGTAAGAGAGTGTTTCCTGAATCTGAACTGATTATCAATAACGATGGATCATGCTTCCATCTGCATCTGCGTCCCGAACAACTTGCCGACCGTGTCATTCTTGTAGGTGACCCGGGACGTGTGGAGACGGTTGCCGCTCATTTCGACAGTCGTGAATGTGAGGTCAGCAGCCGTGAGTTCCATACCATCACTGGAACATATCAAGGCAAGCGCATCACGGTACAGTCAACAGGTATTGGTTGTGACAATATTGATATCGTTATGAATGAGTTGGACACACTGGCAAATGTCGATTACCCTACCCGTACAGAAAAGGACGAGCACCGCACACTGACCATCGTTCGCATTGGCACCTGCGGTGGCTTGCAGCCATTTACTCATACTGGCTCATTCATTGCAAGTGTCAAGAGCATCGGCATCGATGGACTGCTGAACTACTATGCTGATCGCAATAAGGTTTGCGACCTCCAGATGGAAACAGCTTTCAGACAACACATGCTGTGGAATCCTATCCTGGGTAATCCCTACGTAGCAGTAGCCGACAAGAACCTTATCGACCAGATTGCCCAGGATGACATGATTCGTGGCTATACCGTAGCCTGCGGTGGTTTCTATGGTCCCCAGGGTCGCATACTCCGAGCCGATGTGGTCGATCCCGACCAGAACAATAAAGTGGAGTCATTCGAATATGACGGCATGAAAATATGCAACTACGAAATGGAGTCAAGTGCCCTCGCTGGTCTCGCCTCCATCTTAGGTCATCGTGCCATGACCTGCTGCATGGTGATTGCCAACCGCTACACCACAGAAATGAATACGGAGTATAAAAACTCCATTGATACACTCATCCAAAAGGTACTTGACAGAATATAAATGAACGACACTATCTGTGCACTCGCAACGGCTCTTGGTGGGGCGCTTGGGATTATCAGGATCTCAGGACCTCAGTCGTTTGAGATTCTTTCTCGCGTGTTTAGCAAGGACATTAGCAATGCCCAACCTAATACCATCCATTACGGGCACATCAAGAATGGCTCTGAGATTCTCGATGAATGTATGGTAAGCATTTTCCGGGCTCCCCACTCTTACACTGGTGAGGACTCTGTGGAGATTAGTTGTCATGGCAGCCGCTATATATTAAATAAGGTATTAGAGTTGTTGGTGCAACATGGTTGTCGTATGGCAGGACCGGGGGAGTTTACGATGCGGGCATACCTCAACGGCAAGATGGACCTGAGTCAGGCGGAGGCTGTGGCAGACTTGATAGCATCTACCAGCAAGGCTTCCCACCACCTTGCCATGAGCCAACTCAAAGGTGGGGTCTCTTCAGAACTGTCAAGACTGCGCGGGCAACTGCTCAAACTGACTTCCCTCCTCGAACTGGAACTCGACTTCTCTGACCATGAGGACTTGGAGTTTGCCGACCGTTCGGAACTTCTTTCGTTGGCTCAACACATAGACGCTCATATCACACATCTTGCCAAGACTTTTGAGACCGGACAGGCTCTGAAGGATGGTATTCCTGTCGCAATAGTAGGTGCTCCTAATGTCGGAAAGAGCACACTGCTTAATGCCCTGCTCAACGAGGAGCGTGCCATCGTATCTGATATACAAGGCACTACTCGCGACACCATTGAGGACACGATACAGATTGAGGGCATCACCTTCCGCTTCATAGACACCGCTGGTATTCGCCATACTTCCGACACCATCGAACAAATGGGTATTGACCGCTCGATGGAGGCGGCACAAAAGGCGAAAGTTATATTGATGATGACGGAACCGGGAGTCCCCTACCCTGACATTCCTGTCAGAGAGAACCAGACCCTCATCCGCATAGAAAACAAGACAGAGGCTTTTCAGGCAAAATACGGCATCGGTCTCGACACATTACGCCAACAACTTCTCGATGCCGTTCCACAAACAGCAGACTCAGAAGTCATCATCTCCAATGCCCGCCATTACCAGGCACTCATAAAGGCTAACGAGAGCCTCAGCCGTGTCATCAACGGACTCCATCAGCAACTCAGTGGTGACCTCATCTCCGAAGATCTCCGCCAAGTCCTCTCTGAACTAGCAGAAATAACCGGAGAGGGACAAATCACCCCCAACGAAGTCCTCAACAACATCTTCCAGCACTTCTGCGTGGGAAAATAGAATACGATTAACGGTCATCACTCGATATTACTCGATATGACTAAATCGTTTATTTTCAGGTAATTCCACACTCGCCATATCATCAGCGTTAATCGTTGATGATATTTTTTTTCGCTCATTTTTGTACGTTATTTGTACGTTTGGGAAAATCCCAACGTTGGCACATACTCACTCAATGTCTCCGACTGGCACACGTTGGACACCATTGGATTGTTAAACGATGTCCTCGTGTGGCACACTTTGGACACATT
>Ga0247611_10004935_pt1 | contig 18127 bp, 15 predicted proteins | sample 177DNAGHGhighgp2_FD_192422 | JGI IMG/M metagenome (GOLD analysis project Ga0247611, IMG submission 192422) | Sheep rumen microbial communities from Palmerston North, Manawatu-Wanganui, New Zealand - 1770 DNA GHGhigh gp2 | ecosystem: Host-associated > Mammals > Digestive system > Stomach > Rumen... | reverse complement strand
GCCATATCGAACGATTTATCAGACCTGTTGAACGAATCGGTATCGAATGTAAAGTTCGACATATCGACAACAGGACTGAGTGTATCGCCATTTGCCATGAGCGCCCCATTGAACAGTGAAGCGAGAATGTCATTAATGCCCATCAACTGATCCACGGCGCTTTGAGAGACTTCGGAGCTCGCATCCGTGACGTCTCCGATGTTCTTCAGAATACCGAGCGCGAGACCTTCATCGAAAAACCGACCAGATTGCATCATCACCCTTGAAGGGGAATGCTCATCAAGAGTCGTATTCGTTGAATTGATCGCTGCATTGCCGGCTTCCTGCGCAGCTGCCCTTATGCCGGCAATACCGCTTCGTATACCGGCAGCCATACCAGCTGCAAAATTTGCTCCGGCAGTAATGAATTTAGATTTGATAGAACCCTCGATTGATGTGATAGCACCGGCCACGACCTTCTCAATCGTCTCGGAAAGATCAGACTGCCGCTCGACAACACCGGAAGAAGCACCATCCATGATCGCCGCTCCAAGCGGAATAGCAATATCAGAAACACTGGTGTATCCCTCGGTAGGTGTTAACGCGCGAACCGATTCAAGTAGTCCAGTTAGACCACTCATCAATCCCTGAATCTTATCGAGTTCAAATTCATCGCTGGTGATCTTTGCATTGAGCTCGTCGAGCCACGAAAGCAGACCATCAGTAAGGAAGCTTTCTACAGATGCAAATATCCCGCTAGCGATTGAATCTGCCTCGGGTAAAGTTGGTATAAGATTATCCTCGCCCGTCTTTGGATTAATGCCCATGATCTTCTGATACTGCTCAGTCCACGTGTCCTGTGTCCAAACGACAACAAAATCAAGAAGACCTATAATCGCATCCATGAACGAAGTAAGTTTCGTCAAAGTTGTATTGACTGTCGAATAATCAATTTCCAAAGAACCGAGACTATTGACAAACTCAGTTATGTGTGTTAATAAATTCGAAAGCGAATCATATGTCACATCAAAGTTAATCTTTTCCAAAGTGGTGTCGTATATATCGCCTTCATTAGACCAAGCTCCGGAATACTTACCGACAGCGCTCACATAATTCGTAGCGACCGGTGACAGTTCATTCAGAGAAACAAGAAAATCCGAAATATCTGTCAAGAGGCTCTTAAGCGTCCAATTATTTACAAGCCTCTCAAGATTAGCGATCTTTTTCTCTGAAGCCGCCAAACCAGCTTCATCAGCTGTCTGATAAAAATCAGCAATCGTGAGACTATCTACAAAACGACCAAAAGCCCCAATTACATCAGATAAAAATTCGCCATAATCAGAAAGTTCATAACCAGAAGACGAAACACTTTGAATGTTCCGGGTCATATCATGCGATTGACCCTGAATATTCGTAAGAGAACTCGTAACTGCTTCTATAGGCAAACTAACCTGAAGCGCGTTCAAGAATGTTGAAATATTTGAAAGTACTTCTTCCAGCATTCCGCCTTTTTCTGTGATACTGCCAAGTTTATCTGCATATGTTTCTTGATTCGCCTCATCGCCATAAAGCAAATCGAGTGTCGAAATCAAAGAACCAGTTGCGTCGATCAAAGCAGGAAGTCCGGCAGTAAGCTGCTCCATAGTACTGGCTTTGACGGTCAGTTCACTTACGGTTTCCTTACCCTCTTCAACAGTCTTATCAACAGTGACCGTCTCGATAACCGGCATCGAGATCGCTGCGAGAGCGCCGATAAACGTCGAAATTTGTCCAAATACTTCAGACAGATTTTCTATTTCATTTTCCGATGTTAGTTTTGAAAGTTGCTGACGGTAAGTAAGAAAAGCGCCTTCTCCAGTGCCTTTCAAAACATCCAATAGACCACCAGTGGAATCAATTAATCCAGGAAGATTCTTCGTAAGGTCATCGAAAGTCGTCCGCTTACTCTGAATAATACTAATGAATCTCGATCCATCAGCGCCCTCGGTCGTCGTTGAAGTAGAACTCTCGATCTCGGAAAGCTGAACACCCGCAATATCAACGATGAACGTTTTGAGCGTATCCATCGCTGTGGCGAATTTACCGTTCTCGGCAAATATCTCAGGATTCTCGAAAATCTTATTAGCGAAGCTGTTTACAGATCCAATTACCCGACTAACAGCCGTAGACCATTGATCGAACGGCTGATACCAGTTGATCTGAGCATCTCCGGAAGCACTTTTCAACTCCTCAACACTTATTCCGGTTTGAGCATCGACAGTACTATTGAAGAAATTCTGAACAGAGGTCAGTGCGCTGGAAAATATATTGAGCTGAGTGCCGTTCAATCCTTTTACAGTTTCACTGAAATTGGCGATCGCCCCGATAATCAGAGCAACCCCTTCACCATACTCGCTGAAAGGCTGATACCAAGTAGTTGTATCTGCTGTCTTATACTCTGCTTTTGGGAGCGTAAGACTGGACGTATTTGTGAAAAAGTCACTTACTTTGGTAAGGGCCGCCTCAAACCGTTTATACTGTTCATCAGTCTTCATATCGTTGATTTTATCGGCAAAACCGCTGACAGCATCAACAATATTTTGAACTGCCGAACCGTAGGAACTGAAACTGGTGTAAGTTACAGCTGACATACCAAGCAAAGTGAACGAATCTCCAGCCCAACTTAAAATACCAGCTGTCTTTAAGCTCTCGATCGGTGTGCCTACATCGGAAAGCCCACGAGCAAGATTGGTAAGAAGCGCGACAGCACGTCCAACTTTTCCATACTCTCCGAAATCAGCGGCTGTCAGTTTACCATTATCGGCAATAGCTCCGAAAAAATCTCCGATAGCCGGAAGAAGAAGCTCTAAACCTTTTGCCCATGAATCGAAATCTTGCCACTTTAATATAACTGCACCAATTACTGGACCAAGAGCACCAGCAACGATAATGCTGGACAACGGCGGGGCCAATTCACCTAAAGCTGTAAATACACCTTCAATTGTCGGTTTGGCTGCATTTATCTGAGTTACCTGTTCGGGTGTAAACCCACTGGCAACCGTAAGAAATCTTCCAACGGAATCCAATATCGTTTGAAGACCTGTGGCGTATTTATCATAGTCTTGTGAAACTTGAGCATAGAAGCCGCCTATGCCAAAGCCAGCGCCTCCACCAAGACCGCCGACAATTACAGCTTTATCCGGTACCGGCATATCACCGATAATGTCGATTACATCTTTGACAATGGGTAAAGCACTATTAATTCTACTGACATCACTACTGCTGAATTTGCTCAATGTTGACATAAATTTGCCAAGGCTGTCGAGAATCATTCTCAAACCTCTGGCATACTTTTCATAGTCCTGAGCAACTTCAACATATCCACCGGCTGCCTTAATCTTACCAAGCTTAAGTATTCCTCCACCACCATTAATACCTTTCGCTCCGTTTAAAGCACCAAGTGATTCAGCAAACGTTTTAAGCTTTGAGAAACTATCAGAAGGAAGATTCGTCAGCAGCGGCATGAAGTTCTCGAAGAACGGCTTTGCATTCTCACCGAAAGCAGATAAATGTGCACCTAACTGAGCCAAGCCATACTCCGACGTGATGCCGTCGAAGAGACCGCCAATGAACCTGCCGATTCCTCGACCGAGACTTGCAAGCCCGTTTCCGATCATCGGTGTAATTTCGCCCTCATTGGTGATCATTCCAACAAGGAAACCGATAGCACCCATGACCAGAGCAAATTCAGCTACAAACGCTCCGAGCTTCAGACCGCTGGTCCATTTCAGTTTCTTGGAAACGGCAGCAAGGGCAATTATTGCAATAAGTATTGCTGCAACAGTGCCAAAGCCCTTAACGTAAGAAGAAGTACTCATCTTGCCAAAGACTTCTACTGCTTTAGACAGTGCATATACTGCGGCAACAACGCTCCCGAGACCTATCAACATCGAAACAGACTTTCTCAACGGAGCCTTTGTTCGCATCATCGTCTTAAGAATCCCAAAGATTCCAAGAAGAAATGCTCCGACTGCAACAAAACCCCGTCCAAACGTCGTAGCATCCATCTTGCCGATGATCTTCATCGCTAAACCAAGAATCAGTATCGCCGCGCAAATTTTGAGGAGCGGTTTAGCGGCTTTCTTGGCATTCGACCCGGTTTTGCCGAGGAAATACATGGATGTAGTGAGCGCTGCCATAGCGCCTATAACACCCAGAACTCCACCGATCCAATTCTTGACATTACCTTTGAATACTTTATTGTAAAGCTTAATGACACCAAGCATTACGACCAATGCCACTGCCATTTTGAGGAATGGAATCCTCGAACGCTTTAACTTACCTTCGGCTGTCTTTGAAGCTCGTCCGATAATAGCGAAAGCTCCGGCAAGCACAAGCAATACAGCTCCTGCTTTCAAACCACCGTTAATGAATTCATCATCGCTAATAAAGTTCGAACTAAATAGTTTAATTGCAACTGCCATTGCGGCTATCGAGATCGTAAGAGACAGCAAAGTCTTTCCGGTATCAGAAAAGTCGATTCCGAATCCACCTTTAAAGATTTTGCCAAGCGTTCCCATAACAAAAACAAAACCGGCAAGCGCTATTGCAATCTGTCCAAGTCTGCCAAGTGATGTCTTAAAATCTTCTTTGCCAATCGTCGTCAAAAGCTTGATTGAACCGACCAACAAAGCAAGAGAAGTCGACAACTTAAGAATAGTAGTCGGCCAAGAATCGACCTTTTTCTCAATCTTTGTCAGTGTAAAATTAGGATCATTGATCCAATTCGAAAGCGATTCGAAACCGCCCTCTTTACGGAATTCTTTGATACCCTTGGCCATCTGCTTGCCTAATTTACCAAACCCTCTGCCGAAGCTAGCTATGCCACTGAGCAATCTTCCGGTAGAGAATATAGTATACATTTTGGCAATGGCAGTTAAAGCCGGAAGTGCCTTCTTTGTAAGACCGCTAATCGAATTCAAGACATTCTTCAGAAAATCCTGAACTCCATTATTGATCGTTTTGGCGCTCTCATTTAAACCTTTAACTGTATTAGATGCTCCAGTCTTGACACCACCGAATATCTTTTTAAAGAAGCCACCTACATTAACGCCTATTTTATTAAACGCACTGCCGATCCAGCTGAATACCTTTCGTATTCCGCCCCAGATCTTCTTTGCAGTTGAGGTTATAAAGTTGATGATCGCAGAACCGGCTTTGGCAATGTTCGACCCGAAATTCGAAAAGAAATCCTTGATCCCGTTCCAAATATTCGTGAACAAAGACTGGAAATTGATCGACTTGATCCAGTTCCATGCCTTCATGAAGACATCCCGTATAAAGCCGAAAGCTTTGGAGATGTTGCCTGCCAACCAGGTCACTGCCTTCATCAACCAATCTACAGCGGTTTGGATGACGGAAGAATTGGCGAACCAATCTATTATCTTCTTAGCCAACTCGCTGACTTTTTCAATTGCACCAGAAACCCATTCTCCGAGTTTTCCAAATAGTCCTTTGAACTTATCAGCGAGGCCAGACTCCTTTATCTTCTTCGCAAGTCCACTGACAATGGTCAATACAAATTTAAGAGCAGCACCAAGCACCTTGACTACAGGTAAAATGACACTCGTCAGAACAGAACCGATTTTCTCGAGAACCCCGGCATTACTCAGTTTTGAAAATAGTTTCGAAATGCCTTCTGAAATCTTGGTTATGCCGCTACTGACCTCTTCGGAGAATAATATCTTTTTAATGATACCAAAGATTGTAGTCTTTACGGCTTTTACAGTGTTAATAAGAAATTTCACAGCACTTCCGACAGCCGTGATAATAGGCGTCAGACTACTTAATTTGCTTTGGGCATCTCCCGTTCCAGTCACCCACTCCTTAAAACTCTTTGACAGTGCATAGAACTTTTTCGTTCCCTCGATCAAAGTGTTTGAAGTGATCGTTCCGAACATATCGGCAAATATCTTTTTTACATGTCCGCCGATACCTTTGAGGCCCTGATAAAAATTGGCAATCGCGTCAAAGAACATGTGCGTTTTTGCATTGCCATCTTCATCATAGGATGTAATGAGTTCGGAGCTGGTACGCCATTCTTTGAGCATGGCATTCCGCTTGTCAGCAGACTGCTGCAGCATGCCGCCAATTTCATCATTTACTTTTGTCCAAATACTTTTTGCCCCTTCGAGACCTCCAATAATAATCTCCCAACTCTGACTCCAACCAGATTGGGCCGCCTCTTTAAGGGCGTCCATTAACTTAGTAAAAGTCGTTACTTCTTTAGCAGCCTCGTTGGCTTCTTTGGCCATCTTCCAAGCTTCTTTAGCTTCTTCATATGTCATGGAATAGGCATGCATCAAATAATCAATCGTCTCTTCGGAACGTAATTCTACTCCCAAATCACTGATTGCTCTTGTGATCCTATCTATCTTCTCATCTTCATCAAGATTCTTAATATCATTCCATTCAAGACCATATCGTTTTAAAACTTCAGTGTCACCGGAAAGTGCTTTCTGAAAATATTCGGAGTTCTTTCCGGTTTCCTTCATATAGTTGATAAAATCTTCACCATAATCACCGGAATACATCTGAAGAGCTTCCATCATAAGATCAGCAGTAAGCCAACCTTCTGCCAAAGTCTCTCGGAACGACCCATATGCTTTTACTGTCTTCTTTTTCTTTCCGGCAGCATCAATTTCGCCTGCAAGAATCTTATCGTAATCTATACCGTGTCGTTTTGCAGTATCGATTATCGCATTCTGGAATTGTTTACCAGCCATGCCGGCATTTTCCATACTGCGCCAATCCATCAATTTAATGTAGCCACTCGAAAGAGCTTGTGACATCTGATATGTTGCACGAGCGGCACTTGACGAATCTACGCCTTGCAAAGCGGCTAAGTTACTCAAACCCTTAATAGCTGAAACAGCTGTATCCAACTCAACACCGGCAACTGTAAAATATCCGATGTTTCTTGTCATCTCACCGAAGTTGTAAATAGTCTGATCAGCATACTTATTCAACTTCTCAAGCGCATAAGTAACATCGTCTATCGTCTTACCACTGTCTTTAACGTTGGACAAGATCGTCCTAACAGAGTTTAACTTTAATTCATATTCCTGAAAACCAGAAGTTATTGCGCCACCAGTCAAATCAGCAAAAGCTTGCTTCATCTTACTTGTTTGAGATGAGATCAATTGCGTAACACCGGTTAATTGTCCTATCTCATTAGCAATACCTTTAACGCTTCCAACAAGACCGTCAATTACAGCCTTTGCCCCATGAAATGCAGTAGTAAAGATCTGCAGAAAGTTATTCAGTTTTGTAGCAGCCGTGTTGAGATCCAGGCTCTTCTTAAGCTCATCAAGCGAAGTTATGCTGTCTTTAATATTATTCTCAAACTGTCGGTTGTCGAATCGCATCTCAACAACACGTTCGTCGATGGTTGTGCTCACGTTCCTGTCACCTCTTTCCATGCACTAGCCGCCATATCGTCAAAAACCGGCTGTATTGCCGGGTTTATATAGTCTCTGCCAGCAACATACCCTCCGGTACCGGTAGCATGTCCGTACTGAAGGATTATTGCAATGTTCACGTATTTGTTTACATTCGAATTCGTGAACACGATTTTGGAAACGCCATGCGACTCGGCCTCAATCGTATACCCCCAACTGGCTGCCGTCTTTCCGGTGTCCTTTGGGGTAGCTTCGGCCAGGGCCCTTACGCCACGTTCGCCGTACTTATCGAGTATCTTTCGTATTCGTTTTTCCCGTTTGTTGTCCTTAAGAAGTTTTTCTGTGTTTTTAAAACTCCCTTTGTGGTTAAAGGTGATCACAGTCCATCACCCTCTCGTATTGTATTTACTCTTCCTTGCAGCATTCAAAGCCGTATTCCTGCGCATAAGCTCGCTCTTGCTCATCTTCTTCGCCGGAGCGTTCTTTACGTCGCAGACATGAATAAGTGTCAGCAAGCGGTTCAAATGCCAATACTGACATTCAAAAGGTATTTCACACTGAATCATCCAATAATAGATCAGTTCAGCAGTTATCGTTTCTCTGTTTGGTCGTTTAGTTTCTGTTTTGCTGAACCAAGTTGCAGTCATCGGATCTTCGATGTACTTGTTGATCTCCACAATAGCAAATGCTGGAAGAAATTTGTACACCAGCGGATCGACGTCTTTCGTAAGTGTCATACACCGAACATAATCTTGCATTTGTTCGGGAGTCTTTTCATCCTTTGTCAGAAAAGGTTTATGCCATTTTGACTCCCATTTGGAAACAGCAACAAGAGAATGCTCAAGTTTAAGATGAACCTCGTCCGAATTAAAGAAAGTATTCGTTACGGGATCATATAGTTCTAATTTTGGTAAATCCAGCTCAAGCATTCTCTGTCACCTTTCGTATAAAAACTACTTTACAGTCTCAGGAGTCTCCTCGACAGTAGTCACCTTATATTGTTCAAGCTGCTTCTGAACTTCCTCGTTCACCTGCTTCTGCTGTTCAGGCGTCATGGCAGGGAGAACCGCTGAAAGGAAAGCAACAGCCTTGTCTGCATCGGTTACGAGCTCTACAAACAGCTCGGAGTAAGCCTCGGTCTGGGAGAACTCTTCGGAAAGCTTCTCACTCTTGATGAACCGCTTGCCGTCTTCGCTCTTCACACCGTATGATCTGAGAATGATCGTCCTGAACACTTCCATAATCTGCTTACCGTCCTGCGTCTTCACGATTTCCTCAAGGAAGCTCTGAAGACCGCCGGGAATCTCAAGATCCATGGACACGACTTCGGCTTTCGTCATGTTGAAGTAAAAAGTCTCGGTCTGCTCATTACCGTTAAAATCGGTATACGTGATGTTCTTCGTAAGCATAGTATTTTCTCCTTTGCAAATATTTTCTTTGCCGACCCCACCTTCGGCAAAGGCATTTCCCCACTTGATCATAGATCAAGTGTCTCAACCAAAATATGAACTTTACAAGACTAACATCGTTTTACGAACGAGCGCAAAACGCATGAGTATCAACTCAAGTCCTAAGACGGTTGCTACTTGCGCTCCGCCATAAAGGACATTAGCCTCAACCATTCAGGTCGAAGGAGTCATCGTGGTGATAACTTCAGCGGGAGAAGGCAGTCTTGCATCGGTGCCGCCGGTACCATTAGTGCCGTACAGGATCGCTTTAAGAGCGGTCAGGCACGCAGCATTGGCGGTACGGCTGTCGATTATGATCTCGGAAACGGGCTTCAGCACGGTGTTACCGGTAATGGATGCCGGCGTAGAAGTGCACTCCCAAGAGAACGTAATCGCCTCAGGACTGTCATTAATCGTGGCATAACCCTTTTCAGAAGGAGAAGCCGTGGAGTTGTAGATGATGTGGATCTTGTAATCGCCATCAGCTTTACCGGCAGGATCGGTATCACTACCAACCTGAGTCGTGTAAACGAAGCCAAAGCTCTTACGAGACTGCTGACCGAAGTGAAGGCCAAGGGTTCCTGCGGGAGCCGCAGAGCCATCGCACTCCATAAACTCATCGGGATAGGTGTAGGCTTCGATAGTGAACTTGAAGTTCTCAGCAGAACGCATGGAAGCGTACTTAATATCGTCGGCCCACAGGTCGGTCAGTTCCGCACCTTCAGGAGACTCGGTTACACCGGTAAGGCCATTCCAGGCGACGCCCTTTTCATACGTGTTGTTCGCACCCATGGGATACAGAACACCATTCTTAGTACCAGTCTCGTAAAATCGATCACCAGTATTGTCCCAAACAATTTCAGCCATGTGTTTATTCCTCCTAATAGAATAATGTGTAGACGTAGTGGTATAGATTGTCGACAATGAACATACGATCGAACTTGCTCCCAACGAGCATTCCGATCTTGTCAAGTATGTCATCATCCGGGGTTCGTGAAATATAGGTCAGTTCATAAAAGTTAGTCCACCCGTATGGCCGATCATTGGCGTAACGGGTGGGCTTATCCGACAGATTGTACACGATACACGGAAAGCTGAGTTTGAACCCCTCAGGCGGCTGATAATAAACCTTGTCTCCCACACCAAGAGAGCGCAGCAAGGTATGGAGATCAATTCTCTGGCCCATTATACACACCTCCGAGAGTAAGATTCAAACGCGGATACTGAACTTCGACATCAGAAACTTTCCAGCGTACGCCCTGCCAAGTTACATAACGAATGGCAAAGAAGTGTTCATTGGCATATGGATCAGAAATGATGCTCACGGTAGTGGTAACATTGACACTGTCATTGACACTCTCTTGTGAAATAAGCTTTCTAACGTTGCGAATGACATCGCCATAATAATTCCTCTTCGTGAGTGTTTCTTTCCAAATGCCGCTTCCAACAGGATCTTCTACCGTTTGATCAAAACCGACCTCACCAAAAAACTTTGCCATTTTGACCTCCTCAAAGATTATTCACTAAGCAGCGTCAAGCCGGCAAGCGTGAATATTCTGGTAACAGGAGTGTAGCCCTCTTTACTCGCCACGACCTTTATAGTCTGCGAGTTCTTGTTGGTGATCCTGATAATGCAGATGCCATCGGAATCCAGTGTCTGAGGACCATGTACACCGCCAACCAGTTCAACGGTGTAAGTTACGCCTTCGACATCCGGAACTTCCGCATGGATCACGAGGTAGTTACCATTATCCTCACTGGTACCATAAGCAGAAGAATAATCGGAGATATACTTCAGCGTACCTTCGATGGATTTGGCATTCACCTTGACATTACTCTGAAGATCAGTTACATCATAACCGAACAGATCTACAGACTCGTCGATATCAGCATCAACCGCCAAGCCTCTTAAGGGTTTGATTCACTCTCGGTCTCAAGCGCGATAGCAGACTTCACACGAGTCAGAGCGCCAGAGCAGCGAGTCTCGAGCAGGCTAATCTGCTGGTTGAAGTGAATGTCGAAGTCGGTGAAGTGGGTGATCTCGCCGCCCTTGGTCGCGCCAAGGCTGTAGTCAGCGAGGTTGACCATGATGCCGAGGAGCTTCTTGGTATGCTCAACAGAGTCAATGGTAATAGTCCTGGTCTTGTCGGCAAACTGCTCGGCGGTGACGATAGAATTCACGTTCAGCGCGGCCTTGAGTTCGCCCACGTTGTCGTAAATCCTGCGGCCGTTCATGTCGCGAGCAAGAAGCATCACGTTTACAATGTGCGGATCGCAGAAGAAATCGGGATTACCAGAACCCTTATACTGCTCACGGGCATACAGAAGAGCCTGGATTATCGCCTCGGCATAGACGTAATTCTCGCCAAAGCTTACAGCGGTACCGGTGCCGTTCAGACTCTCCGCCATAGCATCGATATCGACATTGGCATGAATGGTATAGAGCTCATCATCAGTCCAAATAGGACGGATCTTGGTGGGGTCGATCTTACCGTCAGCACCATCTTCACGACCATCACCGATCATGATAGCGGTAGCAAGTTCCTCGTTAAGATTCATACGGTCAGACTGATACAGATAGTCGACAACGTTGAAATCGGTGATGTCGATAATATCATCACGGTCCAGCTTGGACTTAACGTACACAGTCACGGGGTCGGTCGTTCTGCCAAGCAGGGACAGATTGCCGATGTAGCCCTTCTCGGTCTGCTTCGTATAAGCCTTCGCCCTGCGGCCGGAGATGTCACGAGCATCGGCCTGACGGGTGCGGATACGGCTGATGGGGCTCTTATGAACCTTCCTCATAACCGTGCTGATCCAGCCCTGGTCGGTCGTAAGCAGTTCGGGAGCACCGGGACGAACGTCCTTGTACTCAGGAAACAGGCTGGAGATGTTGTTGAAGCCAAGATCGGTAGGATCGGTATGCGCCAGTTCCTTGTTGTTCGCAGTAGCATAAGCTTCCATAGCGGCCTTCAGGCTGCCACCGCCATAATCCTTGGCCATCTTGATGATCTGCTGACCGTCGGCGTGAGAAAGCGCCTTATCATTGGTCTGCTCTTCGGTATCGTTCTCGAAAAGATTGTGTTTCACGACTTTGTCCTCCTCATTGTTTTCTTCTTTGTTTTCTGAATCAGAAGTTTCCTCAGATTTGTTGTCGTCAGACTCATCCTTCGATTCGACCATTTCTGTTACAATGGCCGCAACTGCCAACTTCTGCTTATCAGTCATTGAGTTATAAACGTCGGCGATCGTTTCTTCGCCTTTCGCTTCTTTCTTATCGTCCTCTCCGGACTTGTCTTCGGCATGCTCGATTTCAGTTTCCTGAACTTCGGTTTCCTCAGAATCCTCTTTGGTTGCTTCTTCGGAATTTTCCTCGGTTACTTCTTCGGAATGCTCAACCTGGATTTCGGCATTCTCTTCACCGAACCAGATTACACCCTGTTCAGGATCTGCAACCTCGCTGCCGTCTTCGTTATGCACCATCACAGAGTCGATAAAAGCACCGGGATTCGCACCGGCGAGCACGAGACTAACTTCTCTGATGATGCCATGGACAACATGTTTGCCTTCTTCCTTGAGGCGATTTGCATAGATAGAGAACTGTGTAACGTCACCATGTTGAACAAGAGATTTTGCAATCTTGCCAGAATCGGTATCGTTAAACGTCACATAGGTATACACACCGTCCTCACGGTTCTCAAGCAGAGCGTGTCCAAGTACATTTTCCGGCTCGTTATGCTGATGGTTCCATACACAAGGCACGGTTTTACCATCGCAATCCGCAAAAGCGTCTCTCATAATTACTCTGCCGTCAGAGCAACGAAGATTCGCCTTTGTAGCCCAGCCGGAGCAATCAAACGTCTTCTCCATTTTGACCGCTCTCCTTATCAATTACTTGTTGTTCGTCTTTATTTCCGAACGTTGCATTCTTGCTAAGTGTGCTGTTGACCAGCATGTTCGCCTTCGGGTCATTGCTGGGAGCCATGTTGATCTTCTGTCTGATTTCATTCGAAGTCACAATCTCATTTCTGGTAAGCTTATCAGCAAGATCAGCAAAGTTGGTAATGGGCATGAGATCAAACGGATCACGATACGCAAGAACTGTCTGGCGCTGCGTGCGAGCTGTCTTTGACAGGAATTTGCGTCGCATCTCTTCAGTTATGGCTGCAGAAATCGGGATAACAGTTCTGTTGTAGTAGTTCAACATAGTCGCTTCGTCGGCAGATCCATCAAGAATCGCCTGCGTAAGGCCCAGCTGACTGTACAGCATGTCTCTCAGATACTCGATCTGTTTCATCAGATTGTTTTCGACAGGTCTGTTCAACTGCGTGATACGTTCTGTACCATCAGTATAAGCTATACCGTACTTACCTTCGGCCAGCTGATTCTCTATATCCTTTCTTCGCAGCTCAGCCTGATTTCGACGCGCCTGAGACTTTATTACATATGGCAACTGAATGATAAGATCCAGCTTGCCGCTGCTCGTCTTCTCATCCGAAATGTCGAGCAGGTTGAGTTTCCGTATCAGTCTTTGAAGAGTCGAGTTCGGCTCATTCACGACCGAATACAAAGGATTCTCAACGATCGCTGTCATCGACTTTGGGATGATGACGTCTTCTTTTTGGCCGGTCGCGTCGTTATAGACTTTAACCTTCAGATGCTTTGGATACCATTCTATGATCTTGCCGGTTCGCATTGAGAGAATATCTATCGAACTGGTGTCACGAGGACGAATGCCAGTATCGATAGGGACCACAGCCACACAACCTTCGTCAAGCATCGACAGAGTAATATCCTGGATAAACATTCGCGAAGTCTGATCGATGTTTGCCTCTACAGTTAAACAGTCGTCTAACCCGGAACGGATCTCCTCAAGAAAATTGCCGTGTTCATCTAACTTGACGTGCATAAAGTGCAGTGATGCAACATCCATTGCAATGCGATTGAAAATTGAAGTGATAATCGAACGTTCGTTTCCCATTGGCGAACGTCTTCGGTCCGGCCTGTAACTGTACGACGGGCCGATGTCATAATTGACAGTGGGGTCCTTATTCTTAAAGGCATTCCAAGCATGTCGCAGCCTATCAACAAAAGGCATAGTCGTACCTCCGAATAATTATTGTAAACGCATCACTCAAACATGTCCCGATTAAGTTTATAGGCAACGTAAGCGTCGAGTAACGCGGCTACTGCATCGATTTTTTGTTCATAACGTTTCTTTGAAAGTTTCCTGTTTCCGTTATTATCTTCTATGGCAATGCAATTTCCCATCGCAAAAGACATAAGTTTCTGATCAAAGAGCAGCATCCGTTCACCTGCAAGTTTCTTGATTTCGCCAAGCGGGACGGACTCAGTTTTTGCTCCCTGTATGACTTTCTCTATGCCGAACGGGCCGTTTTCAGATGACCACCTTGCAATGAAATCCTTCGCGTTATACGGGTCGTAGCCTACGCTCCGAATGTCGTACTCCGATTCAACGATAAACTGATCGAGTTCCTCATAAACCATCATCATGTCGAGGACCGTTCCGTCCATTACAACGAGGCTACCCTCATCGATAAACGACTCGTATTCTCTATGCACCGCAACAGGAAGTTTGTCAAAAGTCAGTTGTGAAATATAGTTTCGTGTCTTTACACCATACAGACCATCACGAATCGGAAACAAAAAAGTAAAAGCACAGAAGTCATCGCCTTGAGAAAGATCGATGCCCATGGAACACGGCATTTGCCAGAAATTGCGTTTATTATGAAGCTGTATTTCATCATACGTAAAGAAGTATGTCGTCCCCTCCATCGGGATTCCGAACCTTTTCGCCAAGGTATCGTTCCTGTCAGTAGGAGAAGCTTCAATATTGTCAACTTCTCGCTGATACGTCTCATAACTTACAGTTTTTCCAAGATTTGGATTTGCTTTGAGCCACATTTCGGGCTTACCGACTTCATCGATCGAATCCAATTTGTAGTACCAGATGCTGATCCACGGAGCGTACACTTCACCGTGCAATATCTTCTCGAGCTTTATTTTGATTGTGTCGCCGATAGCATTGCGGACGGTGCCTTCTGAGCTTATCGCCAGAATGAGGTAATCGTCGATCTTGGATGCACTTTGCTCAACGGCATTGAACACATCTTCACGAATATCACAGGACAGCCATTCGTCGAGTGTGACCAGTTTCGGACGGTAGGTCTGAAGCTTGTCAACTTCCATCGGCATGACTTCAATGCTGCTCTCTGTGAAGAAGTTCTGAATACCTTTCTTTGTGGAGGCCAGATGCACACGCTCAGCACGATTACCGGTCGTATTGTGCATGCTTCCATGGGTCATGAATTTGAACAGCGGACCCCTGGCTCTGGCAATTGCCGTCCTCAGCGCGGAAAGCGTTTCGTCAGCCTGACGCATTGTATATGCAGTCGCGATCTGGTGCGTGGTACTGGTATCCACATTCAGAAAATAGCCGTGAATACTGCTTACGTACATCGTCTTTGCAGCACCTCGGGCGACGATTAGAAACTGCTGATTCGTGAGCCGTTTTTTCACTCGCTTGATCTTGTAGCGGGTGTGTTTTCCATTCTTACTTGGCAAAGGTATCTTTCTCTCTTCGAATACGTACCAACCGAATATCTGTTCGGCCCACAGTTTAAAGCTGTCGAGAAGTTTAAGATCAGAACCATCTGTCAGTGTCAGTTCGTTCTCGCAGAACTGAACATACCCATCGACGACTGCTCCGTCATAGTACACATCTGGATCTTCGATCAATCGGTCGATCCTGTGCATTTCTAATTCAATCTCTTCGTTTATCGGAATCTGCCCTCGTATTACGGCGTCACGAAACTCACCGTAATATCTCGGGACCGCCGTATTCGATAGCATTAGTCATCATCATCCTTGTCATCATTATCATCAAGTTTACCGTTCTTCAAATATCTCTCAATCGCTTGCTTGTTTTTGATGTACTTTGCTAGTTTGGCCACATCTTTCGCGCTTAATGACTCATTATCTTCCATTAAGTCTTTCAGATCATCTCCATCATAGTCATCCAACGATTTACCACGTAGCTTTTTAATTATGCTATCAGAGATTAATCTGGCACCGGAATCGACCATGTTATCTAATGTTTTACTAATCAACTTACTAATTCTGCCTTTTTCTTTAGAAGTTAATTCTTTGTACTGCTTTTCCATTTGTATACGATTTATCGTTCTTCGCAACTCATCGTCATTCAAAGCCGTCCGCGGTATCTCTTTCTTTGCAGTGTCGTTATATGACCCGTCATCGTTCAGATACCGTTTTCTGCCGGCAGCAGTCATGGAACCATCTTTGTTTTGGTATCGCCTTACGCCCCATTTCATACCAAGTATGCCGTGGTGCTCAAGATGATCTTCAAGTTCAACTACATCCATCGGATCACCTCCTTAGTTAAATATCGTTGGTCATTTCTCCGCTGCAACATTCAACCGCCACTCAAACTCATTAATCAAACGATTAATGCTTTCTATAGCAGCCGAAGACTGCGGCGGATCAAAGATTATTTTGACTTTCAAATACACGTAAGTTCTTACAGCCATCAGCTTTGAGGAGTCTGTGCCGAGGAACTGCTTCCACGTCTCCGTATCGCCGGTAATGGTAAAGCCGTCCTCAGGGCCGACACCAACCTGCGTAAGGACCATAAGAACAGAGTTTATGTGAGTAATAATGTCTGCATCAAAGTATGGGTAATCCCCAGCTATCCCAAGAAGTTTCTTGATGGATACGAGTATGCTCTCGTTCATACCTTTTTGCTCCTATACTTTTGCAATTCGATTTTGAAGTCTTCTGTATCGCAGTAGCCGCACGAATTGAACTCCGGACAGAAACCTCGATAGATGCACTCGGGAACCATGACGGAAGCCAGAACGGGATCTTCGGCAGCAACTTCATTCTTTACCTCGATCCAGGCTTCTCTCGTCTCTTTCGCAGCTTGATTGCAAAGACGCTTGCGACTGATGTTGATCAACGCCTGAGCGTCCGCTTCACATTCATGCTGGACCGGAGAATCCTGAGGTTTCGAATCTCGGTCAATTCCGGTTCGGTCAGTTCTTTGGGTCGAGACCCAATGCTCGATTCCGATCTTGTGACGAACAAAGTGCACAGATACCCAGCTCTTAAGATCTTTCCATCTCCATGAGAATCGAATTTTTCTGATCGGGCTGTGCTCGGCTAACAATATAGTTTTCTTCCAATTGTCGTCCGGGTACCTTCCGGAACCATCTTTACTTACCGTAGTTCTTGCGGCTTCCTTTACGTTAAGCCACCTGTCTATGTATTCAGACCAAATTATCATTTATTCATCCTCCACGGACACGTATCGTTTGGAGTACGTACTATTGGTTCAACTCTTACCTGCTCAATATCACCGAAGTGAATCGCTCGATGTGTTCTGCTTGAGCAACAGATCAGGTTCTCCGGATCGATCACATTTGGCGCCATGTTCAAAACGTCTTCTACTGTGATGGGATTGATGTGATGCAACACAACTCTGTCTCTGATAGGCCGTTCCTCACATCCGAGATCGCAACCCATATCGCGAGCTATTATCTGGTCTTTCAATCCTCGCCAAGTCTTTGAATGGTAAAACTCCTGATTCAAATATCGCATCAGGTCAAACGTTGGTTCGCCGACAATTCCGGGAAGCTTCAAATAGTTGAACCGATCGTAAAAATCTTCAAAAGTAATCAACTCTGAGTAAGACTTAATACTCGCCTTCGTCATTGTTCTCCTCTTCATCGCTCACACCGTTATACCGGCGCATTGCCTCAATAGCTTTGGAATATAACTCGATCATCTGAGACTGAGACTGAAGCGCCTCGACCTTTGCTTTGAGCAGAGCGTTCTCGTTCTCAAGTTTTTCACGCTCATAGCGCTCTCTAAGTGACCCGAGCCGCAAAAAATGTACGACTTCCTGCGAAGAAGCAGTGTTGTCGCGCATCCTTTGCTCTACCACATCCATCGCCATGTTAATCAATTGCCCCTCTCGAGCCTCGACAGAGACAACACCGGACTGTTTTCCTGATGTATCGAGGGGTTTTACATTACTTTTAACTCTTCTCATACAAGTTTATCCCCCGATTCATTAACTTTGTCTATACTTTTTATGTCAAGTACGAGCCCTAAAACTCGTATCATTCTTTCATCTCTAAGTTTCGCAATAGTAAGCAAATATCAATAACCCTCTGAAGGGTCAAACTTCCTCCCAAAAGCTCCCCCGGAGAATTTTCGAAG
>Ga0247611_10004933_pt1 | contig 18131 bp, 17 predicted proteins | sample 177DNAGHGhighgp2_FD_192422 | JGI IMG/M metagenome (GOLD analysis project Ga0247611, IMG submission 192422) | Sheep rumen microbial communities from Palmerston North, Manawatu-Wanganui, New Zealand - 1770 DNA GHGhigh gp2 | ecosystem: Host-associated > Mammals > Digestive system > Stomach > Rumen... | reverse complement strand
CGATCATCCGGGCCATGAGCTCCTCATTCCCGGGGGTGAAGATGACCACCTTGAAGGCGTCATCGTTCAGAATGTTTGCATATCGTGTCATAGAACAAAAAGTTTATGACCACAATAATATACAAAAGATTCCGAACGGATGAACAGAATCATTAAAACTTTTTTTGTTGTTTTACATCATCCTACTGAAACAACACTTTATTTTTTATGGAAATTACCCCTTTATCGCCAATGTTTCAATCACTTGTCCCAGTTTTTTTCGCATCATTGGACTCCGTCCTTCAAATCCATGGCCATCTGTCATTCCAAGCGGAGTACCTTTGTCATTCCGATCGGAGAAGGCCTGCTGGGTTCTCTTCTGTAATACTTTGATTGCCAAGTGATTGCAAAACGTCTTACCGCAGGCCTATCAGAAATTCGGAAGGCCTGCGGTTTGATGTTTTGCAAGTTGTTGTAAGTCAAGTCCTTCTGCATGGACGACCTGCAGGCCTGATGGATAGACAGGCGGAATGAAAGGAAGATTCCTTCGTCGGTCTTTGACCTCCTCGGAATGACAAAGAGACGGTCTTTAACCTTTTCGGAATGACAGGAAGACAAGCTTTGACTGTGTCAGAATGACAGAGGGGACGGACTTAGGAGATCATTGTCCAAAGTACCGGACTCCACGCCTCGGAGGTGGAAGCCCTGCAGGACAGTTGACTTGCCATTTCGGGCTGCCAAACTACTTGCTAGGACGCAAATGCGGAAAATGTGCCCCTGAGGGCCGTACGGGTGCAGACGCGTCCGGCAAAGCGACCGAAATGGGCGGAATCGTTGCCGCGTCGGCGGGCAGAATGAACTCTAGGGCAGTTTTTCCGCATTTGCGACCGAAAACCCGAGGTGACAAAGGGTTTGTTTGCAGGGCGGCAGGTGGGATGGAGAGAAGATTCCTTCGTCGGTCTGCGACCTCCTCGGAATGACAAGGGCGGCTTTGACCCCTTCGGAATGACAAGGTTGGCTTTGACCGTATCGGAATGACAGGAACGGTTTTTTGATCTTCTCGGAATGGCAAGGGAGTCTTCGGGCCTCCTCGGAATGACAAGACGCGTCATTCCGAGCGGAGCACCATTTCATTCCATGCGAAGCACCACTGTCATCCAAGCAAAGCACCGTTGTCATCCGTGCGGAGCGCCGTTGTCATTCCGAGCGGAGCGAAGGAATCTGAAAGTGCGGGCGGGGCGGGGTGCGAAAAACCCCGAGAGGGAGCCCCCCGGGGAATGAATTGAATAACCGAATGTGACCTACGGTCACTGATAGGATTCTCGGACACACCGAACCGGGAAAGGGTACAATAATCCATACAGATGATGAGGTGTGTTGCTTACCCTTGATGCTAATGAAATTGTCCAGATTTCCCTACAAGGGACAAAAGCGATTACACTTTCATCAAAATATGTGCGTCACCGAAATGACTTGTAAAAATAATCATTTTTATCAGAAAAAAATAAGGGTATCTTGTCCAGTCCATTTTTTTTTACGATTTTTGTTCAGACAGACTATTCTAAACCCGACCTATATGGCAAACATCCCTCACTTCTGGACCTTCACACCGGTCGGCGGAGCCGTCCGCGTGAAAATCAGCTCCGGGGCCGACATCGCCCACCTCGGCGAGCTGGACCGTAAAATGTGGACCGTTCTAAGCTGCCCTGCGAAGAACCTCGAGTTCGACCAGAAAACCCTGGAACTCATTGACACCGACAAAGATGGAAACATCCGCGTGGACGAAGTCATCGCGACCGCCCAGTGGCTCACCGGCATTCTCAAGGATCCGGACCTGCTGCTCACCCGCGGGACCGAGATTCCCTTCTCCGCTTTCAACGAGGAGAATCCCGACGGAGCGAAACTCCTTGCCTCCGCGAAACAGATCCTGAAGAACCTGAAACTCGAAAAAGAGTCCATCGCCCTCGAGGACACGGCCGACAACGTGAAGATCTTCGCCGAAACCAAGTTCAACGGCGACGGCATCATCACCCCGGCCACCCCGGACGACGAAGCCCTCGCCGCCCTTGTCACCTGCATTACCGAGGTCATCGGCAAGGCGACGGACCGCAGCGGGGCCGACGGGGTCACGGCGGACCACATCGAAGCCTTCTACACCGCCCTTGCCGATTACGCCGCCTGGCAGGATGCTGGCACCAAGGACGTCTTCCCGTTCGCGGACAAGACGGCCGACGCCCTGGCCGCCGTAGGCGCGCTCAAGGACAAGGTGGCCGACTTCTTCATGCGCTGCAAGCTCATCAAGTTCGATGCGGACGCCGCCCCTGCCGTGGGCATCTCCGTAGACAAGATCGGCGCCATCGAGGGGAACCTCGCCGAGGCCGCCGGTATCTGTGAAGAACCCCTCGCCAAGCCCGCCGCCGACGGTATCCTCCCGCTGGATGCCGTGAACCCCGCCTGGAAACCGGCTGTCGAGGCCATGCGCACCCTCGTGCTGGAGGAAGGCAAGGATACCCTCACCGAGGCCGAATGGGCCGGGATTGTCGCGAAGTTCGCCCCCTACACCGCCTGGCTGGACGCCAAGAAGGGCGCCGAGGTGGAAGGCCTGGGCATCGACAAGGTCAAGGAAATCCTGAAGGCCGGTCAGAAGGAGGCCCTTCTGAAGCTCATCGAGGCCGACAAAGCCCTCGAGGAGGAAGCTCTCTCGATCGAGGCCGTGGACAAGCTCCTGCGCCTATACCACAACTTCTATGATTTCCTGAACAATTACGTTGTCTTTGCGGACTTCTACGATCCCGAGCGGAAGGCCATCTTCCAGGCCGGCCGCCTGTACATCGACCAGCGTTCCACGGACCTGTGCATCCGTGTCGATGGGCCCAGCCCGGAGATTTCCGGCCTCAGCGGGATGTACATCCTCTACTGCGCCTGCAAGAGCGAGAAACTCGGGAAGGCCATGAACATCGCCGCCGTCCTTACCGACGGTGACGTGGACGGTCTCCGTCCGGGCAAGAACGCCGTGTTCTACGACCGTGACGGGAACGACTGGAGCGCGACGGTCACGAGCATCGTGGAGAATCCGATCAGCCTGCGCGAGGCTTTCTGGGCCCCGTACAAGAAGGCCGCCCGCTGGATTTCCGACAAGGTTGACAAGATGGCTGCCGAGAAGGCCACGAAGGGAGAAGGCACCCTGTCCGCCATCACGGAAAGCGCCACCGCCAAGCCTGCCGAGGGCGTTCAGACCGCTACCAAGGCCGCCCCGTTCGATGTGGGCAAGATCGCAGGCATCACCATCGCCTTTGCTGCGGTCGCCGGCGTCTTCACAGGGATTCTCGCCATCCTGAAGTCCCTGAACTGGTGGCAGTGGATCGTCCTCATCGTGGGCCTGATGCTCGTCATCTCCCTGCCGTCCGTATTCATCGCCTGGCGGAAGCTCCGCAAGCGTGACCTCGGTCCCGTCCTCAACGCCAACGGCTGGGCCATCAACGCCGCCTCCCTCGTGAGCGTGAAATTCGGCAAGGGTCTCACCCAGATCGCGAAATTCCCGAAACTCACCGCCGTGGATCCCGCCGAACGCCGCCGGGTCGGCTGGCGCCGCTTCTGGTGCTGGCTGCTGGCCCTTCTTGTCGCCGCCTTCTGCTTCCTGTTCTTCACCGACCGCCTCGCCCCCTACGGCCTCCCCTTCCACAAGCCGCAGCCCGTCGAGAAAGTCGTCGAGGAACCCGCCGCCGAAGAGCCTGCCGCCGCCCCCGAGGCCGTCGCCGAACCCGTCGTGGAACCCGTCGTGGAACCCGTCGTGGAAGAAGCGTCTGCCGAATAGCGGACAGCCCATCGAATTGCATCAGAATGCCCGGAAGACGATTCCGGGTATTCTTTTTTATAGTTGCTCACATGCCTGCAGGCCCTCCTTACAGAAGAGCCTGACTTTCAGCAACTTGCAAAACATCAAACCGCAGGCCTTCCGAATTTCTGACAAGCCTGCGGCATGACATTTTACAATCACATATTAATCAAGGTATTACAGGCTCGCGCCCTGCAGGCCTAGTGTATCGTCAGCAAAAAATAGAACTGTCAGCCGCCTTTCAGCATAGGCTCCGGTAGGTGCGCCAATGCTGGTTTTATGCTTGGTACAGGAAGAAGAAGTATCTCTTAGTAATCAAGTGTTTACAAACCCACTGGTACCAATCCTCCCCAAATGCAGGATCGTTTAGAACGAAAGACCATCTAATTATCTAAACCTAAGCACTTTACGGGACCGATGGTACCAAACCCCATGGAAACGATAGCGCCATTATCCAATACGACCGCAGATGCACTGAACTGGGACGAGGAAGCCCTTACAGGACTCTCACGCTGACCTGGCGGCCGAGACCCTGGAACAATTTAACCAATGTAGATAGCTGTATATCGGCATGTCCCCGTTCGACCCGGGAAATGAAACTCTTTTTCGTTCCAATCCTGGTCGCAAGTTCTTCCTGGGTCAATCCTGCCTTCAATCGCTCGGCCTTCAGCTGCTCGCCGATGATAAAGGCATCGCACTCCATCTCGAACTGGTCGCGTTCGGGAGTACCAACGGCTCCGAAATCCTCGGTAATGAGGTCTTCAATAGGAGTCAGATTCATTTTCTTCTTATCGTCAATCATTATCGTTCTGTTTTTTCAATTCAAAATACTTCTTCATCAGCGCTTCGGCCTTATCCAGTTGCTCAACCGGCGTCTTCTGGGTCTTCTTCTGGAATCCGTTGAACAGGATAACCAGATTCCCTTCGTCGAAACAGCAGAACACCCGGTAGATGTTCCCGCCACTCTCCAGCCGTATCTCATACAGTCCCTTTCTTCCTACAATGGCTTTCATGAACTTGATAGGGACCTCCTCCACCATCATAATCAGGGTCAGGACCTGGTACATCTTTCTCAACGTGTCCCGGTCCAGCGTCTTCCGAAACTCCTTGAAATGGTCTTCAAATACGACCACTTGACGCACAAAATCTTTCTTTATGCAGCAAAGTTAACGAATTAGTGAACAATTCGCGAGGACTATTGCATATTTTTACGGCCGGATAAAGAAAATATCCTTCCAGAATGGCTGATGCATTATCCGGAAGGACATCTTTCCTTGAGAATCAAACGGGTTTTATTCCGTCTTTGAGCGCTTCCACGTATATCCATACCGCCCATTCCAGTTGCGCTTGGTCTTGGTGGTTGTGGTCTTGCCGGGAGAAGAACTCACGACTCGCCCGCTGGGGCTCACAACATCGGTCCGTCGTGTTGTTGTAGTAGTCGATGCGTTCCTCTGGAAACCACGGGAATAGGTGGGAGCCTCGTTGTAGGTGTTGTTGATAGTGATGTTCTGCTCCACCCAATTGCCGTCGATGTGCTTCACCTTCTCTTTTTCAATTCCAGCCCGCCAGTATCCTTCCATAGGGATAAGGGTGATACCCGATTCCGGGAGGGTGAAGTATGCCTCCGTGCCGGTGTTGGAATCATAGGTCTGCTTGCCATTACTTGTCTTGAGCGTAGTCTTTACTGCGACCGTCACGACATCATTGACCTTGCTTTTCAGGTCCGCAATGGCTTCCTTCGTGGTCTTCCCGAAACCCCAATAGTAGTCGTCGTGGTTAATATACTCCACCTCCTGCGCGGTCAGGGACAGGGAGACCAGCAGACTAAAGGCTGCCGCCAAACATTTCTTTACGGAACGCATCTCTTTCTTCGGCTGTTGCATCGAGTTCATCAAATATGGCCTCCACATTCTTCTTGAGAAGGGTCTGGTTTATCCGTGCCTCGATGCGGTATTCATACTTTCCGCCCTTCCGGGACGCAGGTTTCTTGTCTCCCTTGTAGGTCACGCCCTGAAGCCAGTTCTGGGAAACAACCTCGGTCAGCGACTCGTAGAGTGTCTTGTTGAACGTCCCCGACTGCTTCTGGTAGTTGGAACTGGCCGTTCGCACCTCCGCCTGAAGTTTCGTAGAGAGGTCCCCCAACGCAGCGGTCATCGCCATTCCCCGGGCGGTGTTTTCGTCCGTGGAGGTTCCAACGCCGTAGCCGTAGAGTTCGACTTCCTCGGCGGTGTAATCCGTTCCCTGCATTTTAGTCGCTTTATTGGAGGCGCTGCAAGCGGATATTAGAAAAGAAATGGCAAAAATGGCTACTATTCTACTTGTCATATCCTAACGTCTGTATTACCCATGTCACAAATAAAGAATCCGATACTAGACATAAACTATCCTATCGAAATCTAGGGTGGGGATTGGATGAAAATGCGTAATCAAAATCTCTGCTATTCGTCTGAGAATACTTGATTATAGTATGTTGTCCCCTATAGGGCTCTTTAAACTCCGTGATAGAAATAGTTGGCGAAAACTCCACATTGAAGATTCTTCCTTCTATTGCAGTGTCATCTGCAGGATAACCTGTTGCTGTATAGAACTCGGGGAAGATAAGAACACCATCATCATAATCATAAATCCCAACATTTTCGATAAAAGTACCAAATCTCACCGTCACCTTACCGCGTTTATAATTAGCTCCATATCCTTTAAGAATGACATAGTAATAAGAAGTAGTGTTTGGTAACTTGTGATATTGTACTTCAGATTTAAGAACAAGGTACCCATTACTGTCAAATGCAGATTTCCATTGCTTATCTAGATTTGTACTTTTGGATGTCTTTTCTGCTTGCGCAACTTTCGCATTTGAGGAAGGCTGAGCATCTTCTTTTATTACTTTATCAAAAGGTATTTCAAAATTTTCAAAAACAAGAGAAAGAACCTTGCTATCATTATTCGCCGAAATGGTGTAATCCCAATTATCTTCTGCTGTATCAAATAATAAATCAATAAATACATCTCCGGTTGATGTTTTCCGGATTTTTACTGGGCACGTCTGCCCCCAGCTCGGATTTGAATACTCCTTCTTAGTCAGAGTAAAGGTTGTTTCATCATTCGTCCATTCCCCAAGATACCAATCTTCTTGGGATTGGCATGATGTCAAAACGAATAGGATGAGTACGAAAAACTTAAATAATGCTTTCATGTTTTACCTGAATCTAATAACGAATAATTCTTGCTGAATCCGGGAATGCGCCCCACCCTATCTCAGTTACTGAATTGGGGATCGCGATACTTGTCAATCTATCGCAGTTGAAAAAGGCGTTAAGCCCTATGGTCGTTACCGAGTTGGGAATAGTGATATTTGTCAATCCATCACAGTCGTAAAAAGCGGAATCCCCTATGGTCGTTACCGAGTTGGGAATAGTGATACTTGTCAAGCCATAGCAGCTCTCAAAAGCACATGCCCCAATGGCCGTTACCGAGTTGGGAATAGTGATACTTGTCAAGCCACCGCAGCCATGAAAAGCGAAATCCCCAATGGTCGTTACTGAGTTGGGAATAGTGATGCTTGTCAAGCCACCGCAGGAGGAGAATGCATACGCCCCTATAGTCGTTACAGAGTTGGGGATAGTGATACTTGCCAATCCATCGCAGTTGGAAAAAGCGGAATCCCCTATGGTCGTTACCGAGTTAGGAATAGTGATACCTGTCAATCCATCGCAGCCCTTAAAAGCGGAATCTCCTATGGTCGTTACTGAGTTGGGAATAGTGATACTTGTCAATCCATCGCAGCCATCAAAAGCAGATGCCCCTATGGCCGTTACTGAGTTGGGAATAATCGTATTTTTGCATCCTAATAGCAAAATATTATCCCTTTTAGAGATTATTGCATTGCAATTATCCCTTGAATCAAATATAGGGTTATCTATATCTACGACTATTTTACTCAAATTTGTAGGGAATGCCAAGCTCCCTATCTCTGTTACTGAGTTGGGAATAGTGACACTTGTCAATCCATCGCAGCCCTTAAAAGCGGAATCCCCTATGGTCGTTACTGAGTTGGGAATAGTGATACTTGTCAATCCATCGCAGCCATCAAAAGCAGATGCCCCTATAGCCGTTACTGAGTTGGGAATAGAGATACTTGTCAATCCATAGCAGCCATCAAAAGCAGATGCCCCTATAGCCGTTACTGAGTTGGGAATAGAGATACTTGTCAATCCATCGCAGCCCTTAAAAGCGGAATCCCCTATGGTCGTTACTGACTCTGGAATCGTTATTTGGACAAGCTCAGAGATATTGTGAAAAACTTCTTTTGGTATTGTGGGGTTGTTTTCATTAATACTGAATATGAGAGTGTATTTTCGCCCATCCTTTTTTAAGGTGGCCGATTTAAACCACCACTCGCGCTCGATGAGCTCTTGTTCCGTTATTTTACTTTCTTCATTCCATGCTGTTTCAAATTGTTTAATCTCTGACTCATCTAAATCTGATAAATCAAAAACAGCTATCATTTCTTGTTTTTGTTGTGCTTTTGATTGATTAAAACATGCTGTTGCAAGAAGAGCTAAACCAATGAAACAAAATAATCTTTTCTCCATGACTAATATGTTTTTGATTGATATAATTAATATGTCGAACCAGTAGAGGGTTTACCTTCTGTATCTATGACGATGTCGTAGAAATCTTGTTCTACCTTATCCTTATAGTCTTGGTTTTCCAAAAGGGCTTGAGACGCAGATTTAAAATCATCCAGATAGGCTTGACAACTCAAATGAAGTTTTTTCTCCTCTTCTAAATGCTTTCCCTTTTGATGCAGCATGATTCCGTCCTTTGGTAACATTATATGTAGTAATCCGCAACGTAGTTTATCATAGAGATTAAAGTCGTTGTCATATTGCTTATAAATCGGAGGGAACAATTTCTCAATCGCGGCGTTAAAATCCTCCCGTCCGTGATTCGACTTATCATCCCAAGGGGCATCCTTCCGCATTGCTTTTCCGAGAAACTCGGTACCTGCTGCCATTAATACAAAAGCAGAATAAGGGTGAGATTCAGCAAGAGACTCTATAGTAGGGAGCAATTCTTTCTCAATGAAATCTTTCGCAGTCATCGAATGTTTTCTATTAACGTTTAATTATCGGTTATGCGACGGGATAATAGCGAGAGCTTTCCCGCAACTTCCACATTGTACAATGATAAACTCCTGCGCTTCTGTAAGGTTTTCGACATTCCGAAGGGTACGCCGGATTGCTCTGAACAGAAAGGACAACAAGTGAACGTCTCCATAAAACCTATCTTTCCTCCGGCTTCAAAAGGATTATGCTTATACATAACAAAAGTGTGAAGCCTACTTTCGCTTATTCTAACGGAGGTTTAGCAGGACCTTGACAGAAATAAACTACTGATAATACTCCACACTCGGGCAGATATGGAGTACCAGCCCCAGAACGGGGAGGACAGCATAATCAATGCACGAGCGGAAAGAATCATCGTAATCCCTCTGTCGTTGAAACTGCTAATTTCCGTTAAAGGACACGAAAACACTTTCGCTTTATGTCTGCCGCCAAATGACGACGTTACAAATTTAGGAAAAGAATCTCGGGATTCCAAGAAACCCGAGTGATGTTTCGCACACGTAGCTCTCGATCATTTCGTTATTCAATCAACGGGTTACGAGGCGCTGGACCTGGTCTGTTCATTGATCAAATAGGCTGCCAGGGCACAAAAAGGGGCAAAAATGTGCCCTCGGGCGTGCTGGAGCACGCGGGAGGGCGCATAAGTGGGCAAAAACGTGCCCGGCGGAATGCCTGGGCCGATGCCAGTGCCGATGCCGGTGCCGATGCCCGTGCTAGGGCCAGGGCCAGGGCCAGCGCCGATGCCGATGCAGGTGCCGGGAAGGCTATTTGGCAGGCCGCTTGTAGCCTTCCTGGGTGGCGCGGGCGGCCATTCTCTTGATGCGGGTTTCGGTGTCGGGGTGGGAGGAGAAGAGCTTCTGGACGGCCGTGGCGCGGGCGCCGGAGCCGCCTGCGACGGCCTGGAGCTTCTCGAAGGACATGGCCATGCCCCAGGGGTTCTTGCCGCAGGCCTTGAGGAACTCGTAGCCGTAGTCGTCGGCCTGGCTCTCCTGCTTCTTGGAGTACTGGGCGTTCATGACGGCGTTGCCGATGGCGCCGAGCTGGGAATCCGTGAGGACGGCCACCTTCTCGCTCGTGGAGGCGAGTCCCTCGAGGGCGGCGCTCGTCAGGAGCGAAGTCCGCATCTCCTTCTTCGTATGCTTCATGGCGACATGGCCGATCTCATGGCCGATCACCCCCAGCAGTTCATTGTCCGTCATGACGTCCATGATGCCGGTATAGACGCGGACGCTGCCGTCGGCGCAGGCGAAAGCGTTCACCTGGTCCTCCTGATACACTTTGAAGTTCAGGGGAATCCCGTCCACGGAGGTCAGTCCCTTCGTCAGGTTCCTCAGGCGCTTGGTGTAGGTGTTGCTTTCGGGAAGGACCTTGCTCTGGGCGTCAAGCTGGGTGATGTACTGGTGGACATAGGCCTGGACCTGCTGATCGGTGATGGACAAGGCCTGCGCGGCGATGAGTCCGCTCTGGAGGGCGCGCTGCGCATTGAAGGTTTCGGAGCAGGAGACGAGCATGAGCACGCCGGCTGCGAAGGCGAGGAATCGTTTCATCATGATGCGAATATAGTCATTTTTTTCACAAAATGCCGTTTGACTTTACAAATTGTTCCGTTGTCATTTCGAGCTTGTCGAGAAATCTCTTATCTTTGTAAGGATTAACAGGAAGGAATCGTATGAAGATCATCATCGAAGGGGCCGGCCAGGTGGGGTCCCACCTGGCGAAGATGCTCAGCCACGAAGGCAGCGACATTACCGTCATCGACGACAGTGAGACGCGCCTGCGGCAGCTTACCACCGTGGCCGATGTGGTCACCATCCTCGGGGACCCTTCTTCCATCAAGGTCCTCCGGGACGCCGGATGCGCCCGGGCTGACCTCTTCATCGCCGTGAATCCCCTCACGACCCAGACCGTGAACATCGTCAGCGCCCTGCTGGCGAAGAAGCTGGGGACGAAAAGGGTCATCGCCCGTGTGGACGACGAAGCCTACCTCATCCCCGAGAACAAGCTCATGTTCAAGGACATGGGCATTGACATGCTCTTTTACCCGGAGAAGATCGCCAGCGACGAGATCATCGACATGCTCAAGCATACCGCGACGACCGACTCCATGGATTTCGCCCGCGGCAAACTCCAGATGGCGGTATTCCGCCTGGAGGACGACTCCCCCGTCCTGGACATGAGCGTCGCCGAGTTCACGGCAGCGATGACGGCGGCTTCCCGGGAAGTCCAGTTCCGCATCATCGCCATCGCCCGCAAGGGCGAAACCCTCATCCCCAAGCGCGACACCAAGTTCAACTACAACGACCACCTGTATATCATCGCCAAGCGCGAAGGGATCCCGGCCATCATGAAATTCATCGGCAAGGACAACGTGGAGGTGGACAGCGTGATGATCCTCGGCGGCAGCGAGATCGCGGAGATGGTCTCCGCCCAGCTCGTCCGGCACCAGCTCAAGGCCGTGAAGATCATCGAGATAGACCCGAACCGCTGCCGGGAACTGTCCGAGCGGCTTCCCTCCGGTGTCATCGTGGCGAACGGCGACGGGCGCAACTCCGACTTCCTCGTGGAGGAAGGCATCCGGGACTATGACGCCGTGGTCGCCGTCACCGGCAACGACGAGGCCAACATCCTCGCCTGCGTGGTTGCGAAGAAGTTCGGCGTCGCCCGCACCGTCGCGCAGGTGGAGAACCTCGAATACGTCCGGCTGGCGGAAGACATGGGTGTCGATGCCGTCATCAACAAGAAACTCATCACGGCGGGGCGCATCTTCAAGTTCACCCTCTCCGACAAGGTCCGTTTCGTCCGCTACATGAGCGGGACGGACGCGGAGGTGCTGGAATACACCGCCGCCCCGGATTCCCGGATCACCAGGGCCGCCCTCAAGGACATCGACTTTCCCCGGAACGCCATCATCGGCGGAGTCATCCGCGGAAGCGAATCGTTCATCGCCGTGGGCGACACCCGGATCGAACCGTATGACCGCGTGGCCGTGTTCGCGCTTCCGGATACCGTCAAGGAAGTGGATAAATTTTTCAAATAATGCGCAAGATACTGACTCTCACCGCCCTCCTGCTCGTCGCCGCCCTCACCGCCGCGGCCCAGGGGCACCGTTCCTACGACTGCTACCGGACCATCGACAGAATCAAGGTCGATGGCAAACTCAACGAGGCCTCCTGGGCGCAGGCGCCCCTCTCCGAGCCGTTCGTGGATATCCGGGGGGTGGATTTCAAGCCCGCCCCGACCAAACAGACGCACATGAAAATGGTCTGGGACGACGAGTGCCTGTACATCGCCGGCATCATCGAGGAGGACGATGTCACGGCCTCCCTCAAGGAGCGCGACGCCATCATCTACCGGGACAATGACTTTGAGGTCTTCATCGACCCGGACGGGGACGGGAAGTTCTACTTCGAGTTCGAGTGCAACGCCTATGGCACCCTGATGGACCTCATCATGGACAAGCCCTACAACGAGGGCGGCAACTTCTTCATGCCCTGGGACTGCAAGAATGTCCGGCTGAAGGTCCATGTGGACGGAAAGATCAACAACGCCCGGAAGACCGACAAGGGCTGGACGGTGGAATGGGCCATCCCCTTCGATTCCCTCACCATCGGCTTCGATTCCCCGGTGAAACTGAAGACATGGCGGATCAACTTCTCCCGGGTGGAATGGCTCAGGAAGGAAGGCCCGGAGGAGAACTGGGTGTGGAATCCCACCGGCGAAGTGAACATGCACATGCCGGACCGCTGGGGATATGTCCATTTCAAGGATGCGCCCGTCAGCGACCTGAAGAAATGAAGTCCGCCTGGACGGGGCCGATCTTCCGGTACCCGTCCTCATTCATGTGGAGCTTGTCTCCCAGATAGTACAGATCCACATTGAACTCATTGATTCCCTGGAGGTTGAACTGATCCAGAACGGGGATGCCGTAGTAGGCGCAGCAGGCCTTCTGGCCGTCGATGTAGTCGGCGAAGGTCTTCCCGGTCTTGTTGGGCTGGTCGGAGAAAGGGTTGTGGCCGGCGTCGGCTCCGAAAAAGCGCAGGGAGGTGAAGAAATAGATCTCCGCTTTCGGATTCTTCTCCAGCAGGGTCTTGATGCAGTAGTTGATGCCGCCGCACTGGGTGTGGAGTTTCTCCCGGTCGTAACCGTCATAGGCCGTATAGTCCTTCCAGGTACCGCATTCCCGGCTGTTGTTGTAGTCGTTCGTAGAAGCCCAGAGGATGTAGATGTCATAGACACCGGCCAGGTCCACCTGCTTCTGGAGGGAATAGCCCTGGTCGATGGAAAAGCCGGCCCCGCCCACGCCGTAGGTCGTCACTTCGGCGCCGAGCAGGTCGGCCCACTGCTGTTTCGCCGCATCGGATTCCTGGTTCACGGACAGGGAGCCGCCGAAGACGGCGATCGTCTTCCCATAGTTCCTGGTGCCTTTGTAAGGGCTCTTCTTCGCGATTTTCCGGTTCGGGACGAGATGGTGCTCGTCCGGGCGGGACTGGGCGGAAAGGGCCTGGGCGGAGGCGCAGGTGAGGACGGCGATGAGAAAGGCGACGAGGGCCGGGCAGTTCGTTTTCATGGGCATGGGGTTTTGAACGATACAAAAGTAAGGATTTTTCCGTATTTTTGTACCTGTTATGGCATACGAACAGATCCTTGTCCGCATCACCGGCAAAGACCGGATCGGACTCACCGCGGCTTTTACGGGCATCCTCGCGAAGTATGACGCCCGGATCCTGGACATCGGCCAGGCCGACATCCACTCCACCCTGTCCCTCGGCCTGCTGATCCGGATGGACGAGGAGCATTCCGGACAGGTCATGAAGGAACTTCTGTTCAAGGCCACGGAACTGGGCGTCCAGATCGGTTTCGAGCCGGTTCCGGACGACGAATACGAAGAATGGGCCGGGCGCCAGGGGCGTACGCGCTACATCCTCACCGTCATCGGCCGGAGCCTGTCGGCGGCCCAGATCGAGGCGGCCTCCCGGATCATCGCGGACCAGGGACTGGACATCGACTCCATCAAGCGCCTGACCGGTAGGCTCTCCATCGCCCATCCCGAGCGGAACACCCGTTCCTGCATCGAGTTCTCCCTCCGGGGCAACCCGAAGGATAAGAAGGCGATGCAGAAGGACCTGATGCACCTGTCCACCGAGATGGGGATGGATTTCTCCCTCCAGCGGGATGACATGTACCGGCGGATGCGGCGCCTGATCTGCTTCGACATGGACTCCACCCTCATCCAGACCGAATGCATCGACGAGCTGGCCGAGCGCAACGGGGTGGGGGCCGAGGTCCGCGCCATCACCGAGTCCGCCATGCGCGGGGAAATCGATTTCCGGGAGAGCTTCACCCGCCGCGTCGCCCTCCTCAAGGGGCTGGACGTAAGCGTCATGCAGGACATCGCCGAGCACCTGCCCATCACCGAAGGCGCCGACCGCCTGATGTCCGTCCTCAAGACCTACGGCTACAAGATCGCCATCCTCAGCGGCGGTTTCACCTTCTTCGGGGAGTACCTCCGCCAGCGCTTCGGCGTGGATTATGTCTATGCCAACGAGCTCGAAATCGGCGAGGACGGGAAACTCACCGGCCGCTATCTCGGCGAGATCGTGGACGGCCGCCGGAAGGCGGACCTGCTGAAACTCATCGCCCAGACCGAAAAGGTGAACCTCGCCCAGACGATCGCCGTGGGCGACGGGGCGAACGACCTGCCCATGCTTTCGGAAGCCGGCCTCGGGATCGCCTTCCACGCGAAACCGCGGGTGGTCAAGAGCGCCCGCCAGAGCATCAATACCATCGGCCTGGACGGAGTGCTGTATTTCCTGGGATTCAAGGACAGCAACCTGGGAGAGCAGGGAAAGATGTAATGCGTATGCAACCTAAACTTTTAACAGTCATTGCGTTCCTGCTTACGGGAACGCTCCTTCACGCCCAGACGCACGTGGATGAGGTATCCATCGACACACGCGCGACTTTCCACCAGCAGACGACGGACGGGGTCTATGACTCCCACTTCCAGGGAGACTACCTGAACCTCCACATCAAAGGGCAGCTCACGGATGAGCTTACCTTCCGCGTCCGGCAGCGGCTGAACAAGGAGATCGACGAGAAGAATCCCTTCCGGGCCACGGACTTCCTGTGGCTCAAATGGCAGGCCTCCCCAAAATGGTCCTTCACGGCGGGAAAGCAGGCCATCCTCATCGGCGGATACGAGATCGACTCTCCCCCGATCGACGTCTATTACTACGGCGCCTTCAGCAGCCGGCTGTACCAGTACTACGCCTTCGGGGCCACGGCGACCTATTCCCCGGCGCCGGGCCAGGACATCTCCTTCGAGTTCTGTCCCTCCCCCATTTCGCCGGGCACGCAGGATGCCTATTCGTACAACCTGTACTGGAACGGGCATATCGGCCCCGTCTGGAAAACCACCTGGAGCTATAATTTCGTCGAGGATGAACTGCACCGGAAGATGAACTGGATCGTGCTGGGCAACAAGTTCTTCCTGGGGGACCTCGTCGTGGACGTGGACCTGTTGAACCGGGCCGCCTTCAAGCAGCCGCGCTTCTTCCTGACGGACTGGACCGCCATCGTCAAGGCCATCTGGACGGTCGGGAAATGGAACCTCTGCACGAAGTTCGGGTATGAGAAAAACGCAGCGGAGAATGTCAATGAGAACGGCATTTCCTACGACCTCGTCCTTCCCGCCGGGCACGATTTCCTCTACGGCGGCGCCGGCGTGGAATACTTCCCGCTCGGAGACGACCGGCTGCGGCTGCACGCCGTCTATTTCCGCGACAACCACGACCGGGTGAACAACTTCGACATCGGCATCACCTGGCGGTTCAACATCTACAAGCGATGAAAATTCTCTTTGCCCACGGCCTGGCCTCCTCCGGGGCCTACAAGCTCGCCGACATGCTGCACATGACGCTCCGGGCGGAAGTCGTGGCGCCGGATCTTCCCATCGACCCATCTGAGGCCTTGGAACTTTTGCGACGCCTGTGCGAGACGGAGCGTCCCGACCTCGTCGTGGGCCTTTCCTGGGGCGGTTTCCTGGTGCACCGGCTCCAGGGCATCCGCCGTGCACTCATCAACCCGGACCTCCACGTGTCGCGACTGATGCGGACGATGGTGGGCTCGGTTTCGTACCTGTCCCCCCGGAAGGACGGGGCGACTGCTTTTGAAATTACGCCTGCGCTCTGTGACCGCTATGAAGCCCTGGAAGGCTTCGTCGAACCGTCCCCGGACACACTCCTGGGCCTTTTCGCCGACCGGGACGAGCTGGTCCAGTGCGGCTCCGAGTTCGCCACCCTGTATCCCGGACGCACAAAAGAATACCCCGGGAAACATCTGCCGACCTTTCCCGAGGTAAAACGTTTTATTGCTCCAGCACTACTCGCCTACATGGAAAGCAACCCGTAGGTCCTCGATCTCCTCATCGGTGATGGGGTTGAGCTTGCCCACGGGGGCGGCCATGATGAGGGAACGGGCGCTGAAGTCGGCGACTTCCAGCTTGTCGAAGGTGTTGATGAGCTTGTCGCCCGTCACGATGACGGAGTCGTTGGAGAGGAGGGCGCAAGGGAGTTTCTTGAAGCCCTCGGCCATTTTCTCGATGTCGTGGTACTGGCTGCCGAAGGGGTACTGCGGCACGTCCTGCAGGAAAATCCAACTCTCCGGGATGGTCCGGACGTCGAACTTCACCCCCGTCGTGGCATAGCCCATCAGGTAGGGCGTCTGGGTGAGGATGATGGAATTGATCTTCGGATTCCGGCGGTAGATCTCGTAATGCAGGGCGACGGAGCGGCTGGCGTTCTTGCCGGCCTCCACCATGCCGTCCCGCACCTGGACGATGTCCTCGGGCTCGATGTCCCAGCGCTGCTTGTCGGACGGGGTGATGAGGAAGTCGTCCCCTCTCCAGCGGACGGAGGCCGTGCCGTAGGAGGAGCACATCAGCCCCTGGGCACAGGCGCGGCGGACGATCTCGCACATGTTCGTGCGGATGGCCCGTTCGTCGGAGGGATGCTCCACATTCATGAAGTGCTTGAAATCCACATGGATGGCTTTTTCATGGGCAAGAATCTGCTCTTCCGTCAGATAGACAGGCTTGCCTAAAGTCTTGGCATTCAGGATGGTGCGGGCGCAGAGCTCGAGGGTTTCCAGGCGCTGGTAAGCATCGGCGATGTCGTCGCCCATGAGCACCACGCCGTGGTTCTCCATGATGACGGCCTTGTACTCCAGATTCTTCGCGAACTCGGCGGCGATCTTCTCGCCGAGGAGTTCACTGCCCGGCAAAGCATAGGGTGCAAAACCCACGGGGCCGCAGACGCCACGGGCCTGCGGGATGATGCTCGTATCGGGCACCTGGTGCACGATGCTGAAGGTCACCAGTCCCGGAGGATGGGCGTGGATGACGCTCCGGAGTTTCGGGCGCATCTTGTACAGCGCGCGGTGGAACGGATATTCGGACGAAGGACGGTGTGGACCGACGATGGTCCCGTCGGCCTTGACGCACATGATATCGGCCGGGGTCAGGGAGCCCTTGTCGATGCCGGCCGGGGTGATCCACATGTCTCCGTTGTCGTCCATGATGGATAGGTTTCCGCCGGATGTGGTCGTCATCTTCCGGCGATAGATGCGGCCGATGATCAGGGCGATCTGCTCGGCCGGGTGCATGAGTTTGGTATCGATTTTTTTCATAGACAGATTCTTTCGCTTCGCTCAGAATGACAGAGGAATTTTCAGAATAACAGGGGAATTATCAGAATGACAGAGGAATTATCAGAATGACAGAGGAATTATCAGAATGACAGAATAAATCTCAGCATGATAGATGATTACAGCTCTGCAGCATGGGCCAGGAGGTAGGTTTCGGCCTCGACGTTCCAGAGGCCGTTGTGGGCCTGGCAGATGCGGTCGAGTTCCCGAAGCACCAGGTTGTCGGACCGGCCGAAATCGGCGATGGCGGTGAGCGGAAGGTCTATATGGGTATATATCAGCTTCTTACCGCCGGGGATGGACGGGAGGTTCACGGTCGTGTCGATGACGGCGCCGAGGCCGCCGATGTGCGTCACGAGACCGGCCGGGTCCATGCCCTTGCCCATGTAGTGGAGGGCTTCCTTCATGTCGTCGGTGTTGCCACCGGAGGTGCCCACCACATGCGTGGAGTTGTAATGGACGTTGTAGAAATTGAACGGGGCCTT
>Ga0247611_10004931_pt1 | contig 18137 bp, 11 predicted proteins | sample 177DNAGHGhighgp2_FD_192422 | JGI IMG/M metagenome (GOLD analysis project Ga0247611, IMG submission 192422) | Sheep rumen microbial communities from Palmerston North, Manawatu-Wanganui, New Zealand - 1770 DNA GHGhigh gp2 | ecosystem: Host-associated > Mammals > Digestive system > Stomach > Rumen... | reverse complement strand
ACCCGGGAGCGGAAAAAGCTCCATCGCCAAGGCCATGGCGGGCATTCTTCCGCCTATGACGCTGGAGGAGAGCGTCCTCACGTCCAAGGTGTATTCAGTGGCGGGGCGAACCACGGGGCGGCCGGGCCTCCTGCGCACACGGCCGTTCCGCGCGCCGCACATCTCGGCCTCCAAAGCGGCCATGCTGGGCGGCGGCAGCGGGGAGAATATTCTGCCGGGAGAGGTGTCGCTGGCCACCGGAGGCGTGCTTTTCCTGGACGAATTTTGTGAAGCGCCCAAAAGTACCCTGGAGGCCCTTCGGGCGCCGTTGGAAGACCGCAAAGTGTGCATTTCCCGGCTCAAGGCCAAGATTGAATACCCCGCTTCGTTCATGCTGGTAGCAGCCTCCAACCCCTGCCCTTGCGGTTATTACGGGGAAGGCGACCGCTGCACCTGCACGCCCGGACAGCGCCTGGCGTATTTGTCCAAGCTTTCCGGCCCCATCATGGATAGAATTGATATTCAATTACTTTGCAGACCCGTGCAGACCAATGCGCTCATCCGGGGACAGAAAGCGGAACCTTCGGCGGCCATTGCCGCCAGGGTGCTCCGGGCCCGCGAGGTACAGCGGGAGCGCTTTGCCGGAAGCGGCATTTTCACCAATTCAGAGATGGACTCCAAGCAAATGGAACGCTTCTGTCCCCTCTCGGAGGCCTGCAAAGAACTGCTGGAGCAGATTATTGACAAGCTAGGCCTGAGCGCCCGGGCCTATACGCGCATTATCAAGATTGCCCGTACCATTGCCGATTTGGCCGGCGCCCACGACCTTGAACCCGCCCACCTGGCCGAAGCCGCCAGCTACCGCTTCCTTGACCGCCGCAATTTGCTGGATTTGTAGTATATTTGCACCATGAAACATCAGATTCAGATTGCCGGGCTCCAGGACCTGGAGCGGGCAGCAAGGGAGTTCCTCGGGCTGCTGGGGGGCCGTACGCTGGTGGCGTTTTATGCGCCCATGGGCGCCGGGAAAACCACCTTTACCACCGCCGTTTGCAAGGAACTGGGCGTAGAAGAAGACGCCATCTCCTCTCCCACCTTCGCCATTGTGAACGAGTATAGGGGCAAGGGCGGACGGCCCATTTTCCACTTCGATTTTTACCGGATAGACAACCCGGCCGAGGCCCTGGACATCGGCCTGTACGACTACCTGGATTCCGGGGAACTGTGCCTGATGGAATGGCCGGAAAACGTAGAAGGCCTCCTGCCCGAGGAGACCTTACGCGTTCAGATTTCCGTACAGCCGGACGGCAGCCGCCTGCTGGCCTGGGAAGACTAAAGCTGCGCCTGCATGACCTGCAGGTGCTTCCTGTAATTGTGCTTGAGGCGCTGCACGGCTTCGTGAAAAGACAGGTTTTCGTCCCCGTTGATAATCTGGCCGCCGTTCAGGCTGCGGTCATCGGCCGGGTTCCACAGCTTAAAGTTCAGTTTGGCGCTCTCCGTGAGCAGTGCTTCGCACTCGTCCATGTAGGCGGGAATGGTTTCCAGTTGCGGCAGAAGCTCGTTGAAACGGGCTTTTACTTTGGCCGCAAACGCAGGATCCTGGAACAGGCGCTCGTACCAGATGGCCTTGCCGTTTACCAGCCGCGTTTCCCCTGCCGACGTATAGAAGGACAGGATGCCCCAGTCAAAGTCCCAGCAAGGACCGGCCATGAGCTTGCCGTCCCGCGTCTTGTTCATGAACACACTGCCCGGATTTCCCAGTTCATGGTTGCACATAATCTCAAACACCAGCCAGTAGTCCACAAACGAATCCACGTCTATATAGTGGGCATAGCCGGTTTCCGGATGGGCGAAATCGGCCCCGTAAATGGCATTGGCGGTGAGGCTGATGTACGACTTTATGAGCGAAAGCTGCTCGGAGGTAATCTCGTCCGGATCCGGGTTCTTTACGCCGAACGGGATTCCGTTCACCTTTCCGTTCATCCCATAGTAATACCCGTGCGGATCCAGCCACTGCACCTGGCTGTCATAATGCCAGTCGCACTCCAGCAGATAGCCGTCGTCCCCGACATTCACCCGATGGCCGTCCACCCGTACCTGTTCGATAAGCAGGTAGTTCCCAAGGTGCTTCCCGTCCAGGACCAGCTCCACCGGCACGCAGCCGGGCGTCCAGGCAAGGCTAGTCATGGACGACACCTTCATGGACACAAGGTTTCGCATGAGGGTCCGATCACAAAAGTTCGCCAGCAGCACCCAGCGTTTATGTTTGGGAAGGCCGAAAATGGACGCTTTCTCGTCCAGCTTTATCAGGTAGGGCTTCTTGGGCCAGGACCAGGTAGAATTACCGCGCCCGCGCACCCGGCATGAAACCGGCTGCAAGCTTTCGTACGCACCCGTGCCCTTGATATACAGACTGGCCGGCACTTCCTCTGTCTTGGAATGGACGCCCTTTCCGCCTTCCGTATCCAGATACACTACCGGCAGGCCCGTATTTACTTGTACACGAACCGTTTGCTGCTCGGAGCGGACCGTAAAAAAGAGGGAGGTCACGTAGGAAGTCTGGCCCGTTTCCGCATTACTGAGCGGAACCACCAGGCAAACCTGGGTGCTGTACACCTCTTCCACCTTGTTGTCCTTAAAGACCGCAACATACTCTCCTTCCTTCCCTCCGCGACGGAAGCTTTGCAGCGAGAAGGCGGCCGGCGCCTTTCCGCTGCCGTTTTCCACAAGCAGGGAGGGAATCTCAAAGGCAGGGTCCTTCACGGTGAAGGACAGTTCTGCACTGCCTCCGGCCGGAAGGACCAGACTGCTTTGGGATACGGTAATGGAACGCAGGCGGACTTCGGATGGTTTGGACTCCGGAACAATCTCCTGCTTGGAGCAGGCGGCAAGTCCAAGGAAACAGGTAAACAATACCAGAAAACGGAAAGTCCGCTGCATACAGTTACTTCACTTTAAAGGATAAGGCCTCACCGGAGGCGCTGTCGCCGGCCACCCACAGCTGGAAGTCACCGGGCTCTACTTTCTTCACCATGTCCAGGCCATAGAAGGCCAGTTCCGACACGGGAAGGGAAAGGGCCACGGTACGGCTTTCGCCGGGTGCAAGCGTAATGCGCTCAAACGCCTTCAGTTCTTTCACCGGTCGGGTCACGGACCCCACCAGGTCACGGACGTACACCTGTGCAATTTCCGTGCCCTCGCAGGCACCGGTATTGGTGAGCGTGAAGCTGATGCCCATCACATCGTCCTTGCCATACACACCTTTGTCCAGACGGATGTCGGAATAGGCAAAGGTGGTGTAGCTAAGGCCATAGCCGAAGGGGAACAGCGGATAGGCGCCATAGTCCAGGTAATAGGAGGTGTTGCCCAGGGAGGTTTGTCCGGCTTCCAGCGGAATGTCGTCCAGCAGCAAACCGCCGATGAACGGCCGGCCGGTCATGTTGTGGTTGTAGTACATGGGGGCCTGGCCCGCCGTACGCAGGAACGTAACGGGGGTTTTTCCCGACGGCACCACGTCGCCAAAGAGGAGATTGGCCAGGGCGGGACCGCCCATGGTGCCGGGGTGGAAGCTGTACAGCAGGGCATCGCAGTTGGGGAGGTCGCGCTCGATGGTGAGCGGACGGCCCGCCATCACCACGGCCACCACCGGTTTGCCGCTGCTCCGGAGTGCCTGCAGCAGTTCGCTCTGGGAGCCCTTGAGGTTGAGGTCGGCCAGGGAATGGGCTTCGCCGGAGAGGATGGCTTCCTCTCCCACGAAGGCCAGCACCACGTCGGCCTGGCGGGCGGCGGCAAGGACATCGTCAAAGCGCTCCCGCTTCTCACGGCTGAACCGCAGACCGGGGACATAGGTCACCTGACCCGGGAAGCGTGCCTGCAGGGCCTTCAGGGGCGTTACGGTATGATCCTTTTCACCGTCGAAGGCCCAGGTGCCCAGCTGGTCGTGCGGGGCATCGGCAAGGGGACCCGTAACCAGCATGCGGACGCCGGCCTTGAGGGGCAGCACGCCTGCGTTCTTGAGCAGAATGGCGCTTTCCTCGGCCGTCTTCTGTGCGGCAGCGAGGTGCTCCGGCGCATACTGCACGGCCTGGCCCGCCGCCACATCCACGTACGGATGCTCGAACAGGCCCAGCATCACCTTCACACGCAGTATGTTGCGCACCGCCTGGTCAATGGCCGATTCTTTCACGGCGCCGCTCCTGACCAGTTCTTCCAGGTGGGAGATGAAGCCAAACGTCATCATGTCCATGTCTACGCCGGCTTTGACGGCTTTCCCGGCCACGTCTTTGCGGTCCTCGCCAAAACCGTGGGCGATCATCTCGCCCATGGAGTTCCAGTCGGTGACCACCAGGCCGTCGAAGCCCCACTCACCGCGGAGGATGTCCTTCACCACGAAGGTGTTGCCGGTAGAGGGCACGCCGTCGTTGTCGTTGAAGGAGGTCATGAGGGTAAGCGCACCGGCTTTCACCGCCGCTTCGAAGGGAGGCAGATACACATTCCGGAGCTGGCGTTCGGTGATATAGGTGCTGTTGTAGTCACGGCCGCCTTCGGCTGCGCCATAACCCACAAAATGCTTGATGCAGGCGGCCATGGACGTGGAATCGGCCAGGTTGCCCTGGTAGCCGCGCACCATGGCTTCGCCCATGCGGGCGTCCAGGTAGGTGTCTTCGCCGCTGCCTTCCGCTATCCGGCCCCAACGGGGGTCGCGGGCAATGTCCAGCATGGGCGAGAAGGTCCAGCGGATGCCCTGTGCCGTGGCCTCGATGGCCGCAATGCGGGCGCCCTCCTCCACCAGTTCCGGGTCAAAGGTGGCTGCCAAACCCAGCGGAATGGGGAACAGGGTATGGAAGCCATGAATCACGTCCCGGCTCACCAGCAGCGGTATGCCCAGGCGGGATTCCTCCACGGCCAGCCGCTGGTACTCGTTAATCTTTTCCGGATCCACCTCGTTGAGGATGGAACCAATCTGTCCGGCACGAAGGGCCTCCGCATACTGGGCCACGTCGCCACCGGCCGAAATCTGGTTCATCTGGCCGATTTTCTCCTGCAAGGTCATCTGGCTCAGGAGTTTATCCACGCGAGCCTCCACCTCGGGAGTAGAGCCCGTGGTAGTGCCCGCCTGCCGGGAGCAGGCAAGCACCGCCAACAGACTCAGGAAAAGGATTTTAGTTCGTTTCATAGTGTTCAGTCTTTCTGGAATACGCGGACGTAGTCAATCTCGAACACGGCGGGAAGTTTGCTTTCGTCCACTGTTCCACCCATATTTCCGCCCCACGCTAAATTCAGCTTGAGGTAGAAAGGCGTGTAAAACGGCCAATGATCGTAACCCTGCCCGTCGTTGTTAACTGTCAGGTGTGGTTTACCATCAATGTAGAAAATCATCTTGTCGGCCATCCACTCGCAGGCATACACGTGGTACTCCGTGGCAGCATTGGACACAGACTGCACGTGGGTCTTCTGCGTTCCCTTCATATGATTGAAGGCATTACAATGAATGCTGGAAGAAGACTTATTCTTCCCCTGAGTGGAGATGGCATACTCCATGATGTCAATTTCACCGTCTCCGGGCCAGGTGGTGAAGTTTTGCGGCATCATCCAGAAAGCGGGCCAGCTGCCGGGGGCATCGGACACTTTTAGACGGGCCTCGAACCAGCCATAGGTCCAGTGCTTCTTGGTGTTCATCCGGATGGAATATACCGTGCCACCCATCTTCTGAGCCGTTATCTTCAGGCTGCCGTCGGAGATGTAAGCAAGGTCCTCGCCATCCTTGGACTGCGCCACATAGTTCTGGAGCTCGTTGTTGCCCCAGCCGCCGGCGCCGGTCTCGTACCACCATTCGCTGGCAGAAGGCGCGCCGTTCTTGGAGAATTCGTCCTGCCAGACCATATGGTATCCCTCCGGAACGTCGATATCAATCTCTCCCTGTTCCATAGCGGCCTGGGTGAGTTTAACCTTCTGACGGGTGGTACCGCACTTGATGGTGACATAGGTCTCGCGGGCCTGGTAGGCTACGTTATCGGCCACCGACACCGTTACGGCAGCGCTTTTCTCGGCGCTGTAGGACGGCGTTACGGTGACCCACTCTATGCCGTCTTCGGCATAGGCCTGGAAAGCGGCCGATGCGGTGACGTTTAGCGTAAGAACCGTGGCCGAAGCCGCACAAGACAGCTCCGAGGGATTCACCGATACGGTTTCCTTGTCCGTGGTGGAAGCCGGCTCTTTCGAGCCTCCGCAGGAGCATGCTGCGGAGGCCAGAATGAGCGAAATGTAAAGGATCCGTTTCATGGTTTACTTGTGTTCACGGAGGATGATATCCTTGATGGTCACTTCCGTACCGGCCGGGCAACCGCCAAAGTCGAAGACCATCTTCACGGCAGCGGCGTCGATACCGGGCCGTCCTACGAACTCGATGGTGGTCTCATCGTACGCCTCGATGTCGATACGCTCGGTGAAGAGGAAGTTGCCATCATCGGCGGTGTCCGTAAGTTTGAAGGTCACACCGGGCACATCTTCACTCAGGGTCACTTTGCACTGGAAGTCATAGGACTTTTCGGCGCTCAGGGCAATGGCGGCGTCAGGGATGATGAAGAACTGCGCCTGCCACTGCATACTGGTGGCCGATTCGTAGGTGAAGCTGTAGGAGGAACCGCTCTGGGTGATCTCCGGGTTGGGAAGACCTGCCCAGCCGTCACCAGTGGCCGTGTACTGGGAGTAGGTGTGGGCGGCATCGGCCGCTTTCCACAGATTGTCCTCGGAATTGTAGTCGAACGGGGCGGGACCGGAAGGGGCGGAACCACCCACGTGCTCCTGCAGGATGATATCCTTGATAGTTACTTCCGTACCGGCCGGACAGCCGCCGAAATCGAAGACCATCTTCACGGCAGCGGCGTCGATACCGGGCAGCCCCACGAACTGAATGGTGGCCTCTTCATACGCCTCGAGGTCGAAACGCTCGGTGAAGAGGAAGTTGCCATCGTTGGTGGTGTCGGTGAGCTTGAAGGTCACACCGGGCACATCCTCGCTCACGGTCACCTTGACCTGGAAATCGTACGATTTTTCTGCCGATAAGGCGAAGGCCGTGGCATCGGTGGGAATCACGAAGAACTGCGCCTGCCACTGTTGAGTTGTGGCAGATTCGTAGGTGAAGCTGTAGGTGGAACCGCTCTGGGCAATCTCCGGGTTGGGAAGACCTTCCCAGCCGTCACCGGTGGCGGTATACTGGGAATACGTATGACCGTCAGGGGCGTCTACCGGCTTCCACAGGTTGCTGGCGGCGTTGTAGTCAAAGACCACTTCTTCACTGCCGCCCTGGGGCTCCTGATGCAGCTGGAAGCAAACGTCCTTGATCACCACCTCGGCATCGGCCGGGTTACCGCCGAAGTCGAAGAACAGGGCTATCGCCTCCATGTCGATACCCTGCATGTTGGGCATCTGGTACACGAAAGGCTCATCGGCTTTAATGTCGTGACGATCGGCAAAGTAGAAGGTATTGTCATCGCCTTCCTTGACCAGCTTGATGGTAACGCCCGGGATGTCTGCATTGGCCGTGAGCGTGCAGCAGAAGTCGTAGAAGTTCTCCGCCGAAGAGCTCATGTTGGTGTGGAAGGCCACCTGGCGCTGCCACTGCATATCCGTAGCCTCGGGCATGGAGACCGTGTAGACATAATTGGCATCATCGGCGACGAAACCGCTGTCGGGAAGACCATCCCAACTACCGCCATGGGCCGTATAGAAGCTCATGGTGTAGGTCATGCTGCGCCAGAGGTTGGTGGCACCGGTGATGTCGTAATGGGCACCGCTTTCGGGTTCTTCGGGCTCATCCGGTTCGTCGGGCAGGACCGTGCCGTCATCAATGGCATGGTCTTTCACCACAATACGGGAGATGGACACCTCGGTATCTGCAGCGTTGCCGCCGAAGTCAAAGACCATCTTGACACCATTGGGGGCGTCGATACCCGGCAGGTCGGTCATGTAGAAGACGGTTTCACCGGCCTCGAAGGCCTGACGCTCGGTAAAGAGGAAGTTACCGTCATCCTCCACGTCGGTGAGTTTGAGGGTGAGACCCGGGAGAGCCACGCTGGTGTTCACCACCACGGAGAAGTCGTAGGTCTTGGCGGCCTCCAGGACAACAGGGTTGGTGGGGTTGATGAAGAACTGGGCCTGCCACTGGTCAGTGGTGGCTTCCGGCAGCGTGAGCGTGTACTCGGAGCCGTTCTGCACCGTCACAGGATCGGCAATCTGATTCCAGCCGGGAGCATACCAGAAGCTGAGGGTATGGTCTTCGTCGGCGGGTTTCCAGAGGTTGCTGTCGGCGTCGTACTTGAAGCCGGTGAACTTCACGGCACCTTCCTTGCTGGTGAGGATGAACTGCCAGGCGATGGGACCGCCGTTGTTTCCGGTTTCCGTGTACCATACCAGGGTCATGGCGCTGGCATTCATGCTCCGGACATAGAACTTGGTGTCCTTGATGAAGTCGTTGTTGGGGATGTACGGGAACGGCGTTCCTGCAGGCAGGTTCAGGAGCAGGTTGTCACCTTCCACGGAGAAGGAATAGGTGGATTCCACTGCATCCATGGGAATCTGGTAATCGGCGTCGTGACCGGACTCGCCATAAGGAGCATCCGTCACACCGACATTCACGTAAACCGTACCGGAATCACCGGGGTCGAAACCATATCCTCCTTCGGTATTGAAGGCTACACGGTTCTCGTACACGCCGAACTCGGCCTTTTCGTCGGGCTGGGCAGCCCACCATCCGGCAGCATTGGCGATGCTTTCACCGCAGGCCATGTGCCCCTCGGCGCTGTTGTCGATACGCCAGACACGGAAGCCTTCCGCACCGCCGGCAATGAACTTGATGTACTTGTCGAAGTTGACGAGCGTATTGTCGATATGGAAGGATTTTTCCACGTAGTCGGGAGTGACACCCGCAGCGTTCATGATCTGCATGCGGACTTTATAGTCGCCGGCGCTGGTGAAAATGCGCTGAAGGCCATTCTGGGCATAACGGTCGGTGTAATCTTCCGTCTTGTTGTTGTAGAAGAGCCACACGGGAATAACCCCCTTGGCGCTTATCGAGAAGGTGACCTGGTTGGTCTCCTGGTCCACAGTGATGACCGGCTCATACACGGAAGCGGTGGCAGGAGCCTGGGCCTCGGTAGGATGATGAATCGTTTCCTTGGCGCAGGCAGCCAGGGCCAGAACCGCAGAGAGTATATATACGAATCTTTTCATAATCAATAGTTATTCTGGGTGAGTTCATACGTCTTGCCCTTGGCCGAGTCAATCTCGCCCTGCGGGATGGGCAGGTACTTCTTGGAAGCCGTCCAGCTATTGGTACGGTAGCCGTATTCATCCGGAGTGAGGACGGTGGAAGCCTTGATACCATCGGCATCGTTGGTCAGTTCCCAACGAACCAGGTCCCAATAGCGCTTGCCTTCACCCACGAATTCCAGCTGACGTTCCTTCTTGATGTTCTCCAGGGTCAGTTCCACGGTGGCACCGTTCAGGGCACGGCCGTGAACTTTGTTCAGCCAGGCGGCGGCATCGCCGTTACCATAACCGCGAACCACCAGTTCGGCGGCGTTCAGCAGGGTTTCGGCAAAGCGATAGATACGAAGGTTGTTGTTGAAGTTGAGGTCACCGTCGGCCAGCTGACCGGCGTTGTTCTCCTTGTAGGCGATGTACTTCTCCAGGAAAACACCCGTGTCCTGATAGCGGGGGCTGTAACCCACGCCGGCACCGGCATTCCAGCAGGTGGCGTCACGACGGGCATCGGCTGCATCATACATCTCGTAGGTTTCCATACGGACGGGAGCAAAGCCCCAGCCGTTGTCATGCACGGCATCTCCGCTCCAGCCGTTGGGGCTGATCAGACGGGGCAGTACAGTACCACCTGCGGTGTAAGGCCATCCCCAACTACGGTTTGCGTTGTCGTCCTTGTAGTTAATGTCGAAGATGGTCTCCACGCCCCACTCGCTCTCTTCCTTGAAGAGGACGCCGTAGTCGGCAATGAGGTCGTAATCGGCAGCAATGATCTCCTTCATGTAATCCAGGGCCTTGGGAAGACGCGTTGCATCGTTCTGATACATAGCCAATTCCGCATACAGCATGTAGGCCATGGCCTTGGAAACGCGGCCGGTGTCCTCGCCCGTCCATTTCATGGGCAGGGCGTTCAGGTCGATCGCGCCTTCCAGGTCTGCCATGATCTTGGCATACACCTCGTCGGCCTTGAACTGCTGGGCGGTAAAGTCGCCGGTGAGGTTCTCCTCAAAATAAGGGATGTTACCCCAGAATTTCCAGAGGATGTTGTAGTAAAAGGCGCGCAGCACACGGGCCTGAGCCTCTGCCACTTTGCCTTCCTGGGCATCCAGTTCTTTGGTCCATCCTTTATAGGTAATGACGTCGTTGCAGCGCTTGACACCCGTGTAGCAGTCGGCCCAGATACCGCTCATGCAGTTGGTGGGAAGGGCCTCGTAATTCATCATCAGGTGCCAGAAAGCGTTGTCGCTCTTATCGGAACCGCCCACCCAAAGCTGGTCGGCCATGATGTCGCTCATAATGTTGAGCGGATTATACTGGTTGTTACCCCAGTCAAACCACTCCAGCGGATCGTAGGCGGCGATAACGGCCTCCTGCAAGTGCTCAGGGGTGGTAAAGTATTCCTCCAGCGGGCTGGCCGTGGGGTGCTCCACGGTGAGGAACTCCTTTCCGCAGGCAGTGAGAAGGATGCCGGCGGCAGTCAGTGCAAATACAATGTTCTTTTTCATATTCATTCCTCCCGTTTAGAATTTAAGATTCAGACCTACACGGAACGTACGCGGCTGGGGATACACACCGTAATCGATACCCAGGGAAGTGCCGCCGGAAGAGATTTCCGGATCGTAGCCGTGATACTTGGTAAGGGTGAGCAGGTTCTCGGCGCTCACGTAGAAGCGGAGGGAGGAGATGAAAATCTTCCGGGTCCACTTCTCCGGCAGGGTATAACCCAGCTGGATGGTCTTGAGGCGGCCATAGGAGCCGTCATAGACATAGAGGTCGGAGAGCTGCCAGTTCACAGAGTCGCCACGGACATAGCGAGGGATGCGGTTGGAGGTGCCTTCACCGGTCCAGCGGTTGAGCATATAGGCCGGGAGGTTGGACTGGGAGATATCCACGCGGCGGGTCAGGTCCAGGACCTGGTTGCCGGCAGTACCCTGCCACAGCATGTAGAAGTCCAGACCTCTCCAGTTGGCGCTGAAGTTGATACCCCAGGTCCAGTCGGGCGTACCGTTGCCAATGTCGGTACGGTCGTTGTCGTCAAAGACACCGTCTCCGTTTACATCCACAAAACGAACGTCACCGGGAACAGCGTTGGGCATGATCTTGTCGCCATCCTTATTTACGTAGGCGTCAATTTCGGCCTGATTCTGGAAAACGCCGTCGGTCTTGTAACCGTAGAAGAATACGAAAGGCTTGCCATTCTCCGCACGGGAGATGGAACCGGCGCCCTGGAAGGAACCATAGTTCTGGAAGCCACTGTCGTTACCCAGGTTCACGAGGGTGTTCTTGAGGTAGGTAGCATTGCCGCCCAGGCGGAAGTTGGCGTCGCCAGCGTGGAATTTATAGCTGGCCTCGAATTCTACACCGGTGTTGTCCATCACACCCACGTTGCCGATAGGCCTGTCTTCACCTACATAGGCGTTGATAGGGGTTTCCATGAGCATACCGCTGGTGCGTTTCTTATACCAGTCCACAGAGAAGGTAACGGCATTCTGCATAAAGCCCAGGTCCAGACCGACGTTGGTCTGCGTGGACTCTTCCCAACGGAGATCCGGGTTGGCCAGGCCGCTGGACTTAACGCCCTGAGCCACGCTCTCGGAGGTTCCCAGGATGTAGTTGCGGTCTTTGGCGGTCATTACGGTGTAGCGGAAGTCGCCGATATTCTCGTTACCGTTCTTACCCCAGGAGAAGCGGAGCTTGGCGTTGGAGAGCCAGGCGGGAGCATGAACGTAGGGTTCTTTGTGGATATTCCAACCCAGGGAGAAGGAAGGGAATACACCCCACTTGTTGTTGGAACCGAAGCGGGAAGAACCGTCACGACGGACGGTCACCTGGGCCATATAGCGCTCGTTGTAGTTGTAGTCTGCGCGGGCGAAGTAGGAGGCCAGGCGGTGTTCGATATAATCAGCGCCGTACACGTTCATGCGGCCGTCTTCCTGCAGGCCGGTGGCGTTGTCGATGTAAGGCTTGTTATAGTTCTCGACGCCCAGGTCCAGGCGGGAACCGCCCAGCTGCTTGCCGGTGGAACGGAAGGCGCTCTGTCCCAGGAGGGCCGAGAAGCTGTGCTTGCCAATGGTCTTGTTGTAGGACAAGACATTTTCCAACTGCCAGCTGAAGCTCTGTGCGGAGTAGGCGTTGGCGTTGGAGTTTTCTGCCTTATTGTTACCGGACAGGTAGAACAGCGGGGTGTAACCTTCGTTGCCCCAGAAGCCCAGGTCGAAGGAAATGGAGCTCTTGAATTTGAGGTTGTCCCAAATCTGGAGTTCTCCGGAGAAACCGGCCGTGAACTTATGGGTCCAGTTCTGGTTGGCGGGGAGGGTCAGGCTGGCCACCGGGTTCACCATTTCGTTGTAGTCCATACCAGGAATCATAAAGGTTCCCTTGTCGTCGGCCACAAGCGTCTGGCCGGCGTAGATCACATTGTATTCGGCCAGCTGTTCATCGGTGGCATACACGCCCAGGATGGGGCTGAGGGCCAGGGCCGAACCCAGCGGGGAACCCCACTGGGAGTTCTCCTCGATGCCTCTGGAATGGATGTTGGCATAGGATAGCTGGGAGGTAATGCTCATGTTGTTGAGCCAGTTACGCTCGTCCTTCTTGTCGAACAGGGTGTAGATGTTGTTGGAGCGCACGGTGAGACGGTCGTAGTTGGAACGGCCGTACTGTCCGCCCACAATACCCTCCTGCTTCACGTAACCCAGAGAGAGGTAATAGTTAACCTTGTCGGTTGCACCGCTCACGGACACTTCGTGGTCCTGGGAAGGAGCGTTGTAGTTGAACACCTGCTTCTGCCAGTTGGTACCCTCGCCATAGGACCAGGGATCGGCATAAGCGGGAGCCATGCCGGCATTGATGCGGCCTTCATTGTTCATGAGGGCATACTCGCTGGCATTCAGGACTTCACGCTCGCGCCAAGGGCTGGACCAGCCGTAGGAGAAATCGTACGTAACGCGCGTGGAACCTTTGACGCCTTTCTTGGTGGTAACCAGAATAACGCCGTTGGCAGCACGGGCACCGTAAACGGCACCTGCAGCAGCATCCTTGAGCACTTCGATGGACTCGATATCCTGCGGATTCAGGTAGTCGATACCGTCGATTCCCATGGGCATGCCATCCACGATGTATAACGGGTTGGAGTCGTTGATGGTGCCGATACCACGGATGCGGATGCGGGAACTCGCGCCGGGCTGGCCTGAAGAAGCGGTAACCTGGACACCGGCGGTAAGGCCCTTGAGGGCATTATCCACGCGGGTAGGAGCGGTTACTCCCAGCGCTTCGGCATCGACCTTGGCGATAGAGGCCGTCACCACCGATTTTTTCTGTACACCGTAGCCGATGACCACGGTCTCTTCCAGCATCTGGGCGTCGTCCGGAAGGACTACCACCACGTTTTGCTGGCCGTTGTTGGAAATCACCTGCGTTGCATATCCGATGCAGGAAATCTCAACGGATGCACCTTGCGGGGTGGTGAGCGCGAACGCGCCGTCCACGTCCGTCATGGCACCGTTATTGGTTCCCTGCTGGACAACAAACGCTCCGATAATGGGTTCGCCGGCGGCGTCCTGCACCTTACCCTTCAAGGTAAGATTCTGCGCCATGGCCGACAAAGCCAATCCTGCAAAGAGGATCAGAGTTGCGATTTTTTTCATACGCTTGGTTAATTGGTTTGCGTTTGGTTATTGGTTAAAAATGGTTTTTGCGACACTTGGTCTGGTGCAAAATTAGAGGGGAAAAACGAACAGCGCGCCAATAAGAAAATTAAAGTAGCATAATAAAAATTGCAACAAGCTGATTAACAGATTATTGCAATTTTAATACAAGGTGAAAAAAGTAGTAAATCGGGAGTATCCTTTTACTGTTTTCCAATCATTTTTACCCTTTCTTCAAAACTTTCACGGGGGCCCAGCGAGGCGTTTTTCACGCTAACCTTGTAATTGTAAATGGTACTGGCGGAGTAGTCCAGCATAGAGGCTATCTTCTTGCTGTCGTCCACGCCCAGCCGGATGAGAGCGAATACCCGGAGTTCCGTGGTGAGGCGGCCCTCCGGCGGCGTTACGCGGGCTTCTTCCTTAAGCAGCGCATTGAACTGCTCCACAAAGTCCGGATACATGGCCAGGAAGGTCCGGTCGAAGCTCTCGTAGAACTCTTCGCGGGCCTTCTCCGAGCGCCCGGTGATGGAAAGTTCCTTGAGCAGGGCGTCCGCTTTTCCCTGCTTGAGCAGGTTGCGGTAGCGGTTGTCCTCGGCCCGGATAAGGGAAATCTGATTGGCAAGGCCCTCCAGGAAGGTGACAATCTGGCGCTCCTTCACTTTGTCGGCCCGGGAGATTTGGCGGTTTAAGTCGTTGAGGCTCACGTTGGCGCTGGCCAGTTGAATATTGGCCTGTTCCAGCTGCTGCCGGGTGCGGGACAACTTGCGGGAACGGGTTATCAGGAAACGGGAGAGGATGGACATGGCGATGGCCAGAACAGCCATGATACCCAGTGCTATATAGGTGAGCCTGCGGTTTTCCGCCTGCCGCTGGGAATAGGCGTCCTCCACCGCAATCAGGAAGCGGGAGATTTGCCAGGGACGCAACTTGGCATTGTAGAACAGGGCGTCTTCCTGGGCAATCCGCAAATAACGGAACGAGCGGTTTACATCCACCGGAAGGATATTCTGCGCCACCATGGTCAGGGACGCATAGTCCTTCACCGCGCACAGGATGTCGCTCTTGGCACTTTCCACCAGCCACTTCAGGCGGTCTGCCGGACGGTCGCTGTAACCGGCAATCTCCGAGCAGAAGAAAGCGTAGATGGCGTAATTGTGCTCGTCCGGGCGCGTGCCAGCAAGCAGAATATGCGCAACGCTGTCGGCCGCAGACCAGTTTTGCGCATCCATGAGCCCGTCCCTCAGGAGAACCCGCCAGCGCTCGCTGTTCACCGGCAGCAGCGGCATCAGCTGCTCCCGATACGACGCCGCAGAAGGAATGGACAAGCGCTCCACCATGCCGGAATTGCCTGCCAGGTCATGGCTGAAATCGTACAATACCCACAGGTACTCCGGAAGCAGGGCCTTGGACAGGCGCGTGCTGTCCAGCTGCTCATATAATAAGGTATAGGCCTCCATGTAGCTGCCGGCCTTTTCATACAAATGTCCCAGGGCGATAGACGCTTCGTCAGAACGGTCCTTGTCGGCTCCTGCCAGCTGCTGGCAATGTTTCAGGTACGCCTGCGTAGAGTCAAAGCTGAAGGAAAAATATTCCTGGGCGATGGTGAACTCCAGGTTGTAGCGGAGCGTGGGATCCTCAATGTCCCGCGCCAGTTTGGTAAGGGCGGCCAGCTGATTTTGTTTCTGCGCCACATACAAGTCCCTGGTTTCCAAGTAGGTATCCAGGCCTTGAAGCAGACTTTCCGTCTGCCGGTCCGGCCCCATCCGGACGCAGGAAAACGCCAGAAACACAAGAAGCAGTATGAGGAGCCGCCTACTCCGCATAGCTTCTGAGCACCCGCTCAATTTCTTCCTCCCTTCCTGCCGGGATTACCGGAGACAGGAAGGAGAGCATCTGCAGCGTCCGGGCTTCCGCCTCCGGGACGCCGCGGGAGCGCATGTAAAAGAGTTCGTCCGCGTTGAGCTGCCCTACGGTGGCTCCGTGGGAGCATTTGACGTCATCGGCATAAATTTCCAGCTGCGGACGGGTGTCCACTTTAGCCGTTTCCGTGAGCACAATGTTGTGGTTTTCCTGGTAGGCCTCCGTTTGCTGGGCGTCCGGAGCCACAACGATTGTACCGCGGAAACTCACCTGCGCCTGCCCGCCGGCAATGCCGTTGATGCGCTGGGTGCTCTTGCAGCCGGGCGCACGGTGGTGCATCAGGATGTGGAAATTGACCTTTTCGTCGGCCTTGCAAAGGTACAGCGCCTTGATATGGGCTTCCGCTCCGGGGCCCACAAGGTCGATCGTGATGTCGATATCCTTGCTCTCCCCGGGCAGTACCACGTACTCCAGGTTCAGGGTTTCCCCCGCCCGGACGCGGTAGAGAGATCCTTCGACAAGCTCAGGATGACAGGAGGCTTCGCCCGGGATGACAAGCGGATCGATGTACTTACCGTGTCCCATGGCTAAAACTGGTCAAATCCCTGCGACTCAATGGCGTCGATAAGTTCCCGGCCGCCGGTTTTCACAATGCGGCCGGCCTTGAGCACATGCACCACGTCCGGCTGGACGTATTCCAGCAGCTTATGGTAGTGGGTAATGATGATGGCGCTCTTCTGAGGGCTCCGGAGCGTGTTCACCCCATCGGCCACAATCTTGAGGGCGTCTACGTCCAGGCCGCTGTCGGTCTCGTCCAGGATGGAAAGGTCCGGCTCCAGGAGGGCCATCTGGAAAATCTCGTTGCGTTTTTTCTCGCCGCCGGAGAAGCCTACGTTCACTTCACGCTTGGCAAACTCCGGTTTCATCTGCACCAGGGCCATCTTTTGCTTCATGAGCTTGAGGAAATCGGCGGTTTTGAGCTCCGGCAGTCCCTGGGCCTTGCGTTTGGCGTTCACTGCCGCCTTCATGAAGGCCGTAATGGTGACGCCGGGAATCTCTATCGGATACTGGAAACTCAGGAAAAGGCCCGCCCAGGCACGCTCCTCGGGCGTTTTGGCCAAGAGGTCCTCCCCTTTGTACAGGATGCTGCCTTCCGTGACTTCGTAGTCCGGACGGCCGGTAAGCACAGCGCTAAGGGTGCTCTTCCCCGCCCCGTTGGGCCCCATCACGGCATGTACTTCGCCGGGGCCGATATGAAGGTTTATCCCCTTCAGGATTTCTTTATCGCCAATCTTGGCATGGAGGTTTATAATGTCCAGCATACTACTTTTGTTTTCGATACAGTTTTACCCAGGTGTAGAGCGACCAAATCCCGTTAACCAGGTACAGGGCGCTCACGATGGACATGAGCACATTGCCCACGCTCAGGTGCAGGGCAATTTGCGTAATGTTCACCAGCAGCCACGCAATCCAGCAGTCCCACTTTTTGAGGGCGCTCAGCAGCTGGGCCAGCAGGATGAGCACCGTAACGCAGGAATCCAGGTACGGATGCGGGTCTGCGGGGAACAGGCGGTCCAGCGACCAGCCCCACAGGCCGGCCACAACGAGCACCCCCACCACGCAGTAAATACGCCACATCCAGTTTAAAGAACTCACGTTCAGGGTTTTGCCATCGCTGGTTTCTTCCGGTTTAGGGTGTGTCCAGCGGTAGTGGCCCAGCATGTTGATTACCAGCGATACGGGCTGTAGAAGCAGGCTGGCGTACAGGTTCCGGTGCATGAACAGCAGGAACAAGGCAGCCGTGTACAGGTAGCCCACCCAGAAATTGTACTTGGAATTGCGCCCGGCCAGGAATACGCAGGTGAGCCCCAGGACGGAACAGATGAGGTCCAGGAGAAGCACGGGGCGGCCGGCCAGTTCAAATATGACGGTGTCTAACATTAACCTACACTGCCTTCCAGGGAAACTTGTAATAATTTTTGCGCCTCTACGGCAAATTCCATGGGCAGGCGACTCAGTACCTCGCGCGCGTAGCCGTTCACAATGAGACCCACCGCCTCTTCCGGGCCGATTCCCCGCTGATTGCAGTAAAACAGCTGATCCTCAGAGATTTTGGAGGTGGTGGCCTCGTGCTCCACCGTGGCCGTGGGGTTCTGCGACTGGATGAGCGGGAAGGTATGGGCGCCGCAGCGCGAGCCGATAAGGAGGCTGTCGCACTGCGAGTAATTGCGTGCGTTCCGGGCATTCTTGCCCATGCGCACCAGGCCGCGGTAGCTGTTCTGGCTCACCCCGGCCGATATGCCTTTGGACACAATCCGGCTCTTGGTGCCTTGCCCCAGGTGAATCATCTTGGTGCCTGTATCGGCCTGCCGATGGTTGTTGGTGACGGCC